>Ga0209666_1001808_pt1 | contig 16194 bp, 7 predicted proteins | sample SaaInlV_125m_DNA_FD_184679 | JGI IMG/M metagenome (GOLD analysis project Ga0209666, IMG submission 184679) | Marine microbial communities from expanding oxygen minimum zones in the Saanich Inlet - Saanich Inlet SI037_S3LV_10m_DNA (SPAdes)... | ecosystem: Environmental > Aquatic > Marine >...
AGGTGCTGGAGGTCACCGGACGCGGCGTGGGGGGCGCGGAGAGGCTCGCGAAAGACGCGACGGTGGACCTGGAGCGTGCAAGAGACGCGATCCGCGCCTGCGTAAAACTCGCGTACGCCGACTTCAACGGAGGCAAGGCGACCGCCGACCTGGACGCCGAGACGTACCTCCAACTCGACCGCGTCCCGGGGGATACATCGCGCGTCAACATCGTCTTCAAGTTCGATCGCGCCGAGTTCGCGGGGGTGGGATACGTCGGCAGGTTCATCACGCGATCCATCGGCCTTCCGGGATCGGAGCCGAAACCCGGCGATCCAGAGGAGCCGAGCCGCGAGCTTAACGACCACATCGCCGACGCTAAGAAGGCCATCACGGACGCGGTGCGGTCCGCGATCAACGCGCACAAGGCTTCGGTGGAACGCGATACGGTGGAACGGCACACGCCGGCCCGGTGGGGCCCGGTGGCGGATGCCCTCTTCATTCTCGCCGCCGTCGCGGAGGCGGGCCTCGTCCCGTCCGCCGCGTGGCCGCCGGATCTTCTCGGCGATAGCGTGATGCGCTCGACGGCGCAGTGGTCGCGGGATGCGCTGGCGCTGGCGAGCGAGATGGGCAGCCGCGAGGCGACCGTCGCGCTCGGCGACCGCGTTCTTTTCGGCCGGGGCGGGTTCCCCGAAATCGCAAACGGGCCGAACTGCGCCGCGTCGCTCGCGCACCTGAGGCGCGTCGCCGACGACGTCGCAAAAGACGCGGAGGCCGCCGGGGACTTCGTCTTACCGCGCGAACCCGGGCGTCTTCGCGACCGGGAGCGGGACGCCGGGTGGGTCAGCGACGAGGAGGTTGAGGACGGCGACGCGCAGATCATGATGGAGGAGGACATGGCCGCGCGGGGGGTCCCGGAGGCGCAGCGGCACGTTGGCTACCGCCGGCTGCTGGGCCACGGCGTCGACCGCGACGAAGCCGCCGCGGCTCGAAACTTTGAGGCTGCCGCCAATCAAGGCGACCCGCTCGCGCAGTTTAACCTGGGGTACATGCACATGCGGGGCATATCCATCCCGCAAAATTTCACCGAGGCTAAGCGCCGATTCGAATCCGCCGCGGCGAAGGACCTCCCCGCCGCGCACAACGGCCTCGGAGTCCTCGCGTTCAACGGCCAGGGCACCGTGAAGAACCTCACCGCCGCCCGGGAACACTTCGAGCGCGGCGCCGACGCTGGCGACCCGGATTCGCAGTTCAACTTGGCGTCCATGTACTCGCAAGGTTTGGAAGTCGTCGCGAACGAGACCAAGGCTTTGGAGTTGTACGCCGGGGCGAACGAAGCCGGGCACTGGCGCGCGCCCCTGGCGATCGCCATCGCGTACCAGGAGGGCAAAGGGACGACGCCGGACTGCCACATCGCGGCGCACTATTTCCGCGTGTTCATCGACGAAAGGAGCGGGTGGACCGCGGAGCAGGAGGACGCCATGCGAGTGTTGGACGGGGGGGAGTCAGTCGAGACGGAGGAGGAGACGCGAGACCCGGAGACTGGGGAGTTAATCACGGGGGAGTCATCAGTCACGACCGCACCGCCCGACCCGTGGCAGGCGCTGGTGCGCTACGCGATACTCGCCGAGCAAGGCTGCGAAGCCGCGGCTTCCAACGCGGGGTGGCTCCTCGGCAAAAAGATGGCGGGGTTCCGAGGGGAGTATTTTGACGCGGATCACGCCGCGCTCGCGATCGCGATGCTGGAGCGAAGCGCCGCGATGGGTAACCACGAGTCGCACGTGGACATGGGAAACGCGCGGTGGGAACGTGTCGTGTCCGCGGGGGGACCTGGCGGTGGAACACAAAGCCGCCCGAGCGGGAATGAACCCGCGATGACTCCCGCCTTTGACTGCGAGCGGTGCGGGCAGTTCGGTACGCTCGGCTGGCTCGCTCCCCGCGGCTGGATCGACGACGAGGACGCCGAGGACAAGCGGGGTCTCGGCCTGAGACGCGTCAGGGTGGGCAGGCACACGCGCCCGCCCGCTGGGCTCGCGCCCGAGGAGGAGGTGGCGTGGCACTACGCTCAGGCATCCGCCGCGGGTGTCGCCGAGGGAACCGTATCGTTGGCGTGGGCGCACGTGCACGGCGTGGGGGTACCGCGGAACCTGACCGCGGCGTCGCACATGCTGTCGCACGCGATGCACAACGCGGTGGACGACGAGGAGAGCGTCCCCGCGTTCTTCGCGTGGGTCGGGGTTGAGGCGCTTCAGTTCGCAGAGCGGTGGTTCCTTCGCCCAGGCGCTTTGCGTGGATTTTACGAACGGAGCGGATGGGACTCGAAGCGGGGCGAGCGGGGGCAGTCTCGGGACCACGCCGGGTTGGGCGGCGGGGGGCACCCCGTGGACGATGCGGACGAGGACGCGCCCGGGATCGGCGCCGAGCCCGGCAGAAAACCGTCGAGTCCGCGCGCGGGGCTGAACGACGACTTGTGGTTTCCGTTTTCGTGGCGGGTCATCGAGAATTGCCTTTTGCTGTGCCTCGGGGCGCTGTGTTTGGTGGTGATGTACGCGCGGCGGGTGCTGAACGATCCGGGGTTTGACCGGGATATTGTAGAGCAGATGCCCGTGGGTGCGCTGGCGGGTGTCGGGGCTGCCATCGCGGTCGCCGCGGGCGTCAGCGTCGCCGTCTTTGGCGCATAGCTCCGGAGTGTCAGTAAAATTAGCGTCTCATTTCCTGCCAACTCACCGCCGGTTGCCACGTAAAATAAGATGGGTGTCATGATAAGGCCGAGCGGTCACACCAACCACGCCCCGCCGTCGATAGACGTTCGGTGAGGAGTGAGGTACGCTCAGCGAACACCTTCGCCGTAGTCCCGTGCGGGTCTTTGGTAGCCGATGTCCGTCGCGATGATGCGATTCGGGGCGACGACCGTAGGGGCGCCGAGGGGTCCACGATGTGCGATGATGGTTCGACGCGGGGCAGTCGCCGGGCGCGGGACGCGCGCGATCGGTGCGGGACATATGCGCGTGTCCATCGGCGCTCGCGATCATCGCGGCGCGTCCCTCGCGGCCCGCGCGGGGAACGACGACGAAGACGACCTGTTCTCGTTCCTGGAGGCGCAGATGGCGGAAGAGAACGGGGGCGCCGACGAGGAAGAGGCCGGCTCCATCCCCACGGCGAACTCGATCATGGGCGAGGAGGGATCGCCCATGAGCGGCGAGGAGCTCAGGCTCTTGGTGCTGAACAAGTGGGGCAAGATGTACGACACGCGCATACACCAGCGACGGGACCAGTTCAACAAGCTGCAGCTCTACCTGCAGATCATGTGGAAGCACGTCGGGCAAAAGTCATTCCCGCTCACGGAGACGGCGTACGTGGAGCAGCTCGACGCGGTGGCTGAGCTTCTCACCGAGTGGGGCGCGCAGGACGTGGTGCGGCAGAAAATCCCGCAGTCCACCAAGTTCCCAAAGATGGACACCACGGGCGCCAACGCGGTGATGATCCCGTTGGAAATCGAGGTCGATCAGTGACAAACAAAGAGGACTTTTTTGACGACGTCGAGTGGGATCGATTAGTCGCCGGGGGCACGCGGGGGCACGCGGGGCACAGTCCCACAGTGTCAATTTAACCGGAGTTTGACTTTCATCTCGGGTGTACCTAAGTCCTCACGTGTGCGCTCCTGTGCGCGCCCATCTGCCCCGCGCCCGACTGCTCCAAGACGCCAATCTGCCGCTTGACGTGCGCCAGCCGCAGGTAAAGGGGGCGGAGGTGCCTCTTGTCCTCCTTGGTCGCCTTCCGCCCGCTGCACGCCGCCACGTGGTTATCGAAGGACCGCAGCCGTCGCTTAATGTGCTGCTTCTCCGCCGCGAGCTCATCAGGGGGCATGCGGTGGATGCCCCCCACGTACAACACCTCCAGAGCGCTCCCAGCCGCTCGGTCAATCTCCGCGGTGAACAGGTCGTCGCCCCCCATCAGCCCACCGACGCTCCACCCCATCAACCCATCCACCGTCCGGTCCATCTCTGCGTCCCACCCGAACTCATCTTGTGTACCCACCTGGTGTACGTCCACTTCTTTGGTGCACGGTCGCCGGGAAGGCTGGTGCGCGTGGATCAACGCGCTCGTCTCGGTCTTCATCGGCGCTCCCTCCGTCTTGGCGCCGTTTCCTCCTCCGTTTTCCTTTCCGAGTGAGGCTGCGGCGACTCGCGCGCGCTCGTCCCTGTGCGCGTTGTGCCCGTTATCGCTCGCGGACAGGCCTTTCCTGGTGTGAACCTCGTTTTCCTGGTTCGAACCCGCGTTCGCACCCGCCCTGTGCTTGTGCCTGTTGAGACCGATGACCTCGGCGTGGTGCTCAACCAGGAGCTCGATCACGTGGTCGGCTCGAGCGGTGTCCTCGGCGAGCGCCGCCGCGTCCCTCTGGCTGCCGCGCAGGCGCAGCAGTAAGGGGCTGAACGTGGCGGATAGGTCCCTGACGCATCGCGCCACGGTCGCGGTCTCGTCGGCATCCATCGCGGACGTCGCCATCTTGACCGCGGCGTCGGCTCTAGCGACTCGTTTGAGAAAGGCAGAGACGGCGGAGAGCGTGCGCTTGGCGCTGACGTCGAGCGAGTCGAGCAGGGAGCCGAGTGCGAGGACCCGGCGTGACCTCGAGGGCATCGCCGCGACGGCGAGGAGGGAGTCGTACAGGCGGTACGTGAGAAGCGGCTCCGGGAGGGAGGCGAGGTAGAGCTTGAGCACGCCGGCGACGGCGTGCGCGTCTACGCATCCCTTGAGTGGCATCACCTCGTTCCTGTCGTACCTCATGCGGCACTCCTGGATCTTGTTGTGGTCCCCGCGCACCTTGAACATGTTCTCCGTGGGCTTGACGCCGACTGCGGACGGGGGATTGGAGGTGGATGGAGCGGGGATGGTCAGGAACGAGCGTGGTGCGCCAGGGGACGGATGCGGGATCTGGGCGGGGGGAACTGATTCGGGTCGCGCGGGGCGCGTCCCCAGACGATGTACGTCGACTCACCGTGCGCATCGAGCCACGCGATGGTCTCCGCGACCACTCTGGGCAGGCCGCCGCTCTCCTTGCAGGCATCCTGCACGCTGACGCCGAACACCGGCATCGGTCGTATCGGGCGCGAGGTTCCCCCGACGAAACGCTCTTTTTCAACACCGAGACCCGATGCGAGTCCGGCGGACGGGCTGTGGGGCCCGGGAGACCTCGACGGTTCGCTCGCGGTCGCGCGCACGAGTCGAAGGAAACGCGGGGTTCGACGACCGCGTCCGGGGATCGAGCTTCGTCCAGCGGACGCGGCGTGGTGTGAGCGCTCGTGGATGGGGAGGTTCCGAGAAATTGACTAAGTGTCGCGAACACGTGACTCAAAAACGACGGTCTAAAAATCCTCACTAAAAATGCGTTTTTGGCAGAGACGCCATCTAACAATCCCCGTGCTACCCCGCCCCTCTGCCCCCTCTACCCGCGTCTCCCGTTCCCGCCATCCCGTCTAACCCCACCGCGAAGTTGGTCGCCAGCTTCCTCAGCACCGCCATCTCCACGATCCTCCAGCTGCCCATCGCACCCAGCGCGAAGTACTCGGCGTCGACCCCGGACTCGGAGTCGACGTACGCGAACGAGAAGAACACAAAGTCGCACATCACCCGCTGGCCACCGATGAGGCCGGATGTGTCGTTCACCGCGTTCTTGATGAGCGATATGACGTTCAGGTTACTCACGTCCTTGGCGTTTCTCTCCCCGATGCGTCGTCTGCGCTCCGCTAAGAGCATCTCCCACGCCCTGTGGTGCGTGGAGGGCTCGCGACACGGATTGTTGAGGTACAAAGACGCGAGACCGACGAGCGTCCCGAGCCTGACCAGCATCTTCAGGAGCGGCAGGGTCACGAGCACGACGAAGCATATGAGCGCCGTGGCGATCGCGGACTGACCGCTGAGCACCGCTCGCTCCCATCGGTCCTGGCCCGCCATCCCGCGGACGCTCCCTGTGGACCTCCCGAGGCTCAGATCTTCGTGTCAGTCAAGAAGGCACCGAGTCACGACTGGAGCCCTATCTGATCCCCAGTCGTCCCCGCGCCGTCCGATGTCGGCTCCGTTCGTCGGCGCTCGCGTCGCCGCCCGTCCGGGCACCTCCGGTCGCGACCTCACCTCCCCGACGCGCACGCAGCGAAATGTCGGTCGCACGGTGCGCCCCGCGCGTCGCGCGCCCATCGCCGCGTCCAGTCACCGCGCCGGGGCGAACGAGGCGGTCGACGTGATGGAGTGGGACGTGGTGGTGTTCAGGGACGGCGACGGGCTCAGCGTCGGCAAGGTGGAGTCCGTACGCGTAGACGACGGGACGTGCGTGTGCCAGCCGCTGTTCCAGGAGGAGGATTCCGGGGTCTGGCTCGAGGCGACGTACACGCGGGGGGCAAAGACCGTGCGAATCGGGGATGTCGCGGCGATACTCGACGCGGACTTTGCGCAGCGGATGGCGCCGGACAGGGTGTCCAACCCGCACGGGGAACACGCGGAGGACTTCTGGGAGATACCAGCGGACCTGCCGGACGGCGTGCGTCGGGGCGAATAGGGGTCAGCGAATAGGGCCAAGGGGCGAGCCGAATAGGAGTTTTTAGAAATACATATCATATTCAAAGTCAACGGTGCGGGTCGACAAGCGGTCGACCCGCGGGCAACATCAATGGTGCTGGTACACGTAGTAGCTGATAAAAGAACAGGATCCGAGTCGCGACTTGTTTCAGTCGCACCCTCGAAGTATTCAGATGGTCACGTCGCATTGCGACCCGGTGGTTTTGAGCTGCTGGAACACCGCCTTGAGATCCGCACTCGTGTCGTTGTTGAGCAAGTCCAGCCTGCGCACCGCGCTGTGAATCTCGAACGCGCACTCGCCCGTGGGAGACCCGACCCGCGGGGAGGTTCCGCTGAACGGCGTGCGATCACCCGTTCCGTCGGACGTGGGCGAGAAGCTCCTGGGCGTGTCCGCCGGGGAGTTACCCCCAATGCCCCAGGAGTTCATCAATCCCGCAACGTCGCCGGCGGCGTTGGCCGCCGCGGACGCCGCGTTGTTGAGCAGGACGGAGGATAGAAGCGACGCGCCGTGCGTGCTCCCCGGGCGGCTCACGCTCCTGCACTCTGTATCCATGGAAACGAGCGAGTCGGTGGAGTTGAGCCGCGACGTCCGCCCGCGGAGGCAGCGACCGCACCTGGGCTCGACGGCTCTCGCGAGCGCCAAGAGGCCCTCGGTGCCGATGCCGTTCTCCTTGGCGTCGACGGCGTGGAGCGCGGTGCAGGTCCATGAGCCGTCGCTGTTCATCCTCGGCTCGATCACCTGCGCGAGCGCCGCGGCGCCCTCGTCGCCCATGCGGTTCCCGCCGACGGCGAGACCCCGCAACGCGCGGTTCGCCACCCAGTACCCTTCGCCGAGGGGAGCCGCGACGGGTTGCTGGGTCCACACCCCTTGGCACGTGCCGCACGCGCAGTCGTCGCCGCCGACGCCGGTGCACACCAGCTCGTCCACGACCGTGGGCACCGCGAGCCCGTTGGCGACCGCGACGCCAAAGCTGGACCTACGCGACGCCGTCTGGGAAGGACCCGCGGAGCTCGGCCTCGACACGGCTCGACCGCTGTTGGGCCTGGAGCGAGGGTTGATGAACCCTCCGCGGCCCCTCGCGCTGGACGGCCTGCTCCCGTACGGGGTCGCGCCCGGCGACGACGCGGCGCTGCTGTTCGGGGACCCACCGGAATTCATGCTGAGCCCGGGCGGGTACGCGTCGATCGTCGTCACCGGGGAGGACCGACCGGATTCGAGTCCCGGAACCGGTCCCGCGCACCACCGCGGGGTCAAAGCCTTGGCGACGGCGCAGATACCCTCGGGCCCCGCGTCGTTGAACTCCAGGTTCAACACCGCGAGCCCGCCGCCGCCGGGGACCCATCGCGTGCGCCGGTCGGAACCCCTGGCGCTGCCGCCGCGCGAGTTGGGACCCTGGACGTTCCCTTGGGCTCCGCCGTGGGTGAAGAACGCGTTCGCGTTGAAAGCGCCGGGGGTGGACGATCCCGAGTTTGGCGACTGCGTGCCAAAGTCAACCTCCACCGGGACGGGCTCGAGCATCGCCGCGATCGCCTCCATGCCGTCCGCGCCGATCTGGTTATCCCGCAAGTCCAGGATGCGCAGCGCGGTGTTGAACGCCCACTGCGACTCGATCTTGACGTCGGCGAAAAAGTCGTTGTTGCGCTGCGGGGTGAGCGCCCTGGCCAAAGCCTTGGCGCCGCCCGGGCCGATCGTGGCACCCCCGAGGTGCAGCTCTCGCAGCCTCGGGTTGAACAGCCAGCGCCCGCACGCGCCGCCGGTGCCCAGCTGCGCGAGCGGGGACCAGCGGGGCAGGAGCGCCTCCGCGACGTGAACCGCGCCGGCGTCGCCGAGGCCCGTGCGCGAGAGGTTCAACACTCGGAGGTTCGACGGGAAGACCCACACGCCGGTGCTCGCGTTCTGCCTGGGCGCGATGATCGCCGCGATGGCGCGCCCGCCCTCCTCGTCGAGCTGGACGTTGGCGAGGTGCAGCGTGGAGAGGCTGTGCGCGAAGGCCCAACCGCCGTCGGGGTTCGGCCGCGGGGTCAGCGCGGCGCCAACCGCCAGCGGTCCCTCCCCGACCATGCAGCTGTTCTGGTTAGCGTGGAGGTGCACAAAGGTGGGGTTGAAGTCCCAGTGGCCACTCGCGGATCGCTTCGGGGAAAAGGCGCGCGCGATGTGCGCCAAACCTTGGTCCCCGAGCTGGTTCCGGCCCACGTTCAGCGCCTTGAACACGGGGTTGAAGACGTGCTCGCCGGTGGCCGGTTGCCTCCGCGGCGCGAGCGCGTCGCCGAGAAGCCTCGCACCCTCCGGGCCGATGTGGTTGTGAAACAGGGACACGGACGTGATCCCGCTGCAGTACACCCATCCACCCTCGGGCCCGACGCGGGGCGCGAGCGCCCGGGCGAGCGCCGCCGCCCCCGCGGGTCCGATGTCGCAAAAGTTCAGGTTGAGCTCCTGCATAGCCGTGTTGCACACCCATTTCCCATCCGTCCTCGCGGGTTGAGCCGCCTGAGCCGTCGAGCGCATCCACTCGTCCTGGTCGAAACCGCTGTGACCCGAGACGTCCGACGCGCTTATCTCGTCCGGGCCGTCGGTGACCCACCGCGGCGCGAGGGCTTCAAAGATGCAAACCGCGCCTTCGTCGCCGATGGAGTTGAACTCGAGAGTCAGCGATCGAAGCACGCCGTTGAACACCCACGCGCCGTCCGCGTTCCGCCGGCCGTGCAGCGCGGACGCAAGGAACTTGGCACCCTCCGGCCCGATGGACGCGTTGCTCAGGTTCAGGCCGGTGACCCGTGTGTTGAACTGCCAGTTCCGCGCCGGGTTCAGCACCGGGATGACGATGTCGTTGAGGCGCTGCTTCAAGTTCGGCGCCCTTCGCCGAACCATCTTCGGCGGCGGGGTATCCCCGTCGCCGATGCGGTCATTCTCCCGTCCGCTTTTGGGCCGGCCGTGCGTGGGCAGGCTCGAGCTTGTCGACATCGGCCGTCCCTTCATCGTCTCCCACTGCCGACGGAGCGCCTTCATCGTGTCGCTCTCGCCGTCGCGCTTCGAGAGCCTGACTCGCTCGGCCTCCTCCTCCGCGCGGTCCCTCGCCCTCGCCAGCTCGACGTGCGTGGGTTCTCTCAAGGCGCCACCCGGGTACTCTTCGTCCGTGTCCACGTTCATGTCCATGTCCGCACCCACCCGCTGCCTCGGGGGGGACTGTTTCTTGGCGGATATTACGATCGGGGAGCTCGGCTTGGTCGGCGCGATCGACGCGACGACGGGCGCCGCCGCTCGCGGACTGTCGTTTTCCGCAACCTCACCCTCGGACACCCTCCGCCTCTTGGCCACGGCGCCCGGGGACGCCTGAATGGTGGGCAGCGCGGACGCGCCGTGCTGCCTCCTCCCGCGACGGGGCAGGCCCAGCGCACCATGATCAGGTGCGCCCCTTTCAACCGCCGCGCTGGACTCGACGCAACCCTCGGATTGGGACGCCGCTCCGCCGCTTCCGTTCCAGTCCCACGAGGTGAAGCTCGCGTGCCTGGCGAGCCGCGGGGGTGCCGGACGATCGTCCCCGTCGAGTGACGTTCGGCGTCGGTTCTTGGACGGGGTGGCGACGTGGGCGTGGTTGGTGTGACCGTGCGCGTGTTTCTGCTCCGTCGCCGCGAGCCCCGCGGTGAGCGCGGATACCATCCGCGGAGCCTCGTCCGCGCCGAAAAGCATCTTGGCCGCAGCCTCGGCCGGGGTCACCGGGATCCCCTCGGGTGACAGATCGTCGTCGTCGGGGCTCCAGATCACCATCTTTCCCTGCGTTTGGTGTGGGCGAGTGGCGTGGACGCGATCGTCAGCGGGTGTCATCACGGGGCGATCGGCGCGCGTCCAGGGCCGTCCAGGGAAAAGGCGCGAAAAGGCGTGAGAAAAAGGTGCCGCGATCGCGAGCGATGGGTGGGGGCGCGCGGGGGGGAACGGGGCTCACCTGCGACGATTCGGAGAGCCGATCGATGGTCTGCCAGTTGGCCTCGGCGAGGACGCGGCCGAACGCCTCGACCCTCGCGGGCGCGAAGCTCTGCGCGCGCGCCACCGCCGCGCGGATCACGTCGTGCACCGTCCCTTGCCTCGAGCTCGTGGGTGAACTCTCGCTACCAGTCGCGGGCCGTTTCCCCGGGCGTACATCTTGGATGAGCAGCTGCCGCCCGACGCGCATGAGATCGGTGGTGACGGGCGGGGGCGGGCCGGCGGGCGCCATGGGATGCGAGTGCGCGCGCCACCACAGGTCGGAGTCGACCTTCGGCATGCACCGCCACCCGTCGAGCCTGGAGGGCGGGGTGGGAGCGGGGAGGGGAGGGGCGGTAAGTCCGAGAAATGCGAAGACTGGAGAAAAAAAAAAATCTCGACGCCTCTGTGCTTTTGCCGCGCGATTTGCCGCGATGGAAAATCCGGGCCGCGGGCCGTAGAACGCGCGCCGGGTGAATCACGACGGGGGAATCGCGAATCGGCCACTCACCTGAGCTTCTCCATGACCCGCAAGGTCAGGGGCATGAGCATGGCGTACCCCGACGCGACGTGCGTCGCGCGGTTCTCCAGCATGTTCAGACCAGTGTCCACCGAGCTGCTGCGAAACTTGAAGGTCTTGGACCGAAACCCGAGACTTTCGGGTTTGTCACGCGCGTTTACAGTTAGGAGAACCCCGGTCGATTCCGCGACTGGGGCGTCGCGGAAACGCGGCGCGGCGGGCGAGAGATCGACCCGCACGGCCGGTTCGACGACGTGGATGGACTCCCTGTCGGGCGCGGAGATGGGCGAGCGCACACCCAGCGCCCCGGGGGCGTCGCTCCCGCGCGAGCACGCCGGCTCGCACAGGCTCGCCTCGTCGCACGTCAGGCAATCGGTCTCCTCGACTGAAGGTTCGGTGAGCTCGCCCTCCTCCGAGACTCGCGCCAGGCCGGTGCCGACGTTCCACTGACCGCCCATCTTGAGGTGGTTCGGTCCCATGGTGCTTCCTGAGGTTCCGGAGGACCACGCGCCGGTCTTCCAAAACCCCCGCCGGACTCGCACGCACCGCGCGCGGTGCTCTGCCGGAGGTGCCGGCATTCCATCGCTTTTTACCGCCTCCGTTCCGTTACGCCGGGAGCGGACCGAAAAACCGAAAATAAATAAAAAAGTAAGGCTTCATACTAATTGCTCATACGAAGAAAATTTTTTTTAAAGGCCGGACTTCAAGTAACCGACCGACTGAACACGTCAGTCGAGCCAGGTGGAGCCCGGTGAGAGGCGCTTCGTGTGCCACTTCGGATCGAGGATGCCTTTTGAGACCGGGCAAATCGATAAAAATCTGTGAGATATGGGTGACAAAACGCGAGACTCGAGCGCCATACGATTTCCAAAAGAATATTCCGGGAAAAGTGAGAAGTTTCCAAAATCAAGATTTCATGTCTCCACGCTGGCACGCGAAAAGGCGATATTTATATCAAGGTTGTGGGTCTGTTTCGGCTGGTCTCATGTGATAACGGCCGGACAATCTTGCCAATCTATTTTTCGAGCGAGCGTTTTCGGTGACAAAAAACGGACGACGCGGCTCGAGTTTGGCTCTTTCGGACGCCCCGAGGTGGAGGAGCCCCCGCGCCGGTGCCGCACATCCCCGCGCGCGCCTCCACGTTCAGCGTTCAGTCAGAGAGAGGATCGAGATGGACCGCGCGAACGATAGGGCCCGGAAGCGCGACGACCCTTGGTCGCGCGTCGACGACATCACCGGCGACGCGCACTACGTCGCCCTCGGCGTGGAGAGGGACGCGACGGCGCACGAGATCCGCTCGGCGTATCGCGCCAAGGCGCGCGTGTGCCATCCGGACAAGGGCGGCGACGCGCGAACATTCGCGAAGCTCCAGCTCGCGTTCGAGACGCTGTCGGATCCGGGGCGCAGATCGACCTACGACCTCCTCGCGCGCGAGTTCGAGTACCGGTACATCCCGGGCGTCACCGTGCGAGCCAGGGGCGGGGAAGATCTCATCTTGGACGATCTCGAGCGGCTCGGACTGGACCTCGACCCGGGGCGGCAGCTCGTGGTGCTGTGCGAGGTGTGCGGGCGGCCGAGCAACAAGACGTGCTACGTGTGCGACTGCCGCTTCTGCGACTTTTGCACGCGGAAGATGCACTGGAAAGGCCCGCACGGGCTGCACTACCCCGTGCACAACGCGCCCGGATCGATGGCGCGCAAGATCGCGGAGAAGGAACTCGAGTCCAAAACCTTGGAGGACGGGCGCGCGCGCATGATCGAGGACCCGAACTACCGCAACGACCTCGAGCTCGCGGAGGCACGCGCGTTCAAGGAGGCTGCCGCGGAGATCTACGGCCTCGGCGCCAAGCCCTGCGACGTCAACGGAAGCGGCGACGTCCCGCACCACGTAAAGCGATACGACCACCGCCTGGGCAAGTACTACGCCTGGGCGCAGACCGAACGCAAGGTGCACATCGCCGTGCACGTGCCAACCGGGTTTCAAGATAAGAAGGTCCACATGGAGATCGGCGGCGGGCACTTCGGCATACTGCGGATCCAGGCGGAGGATTCCGCCCCCGTGGTTGAGCGACGATTCGCGTTTCCCGTCGATCAGAACTGCCCGGTTGACACGATGCAGACGCAGATGCGGACCAAGATGCTCATCACGCTGACCAAGGCGACGCCCGGTGAGACGTGGACGCGGCTGTTCGAGGGTGACCCGATGTACGCCAGGTGCCTGCAGCAGCCGTACGCGGTGCAGGAGTCCAACACGGAAGCCGTGGTGGAGGTTGAGCTGCCATTTTGGATCGAGGGATCCGACTGCCGCGTGCACGTGGACAAGTACGGGATACGCGTCGAAGTGCCGAACGAGATTGACAACCTCAAGCGCACGTTCTTCCGCCCCGCGAGGGACCCGAGTGACAAGCGCAAGCACCCGCGCGACCCCGACTGTTTCATCCCCGAGGAGACCGCGTGGTCCCTCGACCGCGAGACCCGCGTCGGCACCGACGAGCCCTACAACGTTCTCATGATCTGCCTCGTCAAGCGCCAGCCCACTATGAACGAGACGCAGTACAAGAAGGGCGAGATACAGGACAACAGGCACGCGGAGATCCCGGGGATGAACCCGTCGAACTGCAAGGGCATCCGGCTGTTCGTCGAGGACTGCGACAGGTTCGGCATGGAGGACAGTTTGCAGGCGATGTGCTTCATGGAAACCGGGTCCACTTGGCGACCGGCCAAGCCGTGGGCCAAGCTGCACCCCGGTCGGGGCCCCGATAAAGACCCGGAGGTGGACATCGTCGCGACCGAGGTGGACCAGCTGCCGAGAGGTGCGAAGCTGGTGCTCGAGTCCCTTCTCCAGTCGGAGGAGACGCGGCGGGAGGATCTGAACGTCGAGTGCGGCGGTATGGTCACCGCGTGCGAGGAGATGATCCAAGGCGGGCCTCGCTACGATTGATTTTTTCTACGATTGATTTTTCTAAATCTCAAAGATCGGTTTCGCTACTTCGCGTCGAGGCACTGGCGCTCGTTCTCCCAGAAGAAGGGATCCTCCTCCACGGGCATCTCAGCCGCCATCACCGCCGAGTACCTCTCCCCCTCGGGCGCGGCGGCGGCTGGCATCTCCCAAAAGTCCTCGTCCGAGTCGGAATCCTTCTCAGCGGCTCGTTTCGAAAGTCTCGCCGCCACCTCCTCAGCCGAGAGCCAGAATCCCTCCGTTTCATCCGTTTGATCGTTCCCGAGGGCCGCCACGGTGCCGCGATCGCTTCCCGGAATCGATACCTCGATCTCCTGGTCCAGTCCCACGTAGCAGTCGCTGATGAGGTACACGAACAGGTCCGGTTCGAACGCGGCGTTTGCGGACCCGTCCACCGCCAACTTTGCACTCGCGGCGTGTCCAAACCCGAGACGTTTTAGCGAAAGGAGCTCGCGGTTGTTCCTGTCGCCCAAGATGAGCCACCATCCCTCCTCCTTGACCTTGGGGTACTTGGGTAAGATGGCGCGCGGCGCGGATCCCCGCCCGCCGCCGCCTTTACCCGCCGATTTACTCGTCGACTTTGCGCAGCGGCGCAGCTTGACCTCAACCTCGGTCCCGTTTTTGGTCAGCTTCGCGTCGACGTCGATGAGCGGCATGCGCTGGCAGTGTTTCACAGCCTCGTCCACCTGCCTGTTCTTTAACCCCGCGTTTGAAAGCGCCTTCCGCGCGGCGCCCTCCTTGACGAGGCACGCGTCCACGAGCTGCGGCAGGGCGTCGAACCCCGACCTCGACAGCGCCGCTGCTTTTTGCTCGTCGACGCCGGGCACGGACATCACGCTGGGGTCGGATATGAACCGTCCTTGCATGACCATCTGCATCAGATTCATGGCGTGCATGCACGTCGCGAGCCACCCGGACTCGGCGCAGACGTCGATGATGGCCTGAAGGATCCGCACCGCCTGATCCAGGACGCCCTTGGCGTCCGTCACGTAGTCGCTCATCGGCAACTGCATTCGGAGAAAGTGCGCCTGGAACAGTAAGTTGGCCTTGGTGTGCGGGTCGTCCGCGAGCCGCGCGTCCACCTTGAACCCACCCGCGTCCTCGATCTGCCGCGCCAGCTCGGCGTTCACCTTGTCCTCGTTGTGACGCACGGGGAGCTCGTCGTACTCGGCGACGCCGCAGAGGACGCCCAGGAGCTGCTCCAAGGAGTTGTCCGGTCCCAAGCTGGACGCGAAGAGCGCGACGGACGGGTGCTGCAGGTAGTAGAAGCTCGCGATGCGACCGAGCGTCGCGGGTTCAAGGCTGTCGTCCTCGCCGATCGTGAGGCACTGCGCGTCCTCCAGCTGCGTCAACGCGTTCTCCACCAGCCGCGATAAAAACGCGTTCAAAGCGTCGTGCTCCACCGACTCCAGGTCGTAATAGGACGGGTTCTTGACCAGCCTGCGGAAGAGATAGGTCCACGTCAGGTAATCCACCGCGTCCTGCTTGGAGCGAATGGTACCCGCGACCACCTCGGCGTTGAAATGGTCCGGGAGCTGGTCCGCGAGGGACGACTCCACGGGAAAGGGCTCGTACAAAAACTTTTTGTAAAACGCCTTTTTGGGCTCGTGCACCATGATCACGGCGACGGCGCTGGTGTCGAACTGGGGCCGACCCGCCCTTCCCATCATCTGGAGCACGTCCGTGATTGGAAAATCCACGTACCGACGGGTCTTGCCGTCGTAAAATTCTGTGCCCTTGATGACAACGAGGTGCGCGGGGAGGTTCACGCCCCACGCCAGCGTCGACGTGCACACCAGCACCTGAATCTTGCACTTGAAAAAGAGCTCCTCGCAGAGCGCCCTGTCCTCGGGGGCCAAACCCGCGTGGTGCAGCCCGACCCCGAACTGCAGCGTGTGCCGCAGCTCGGGTGACTTGACCTTGGCCAGGTGCGTCTCCATCTCGTACGGGTCCATGTGCACAAAAGTATCCGGGCGCTCATCAGCGGCGGCGTACGCTATGAGGTCTATGGCCGTCAGTCTGGTCTGCCGCCTGGACGACACAAACACCAGCGCGGGTTTCTCCGGGGAATGCGTGCGGATTGCCGCGTACGTCGGCTTGTTCATCGTCGCCATCCGGGGGCAGTAGAACTTGCCCGGGTACCCCTGGATGTGGCACTCGAGCGGCACCGGTCGCACCGAGGGTTTGAAGTTGAAGAGGCCGCTCTTC
>Ga0209666_1001809_pt1 | contig 16190 bp, 10 predicted proteins | sample SaaInlV_125m_DNA_FD_184679 | JGI IMG/M metagenome (GOLD analysis project Ga0209666, IMG submission 184679) | Marine microbial communities from expanding oxygen minimum zones in the Saanich Inlet - Saanich Inlet SI037_S3LV_10m_DNA (SPAdes)... | ecosystem: Environmental > Aquatic > Marine >...
GGCCCGCGGGTTTCGCAACTTTTCGCTCCAGTGGTTCGGTGGTTGCGGCGGTGGCGACGACGACGACGACGACGACGACGCGCGGATGAGGCGACGCGACGCGAACGCGCGCGCGACGCTCGTCGCGACGGTCATCGGCGCGTCGACGCGTGACGCGGATTTAGGCGCGGGGGACAAAAGCGCGCGCGAGGCTGGAAAAAAACCCGTAACATCGACCGAACGCATTTACTTTTTCGGGGCGGCCGCCGATGTCGCGTTTTCGTTGTATATAAGCGGCATTGGTCGTTTAATATGGGGCTGTAGCTCAATTGGTAGAGGTGAGTGGCGTCGATCGCCCTCCCGATGCATCGCGACTCGAGCGTCGTGTCCCACACCAGATGTGGCATGAACCTGATACTGACGGGGCTGTTCTCACTTCAACAGCGCGCGCTTCGCACACCTGCATGCACACTTGCAAGAACTTGCGCGAGGTACCGAGATGTACGTATGTTCGACTGCGATTCTCAGACGACGCGAGACGCGACCGAGTACCGTGGCGTGGAACAACCCACTGACCGAGGCACACGTTCTCCCACACAGCGAAACTTGGCAGCTCCATCAAATTTCTCTTTTTGTTTTTGGTCGTTCATCTCGCACAGAAGAAGAGCCAACTGGGCGAAAAAGAAAAGGCGGAGTCGAACGAGCTCGCGAAGAAGCTCGTGAACTCGCTCGAGGACTGGATTGAAAAATGAATTGATGACCGATGATACGTCTCGCCTAGTAGTTAGTGCGATAGGCGCTTCTTGGCCCGCCCTCCCACCAGCGCACGTGTCGTGTTTGTTACGGTTACGCCGCCGCGCGCTTCACCGCGCTTCACCGCGCCGCGCATGGCGTCCGCGCGCGTCACCGCGCCGCCGGCGCGCGCGTCACCGCGCCGCGCGTCGCGCCGCGCCGTCCCTCCCGCGCCGCGCGCGTCGACGTTTTACGTCGAGCGCGTCGTCCCCGACGACGTCCTGGCGCTGCTGCGCGAGTGCGCGGATGAGGCGCGCGCGAAGAAGCGCCTGAAGCGCGAGCGGGCGTCGTTCGCGGTCGGACGACGGTGCTGCGCGCTGTCGCCGACGTCCGCGGCGTGCGTCGCGCTCGGAAGCGCGAGCGGGCGCGTGCTGGCGACGCTTCGCGAGGTGACGAAGGACCCGACGCTCGTCCTGGGCGACTTCCCGGTCGAACTTCGGGAGTACGGCGTCGGGGCGGCGATGGATTGGCACGTGGACGTCGAATTGTACGACCCGCCGCAGTGGGAGGTGATTTTTACCGTGTCGAACGACGGCGACTCGCGCACGGAGTGGATGGACGCGGCGTCGTCGTCGGTGGAATCGGCGCGCACGACCGAGGCGTCGGCGTTGATCGTGCGCGCGGGAGGCGACCGGCACAGGGTGCTGCCGAGCACGCACGGCTCGCGGGTCATCGTCAAGGCGCTTTACACGCCGAGCGCGCGCGTGAAGACGGCGGAATTCGCGGAAGCCCTCGATAGCGCGCCGTGGAGGCGATAGGCGGACGGTACTGTACAATACAAACAAAATAATCAATAGTCTACGCCAGCGCTTCGTCGTCCGCGCCGCCCCGGCGCAGCGATCGCTGGATGAATTCCATGATGCACGCGCTCCAGTGCTCTCGCACGTGATGGACGATGTCGTAATCCTCGTCGCCGGCTTCGCCGCGCGTCGACGCCACGACGACTTCGGCGTGCGGCGCGAGATCCTTGAGGGTCATCGCGCTCGACACCGGATGCGTCGTGTCGCCGCAGTCCCACGCGAGGACGAGCACGGGGACGTTTTCCAACGCCTCTCGCACGCGCTCTGGCTCGGGAAGGTTGCTCTGCGCCGAGCCGATCAAGACTTCCACCGCGCACGAATCGTTGGGATTCGCCAAGGGCGGCGGTGGCGGATCGATCGGTCGCTTGGACGCTTGAAACACTCGTCTGGGGGTCGTGCTGTTCGCGGGCGCCGTGACGTCGCCCGTGGCCACGCGCTTGCGCAACTTTTTCTTGCGGGACTCGCGCTCGTCGTAAAACGTGGGCGGCGTGACGACGACGACGGCTTTCGGCGCGTCTCGCCCGCTCTCGTGCGCCAACACCGTCGCCCATATCGCAGTCGCCCCACCGAGCGACGCGCCGGCGAAAACCACGGCGCCGCCGTCGTCGTTTCTGATTCGCTGCGCCACCTCGAGCATGTCGCTCGCCCGCGCGTCCCATCGCGCCTCTCTCGAGCGCCGCACGTCGCTCGACCTTCCGTACCCTCGCGCGTTGTACCTCGCCACCGCGCACGTCCCCAAATCCTCTCGACTCCAAAAGTTCCACAGCCCCTCTTGATCATCGTTCGAAAGATCCCCGCGCATGCCGTGCGCCCAAACGATCAACGGACGCGGCGCGCGCGCCGGCGCGTCCGCCCGTCCCCGTCGTCCTCGCGCGTCCGCGCCCAGATTCGTCGTGCTCATCTCCAGCTCCCCCCCGTCTTCGCACACCGGCACCACCTCGCGCTTAAAATCAAACCTCGTCACCCCCCCCGCGTCTCGCGGCGCTCTCGTCGCCCTCGCCGGTCCTCGCACCTTCCCGTCCCACGCGTTCGCGCGCTCCGCGCTCGCCGCCGCCTCCTCCGCGTCGCTCTCCCCCTCCGCGCTCTCTCGCTCGCTCCGTCGCAGCGCGTGCCTCGCGACGCACATCGCTCGAAACACGTCCTTCGCCGCCATCATCGCGCGTCGCTGTCGCGCCCCGGCGGTCGCGGACAGCCGCGCCGTCGCGCGTTGGAACGCCGACGCGGTCGTCGCGACGCGCATCTTTTCCTCGTCGCTCGCGTCGCGCCGCGCGTCGAGCGTCACGCGCAGCTCGGACGCGAAGTCGAGCGCGGTCGCGTCGCTCGCGCGCGCTTCGCGCAGCTCGTCCGCGGCGCGCGCCACCGACGCGGGCATGCGCGCGCGAGTGGCGCGCGACGCGGTCGACGTCGCGTCCGAGCGGCGGCGATACGTTTTTTGCGTCGTCACTGATCACGTATACGCCATGTGTCCGAATGTCGCGCGCGCTTTGCGTTTTTTGCGTTTTTTGCGTCGTATTATGTGGCTATGAATTCTATCGATCGCGATGTGGTGATCGCGAGCACCACGCCGCGCGCGCGCGACCGACGGACCGACCGCGCGCCGCGATGGATGAAAGATGTCACGGTCTCGGATGGAGGTGTAGTGATTTTCGCGCGCGGCGACGCGGGACGCGCGCGCGGCGGAGGATGGACGCGCGCGCTCGCGACGCGCGCGTGCGCGGCGTCGCGCGCGACGACGTCGTGGGACGGCGAGCACTTCGTCGCGCTCGCGCTCGATGGCTACGCGTTCGAACACCAACACGCGTTCTATCCAGGCCTGCCGATCGCGACGCGCGCGGTCGTGACGACGGTGAAACGCGCGGTGGGGGCGACGGGGGCGGACGACGCGCGCGACGCGTGCGCGACGCGCGCGGCGGCGACGACGCTGAATACGATCGCGTTCGCGGCGAGCGTCGAGGCGCTGTACGCGCCGTCGAGGGAATTGCCGAAGGATGATGCGCTGGCGGAGGCGGCGGCGACGCTGTACGCGATGAATCCGGCGAATGTGTTTTACGGAAGCGCGTACACGGAGGCGGGATTCGCGTACGCGCAATTCGTCGCGGGAACGATGCTGCAAGAGAATAAGATGCTCGCGAGTGGGGTCGCGTTCGGGGTCGCGACGATGTTTCGCTCGAATGGCGTGCTGTGCGTCGTACCGTTGCTCGCGCACGCCGGGCGCGAGGTGTTTCTGTTGTTGCGAAACGCGGAAGACGCGACGCGGCATCGACGCGCGGCGCGGCACGTGAAGCGGGCGATGCTCGCGGTCGCGCTCGCCATCGCGCCGCACTACGCGTTTGCGCTTTTTGGGGACATGCGATATTGCAACGGCGCGCTATTTGACGGCGCGGAACGACCGTATTGTCGCCCGAAGTCGTGGCGTACTCTGTACGGGCTCGTCCCGAGCGGGATGTACTCATGCATTCAGAAGCGTTACTGGAATCTAGGCTTCATGTCGTCGTATCGCCCGCGAAACCTCGGGAACGTCTTGCTCGGCGCGCCCGCGATCGCGCTCGGGTTTTATCTCTCCAAACGCTTCGCGTTTTCCCAAGACGAACGCGCCTTCGTCAAGGACGCGCAGCGCGTCTTCGTCGGCGCTTACTTCGCCCAACTCGCGATGATGACCGTCATCGCCGCGACGTACATGCACGTGCAAGTGGCCACGCGATTTTTGAGCACATCGCCGGCGATGTATTGGGGTCTGGCCTCTCTCGGTCGCGACAGCGTACCGTGGCGACGCGTCGTCGCGGCGTACCACGTCGCCTACGCCCTCGTCGGCGCCGCGCTCTTCGCCAACTTCTACCCGTGGACGTGAGCGTCGCCGTCCGCGCGATCGACCGTCCGCACCCCTTCCCGTCCTCGCGCGCGTCGCATCCAGCGCGCGTTGCGTTTCTATCCATCTACGCCCAACGCCCGTCGCACCGCCTCGTCCGCGCCTTCGCGCGCCGCCTTCGTCTTCGCCTTCGTCGCCATCTCCAGCGCCGTTCGCAGCGCCTCCGCGCTCGCCCGTTTCTCCGCGATCATCCGTTCGATCTGATACTCAAAATCCGTCATCGCTTGGCTCGGGCGCACGGTTTCATTGATCAATTTATGCGCGTTATTGAAGAGCGCGTGCAGCGCGTCCCGACTCTCATCCGCGCGCGTCGGCGCGTCGACGCACCGCGCCATCGCGTCGCCGACGTCGGCATCGCGCGTCGCGCCGTGCCGATCGCGCGTTCGCATCGCGTTCGCACGGCGATCGCACGGCGATCGCATCGCGACGACGCATCGCGCGGTTGAACGAAGGATGCGCACAAAAATTGGACTACGGTGACTCAGCACGCGGCGCCGTAACGCGCGCGCGCGTCGAGGACGTCGCGCGCGGCGCGCGAGGCCGACGCGCGCGCGCGCGCGAGGGCGACGGCGGCGACGACGACGGCGACGGCGGCGACGGCGGCGACGGCGCGGCGTCGCGGCGGCGCGAACGACGCCGCGCCGAGCGACGCGGACGCGTTGGACTCGTAATACGTCGCGACGGCTTTGGACTTGGAGCGCGCGGTGGATGAAAAACCGCACGCGCCGGTGTTGGCGTTGAATTCGAACGCGCGACAGCCGTCGCACGCGTCGCACGCGGCGCCGCAAATCGACGCGGCCGTCGACGCCGTCGCGACGACGCATTTGCTCGCGCCGTCGGCGCAGCACCCTAAATCGTAGGTTTTGACGCCCCGTGCGGATTTCTTGGCGTACGCGCGCGCCGGCGGATGACTCGCGGCGGGCGGCGGCGACGCGGGCGGCGGCGACGCGGGGGGCGACGGCGACGCGGACGGTTCGCTCGGCGCCGCTGGACACGCACACGTCGGGCAATCCGTGGGCGGTGACGCGTCCGACGGCTCGCACGCGCCGCCGCCCTCGCAGAGGGCGAAGATATCTCGCGATAAATAGGTGCCCGAGCCGATGACGCCGTTCAGCAACGGCGCGAAGTCGTACAGCCCCATGCCGCGCTTCGCCGAACTGCAGTCGGAGTTATTGTACACATCCGACGCTGTCGGATCTTCGTCGTCTTCGGCCGCCGCCCCGAGTCGAGCCGAGGAGGCGCTCGAGGCGCTCGCCGCCTCGCCGATTGGAATCGTCGCGAGCTGCATTTGAGAATACAGTATCGACGTCTTTGGAATCTCGACGTACGCACCCGCCCCGGCTAAGGCGCCGGCGCATTTCTTTTGATTCGCCGTAGAATATGAAAATGTATCCGACCACGTGGGGACGAGTTCGCCGTAGCCCGACGCGCAGTTTGCGAGGGCCCACGCGTCGACGCCGACGTACGCGTCTTGCTTCACGTCTACCCACGGACCGGCACACATCGGGCCGGCGCACAGCGCGGCGAACGCCTTCTCCAAGTGCACGATGGCTCCGATTTGCATGGCAGCCTTTGCGGAGCCGGTCAGGCTGCGCGAGACGCTCACCTGCGGCGTGGTCACCGAGAAACTCGGGTTTTGCGAAAGTTCAATCGCCATGGGCATTTCCACAGAAAAGTCAACACCGAGCGTGGCTTGGGCGTCAAAGTTCAGGTAATACGGCAGCGCGAGCGACAAGTCGTATTCGAGCACCGCAGACAAGCCTGGGAGCGGTAACGGGACGATTTTGACGCCCGAAAACTGGTCGGACCAAAACTCGCCATCCTTCGCGAGGGCCATGTGCGCGCTGACGGACGCGCTGCCGGATGCTTTGATACTGAACTCAGCCTTGACGCTCGTCGTATCCGCCATTAACTCGATGGCTGCTTCTAGGTCATCTAAAAAAGCATCGAGAACTTCTTCGAATGCATTCTTGCCGAGAGAAGCTTCCTTTGTCGCGCGCGTCCGTGGTTTTGTCGCGAAATCGGGCGAGTGGATGGTCTCCGAGAGCTTGACAAGTTCCCTGAGAACGATCGACTCGGCGCTAGCCAATCGATTCTTGTAATCAGCGTGCGCCGCGAGGATTGCCACGTGATGATCCGTACTCAGCAAGCGTCGACGCGATGAGCTCGCGAAAAACTTGCCGCTACCCAGTTTCTTGATGTCATCGACCACGTCCTTCAATCCGGACTCATCGTACAGAGCGTCAAAGAACGCTTCAAACATATCACCGAGCGCTTTGACAAGCTTCGTCGCGACTTGAGAGCTGACTTTGAACTCGTTGACCTGGGCGCATAAATCAAACTGAATATCTGGTGGATCGACCGTGATCGCACCGGGCGCCGACGACACGTTCTCGAGAGCTTTCGGCCACTTCATCGGATACTCAATCTCTTCGGTGCACATAACTGGTATTACGAAGCACCCTTGCCCAGTCGCGGCGCCCAGGCTCGCAGTGATTGATTGCGCTGAGCGCACCGGAGCTGCGAGACCGCGGAAAGCGGCATGTACGCCCTCGTGAATATCGTCAAGAAGCACAGCGCGACGATTTTCACGAGCAGCTCCGAGTGCGGACATACTGGATGATGATTTTGCCATCGTACTCTTGATCGAGCTTTCGATGAGACTGATGAGTTCGGATGATGTCGTCGACACTTCTCCCCAGACGTGCTCGAGGAGACCCCTGAGCGAAGACTCGAGCGTGTCTGCGACCTTCTCCAAGGCATCCTGAGCGTCTTCGATGTAGCCCGTGAGGATATTAGGTAATAAGCCCACCTGAAGGACACCGTCCACCGTCGTCTGCGCGGCCATGGTCGCGATGCTCGAGATCGCGGCAATGCTATCTTTGATTTCCGTACAGACATTGTTCGGCATCAAAGAACTGCACATGTCGGCCACGTCGTTCAGATTCTTGACGTTTTTGAGTTGCGCGAGCGAGTTGATGGCGTCATCGGCTTGAGCAATCGCGTCACAGACAGTGTTCGGAACGCCCACGGCTTTGCAAGGGGCCACCATATCATCGAGAGAGTTCACGTTTTGTAGGTCGTTCACGGCCGTGAGCGCCGATGACATCTCGCAATAGCCCGGAATCGTGATGCACAGCTTTTGACACTTGTTTGGAACCTTGAACTTTGTGCTCGGCACTTTGATACACTTCTTGAACTTTTTCCCTAAGATTTTAATTTTTGCGCATACTTTTGGAATCTTAATTTTGTATTCCGACTTAAGGCCCAAGTCGGCGGTGCAGATGTCGAAGCACTGCTGATCGCTGCCGCTGCCGGAGCACTGTTGCGCCGTCACGCTCTTTTGCACAGTACTCTCCACCGCTTCGCCAGACACGTCATCGAGCGCAACGTCGCTTGATTCCGCGTCCAAGTCATCAAAATCGGAATCGGTGAGGTAATAACTCGAAAACTGCGAATTAAAGTCGTCGGCATCCGTCATCTGTTCGTCTGGAAACTCCTGGAGAGCGAGCGACGTAATCGAGGCTTCGTCCGCCGTCATGCCGTCCTCCGCGAACTGCGCGCGCAACTGCATCTTCACGTAATCGATCACGCACGTCCGCAAATTTTGGTTCACCATGCCCGGATGCACTGGATACGGCGCCCCGACGCTCCAATACGCGGTGTCGTACGAGTCGAAGTCGCAATTGTCGCACGCCGTCGCGGACGTCATCGGGTACCGCGCCAAGCACCCTGAATCGAACACGTACGCGTTCGCGTCGCACCAGCCGTGATATTGCAGTTCCCTCGGGCACACATCCGCCGACGTCGGTCGCAAGCAGTACTTCGCCGTGTCCGAAAGCAGCTCACACATCTTTCGCTGATTCTTGTCGAACGTGCCGTCCTTCCCAGCGTCGCACGCGCTCGAGTAGCACCAGTCGGCGGCGGCGTTCGCCCCGACGGCGGCGAACGCGACGCACAGCGTCGCGCGCGCGAGCGCGCGTCCGGTCGTCATCGCGCGCCGGCCGTCGCGTCGTCGTCCGCGCGCGCCGCGCGTCACGGGTCGACCCGACGCGTTTCGCTCGCGCATTTCCGATCGCGTCGAGGCCGCGCCGTCCCCGCGCGCGTCGGCCGCGCGCGCGTCGTCGCCGCGCCGGCGTCGCCGCGACGATGGCGTCGAACGCGCCGAGGTCGTCGCGCGCGTCGAGGCGCGCGATGGCGCGCGCGCGACGGCGACGCGAGACTGGGGCGCGGCGACGCGGGCGTGGCGGGTGTAGGGTGTTGAGCGCAGGCGCAGGCGATTTGGCGATTTTCTCTCACGTCCTATTAATCGGCAAACGACACGTCGAGTTGCTTGAATAATCTTTCTTTTCGTCGAGGCGGGACGCGAGGGACAACCATGGATCTCGCGGAGCGCCGACGCGCGACGGCGTCGTACGCGCTGTGACATTCGATCGCGATGCTCGCTGCGAACTTTACGCGCACGCGAAACAGACGCCGCGAATGGAGGAAACGAACGCGCGGCGCGCGACGCGAGCGCCGCCGCGACGCGCGCACAGCGCCGCGCTCGCGACGTTGGCGGCGCGGAAACTCAACGTAGAGTGTTGACGATCAAACCGGCGCGCGTTATGCGCGGTACCACTGGTGGTCTTTCTCTTGGTCGCACCGCCGAAACCCGACGAGGCTTGGACGCCGCAATCGCCGATGATGACGTCCGCCGCCGTCTCGCCGCCGCGCGAGCCGACGGATTCGATCGCCTTCACCACGCTCATTCCCTCGATCACTTGGCCAAACACCGTGTGCTTGCCGTTTAAAAACGGCGTCGCCACGGTGCAGATGAAAAATTGCGACCCATTCGTGTTCGGTCCAGCGTTCGCCATCGACAAAATCCCCGGTCCCTCGTGCTTGAGCGTAAAGTTTTCATCCGGGAAATTTCTTCCGTAAATCGACCGTCCGCCCGTGCCGTTATCCGCGGTGAAGTCCCCGCCCTGGCACATGAAGGACGGAATCACGCGATGAAACCGCGAGCCGACGTATCCCTCGCCCTCGGGCTTTTCGCACAAAACCTTGAAATTTTCCGCCGTCTTCGGCGTCGCGTCCGACCGCAGCTCGAACACGATTCGCCCGAGTTTCGTCGCCCGCGCCCCGCGTCCGATCTGCATGTCAAAGTACACCTTGGGCGTATCCTGCGTTCCGTTCGCGTCGCCTCGTCGTCAGTCATCGCTCGCGCGCGCGTCGACGTTCGCGTCATCATCGCCACGTCAGCGCGATCGCATCCGTCCGCGCGCTTCGCCTCGCGCGCGCGCGCGCACCTCTCTCGCCGGTCCGAGCGGCGGGTCGTACGCCACGGGTTGTTTCGCCATCGCCGCGACGTCGTCGGCGCTCATGGAGCTCGCGCTCGCGCCCATGTCGCGCGTCGTCAGTGTGTGCCGACGCGCCGTCCATGTCCGACGTCGCGGCGGCGAAGCGCGCGTTCGCGAGCGAACGAGGCCTCGAGCCGTGCGCGAACGACGCGTGTAAGTGCGACGCGTGCGAGTGCGGCGCGCGGTGCGGGTGCGAGACCGCGGCGCGCGACGCGAAGACGTGCGAGCCGTGCGTCGAGTTCAAGGCGCGAAAACTCGCGGCGACGGCGCGGCGCGCGCGATGAGCGTCGCGATCGAGCTGAGATACGGCGTCGAGCGGTGCGGGGGGACGTTTCCGAGCGACGGCGACGTGGGCGCGCTGGTGGAGCGCGCGCGAGGCGCGTTCGAGGGCCTGCGAGGGGTCGCCGCGGGGCGGTTGACGCTGCTCGCGAGCGGCGGCGCGAGGATTCAAGGCGACGATCGAGGGTTTGATTTGCGCGGTCGAGTGCTCGCGAAACACGAAAGGACGGGGAAGGTTTTGAAAATTATGGTGGTGGCGAGCGGCGCGGAGGGCGCGGGGGCGGGAGGGACGTCTCGAGGCGCGGAGGCGTTGCGGGCGACGCGGTTGAAGAAGGAAGCCGACGCGAAGGCGAAGGCGGACGCGGACGCGGACGCGGACGCGGCGCGCTCGCGCGACGGTGCGTCCGACGAGACGAACGAACGTTTCGCCGCGTGGGCGGCGACGGGGATCGTCGGCATGCGCGGATGCGCGCGGAGGGAGGTGGCGTCTCGCGCGTTCGATTTAGGAGGCAAAGTGCGCGTGCTCGATTACGGCGCGAATCGCCTCGAAACGGTTTCGCCTCGGATCAGCGAGTTGAGCAACGTCGCGCGCATCGTTTTGCGAGATAACGCGTTGAGATCGATGCCGTGGTCCGCCATCGCCTCTTTGACGCGCTTGACGCATTTGGATTTGAGCGGAAACGCGGCGTTGGGGAACGACGTCGCGACCGCGACGCCGACGTGCGCGTCGCTCGAGACGCTCTCGCTCGCTCGGTGCGACATCGCGGGAGAAGTTTGCGATGATTTCTTCCGGGGACTTCCCAGGCTCAAGCACGTGTCGCTCGTCGCCAACAGACTCGAGCGTTTACCCGCGTTCGAGACGAACGGACTGCTCGAAGTCGTCGACGCAAGTCGCAACGCCGTCGTGTCGATTCCAGCCTCGTACGGCGCGCTCGCGTGTTTGCGCTCGCTGAATCTCGTGGGCAACCGCATTGAACTCGAAGGCATTCCCGTGGAGCTGTTGAAGCACGCGAAAGCGCTCGTCGAGTTGAACTTACGCGAGAACCCGATTCTCGTAGAGGCGTTGCGCGAACGCGACGGGTGGAGCGAATTCGAGGCGAGAAGGAAACGCCGAGCGGATAAGGCGCTCGATTCTCGCGTCATGCTCGGTGACAACGTCTTCGACGAGGGTGCGGATAACGATAGATTCGTGCGACACTGATTAGCTGTAGTAGACGCCGCGCGATGAAACGGTAATAATGTGTGTTACAAAAGAAGATGTGCTGCGTGGGAGTAAACGACGAGTCGCGCGACACTACACTGATTAGCGAGCTTCAGCGATGACGTCTTCGTCGTCGTCGAAGAACTCTTCGTCGTCATCCTCAGCCTCGGTCGCCTTGGGCGCGATGGTACCGTTCAAGAGGCCCATTTTTTCGGCGAGACGCGCGCGCACGTCCGTCTCAATCGTCGCTTTCATCTCGGGGTTCTCGTCCAAGAACGACAGCGTCTTTTCGCGACCTTGACCGAGTTTTTCGCCGTTGAAGTAGTAGTAGGCGCCCTTGCGTTCGATCGTGCCGACTTGTTCGCCCGCGTCGAGCATGCAGCCATCGCGAGAGACACCGCGACCGAACATCATGTCGAATTCGGCAATCTTGTACGGCGGAGCCACCTTGTTCTTCGCCACCTTGACCTTGCATCGAACGCCGGTGTCGTCTTCGCCAGCCTTACCCTTGATCACTTCCTTGCGGCGAATGTCGAGGCGGACGCTCGAGTAGTACTTGAGCGCGTTACCGCCCGTGGTGACCTCGGGCGAGCCGTAAATGACGCCGACTTTGGAGCGCAACTGGTTCAAAAAGATGATCGTCGTCCCCGCCTTGGCGGCGTTGACGTTAATCTTACGCAGCGCCTGGGACATCAAACGCGCGTGCGCGCCGACTTGCACCATACCGATCTCACCTTCGATCTCGCTTCGCGGCACCAGCGCGGCGACCGAGTCGACGCAAATCAAATCAACCGCCGACGATCGCACGAGCGTATCCACGACCTCGAGCGCCATCTCACCCGTTTCCGGCTGGCACACGATCACATCGTCGACGTTCAACCCGAGTCTTTGGCTGTATTCCGGATCAAACGCGTGTTCCGCGTCGATCATCGCGACCGTACCGCCGAGTTTTTGCATCTCCGCCATCGCGTGCAGCGCCAGCGTCGTCTTCCCCGACGATTCCGGGCCGTATATCTCAACGATTCTCCCGCGCGGCAATCCACCGCCGAGCGCGATGTCCAGCGTCATCGCTCCGCTCGGAAACGTCGCCACTTTCGCCTTTCCCGCCTCGCCCAGGCGCATGATCGCCCCGGCGCCAAAGTTACTGTCGATCTCATCGAGCACGCGCGCGAGCGCCTTCTTTTTCGCCTCCGCGCTCCCGTCGCCCTTCATCGCTTTCGCGTCTTCGCTTCGCGTGCTTCCGCTTCGCGCCGCTCGCGCTCGCACCGCGTGGCGCTGCGTGGAGATCGCGCGTCGTCGTTCGTCGCCGCGCGTCGTCGTCGTCGTCGTCGTCGTCGCGAGCGTCGCCGGCGTCGTTCGCATCGCGCCGCGCATCGTGAGTGCTTCGTGTATCGGTGCGCGCGCGAGACGGACGAGCGTTCGCCGGAGCATGCACTCAAGGCGTCGCGTGATGGCGCGATCGAGCGATGATTGATTCAATTCAAACAACGAAAAAGGCGCGAAAACACGATCGCGGGCGGCTGTGGGTCGGCGGTCGCGGCGCGAACGGACGTCGTTACATCGAAGAGCGAGCGAATGGAAGGAGCGCGCGAACGCGATCTATTCCGCGGGCTTGTAGTACGTCGTGTTGACGAAAGGCATCTTGGTCGTCACGGCGGGCGTGCGCTTGCCGCGCGTCTCGACCAAGAGCTCGGTGCCGGCTTTGGCGAAGGCTTTGGCGACGTAGCCCATGGCGATGTTCTTTTGCAACACCGGAGAGAAGCCGCCGGAGGTGACTTCGCCGATTTGGTTGCCGTCCGTGTCGAGGATCAGAGAGTGCTGTCTCGCGGGGGCACCTTTGCCGGTGAAGGTCAAACCGACGCGACGCTGGGGAATCGCCTTCGGGTCTTCGAGCTGCTTTTTGATGATTTCGCCGCCGGTGAAGTCGCAGAGCTCGCGGCGAGCCTTGCCGATGGTCCACGCCAAACCAGCCTCGGGCGGAGTGATGTCTTCGTTCAAATCGTTACCGTACAGGCACAGTCCGGCTTCGAGGCGCAAAGAATCGCGCGGGCCGAGGGCAGCCATGCGCACTTCCTTCTCAGACTCCAAGCGCTCGGCGAGCTTCATCGCGTCGGCGTTCGGGACGGAGATCTCGAACCCGTCCTCGCCCGTGTAACCGGTGCGCGTGACCCAGCAATCGGCGCCGTTGATCTTCATCGACGTAAACATCCCGAAATACAGCTTGCTCAGGTCGAAATCGGTCAGGCGTTGAAGCACGGACATGGTCTTCGGTCCTTGGAACGCCAACAGCGAGCGATCCGAGTGCACGACGAATTCGACGTCCATCCCCTTCGCCTTGGCCTTCGCCAGCGCCGCGTTGATGTGCGCTTGATCCTTCTCCGCGCAACCAGCGTTCAAGACGACGTAAAAATCATTAGAATTAACCTTCGTGATGACGGTATCGTCGATGATACCACCCTTTTCGTTCGTCATCACGCTCAGCGTCCCCGTGCCGTCCTTGAGCCCCTTCAAATCCGCCACGACGAGCGACTCCAAAAACGCCGTCGCGTCCTTCCCCCTGACGCTGCTCCCGAGCATGTGACTCACGTCGAACAACGACGCTTCGCTCCGGCAGTGCTGCGTCGCCTCCATGATGGAATCTTCGTACTGTATCGGCAGCGCGTACCCCGCGAAGTCGACGAGCTTCCCGCCGCGCTTCACGTGCAAGTCGTACAGCGGCGTCCGCTTCAGGCTCGCGATGTCCGCGTACGCGCGCGCCAGCGGCGTCGCCGTCGCGCGCAGCGCCGCGTGCGGTCGCGTCGCCGCGCGCGTCGCGTGCTTCGCGCATCGTCGCAGCGCCGCGCGCATCGCGACGACGCGGTGACGCTTCGAGTGGGCGAAGAGTGTCCCGGTCGACGACGATTCGCGACGACGACGACGACGCGAAGGCGCGACGCGCGACGGGGGGGCGCGTGCGTGCGCGACGAACGACGACGGGCGCGTCGACGTGCGCGCGAGGGCGTGTGCGGCGCGACGCGTCCGAACGATCGAACGATGACGAGCGATGACGATGATCGACGTCGACGACGAGGCCCCCTGTTGGGCGTGTGGATGACGCGTCGCCCGGGCGCGGGGATCGCGGGGCGCGCGCGGCGAAGCGAATGATGACGCGCGCGTGATCGCGATGACGATGGATTACATCACGCGAATTCGTCGAGCGCGGCGCGGACGCGGGCGTGGAGACGGCCGGCGGTGGGACGCGCGGAAGGCGTCGGGGACATGGCGTCGAGGACGAACGCGTGGACGCGCGCGGGGACGTCGACGCGCGGGACGACGCCGCGGCGAAGCGACTGGTACTCGGCGCCGTGCGAGGGGAGGGAGGCGCCCAAGGCGAGCTCGTAGATGGATGCGCCCAATGAAAATATGTCGGCGCGGTCGAGGGCGGAAAAGTCGTCGTTCAAAACCTCGGAGGAGAGGTATCGAGCGTCGCCCTCGTCGACGGCGGCGTCGCGGCGGTCGCCGTTGAGGAGCGCGACGCGGCCCCAGTCGCCGAGCTTGTATCCTTGGTTGTGAATGAAGATGTTATCGGGCTTGATGTCCATGTGCGCCAAACCTCGGGCGTGCGCGTAGGATAAGGCGGCGGAGACGTCGAGGAGGCATCGCATCAACGCAGCCTCGCTCGCGCGTTCGCCGCTCTGCGAATCCACCATCTTGGACGCGCTCCCGTCGCACAGTTCCATTTGAATGTACAGATGGTCGTTCTCCCACCACGCGCTTTGGTAGCGCACGATCTCCGCGCACTGCGTCAAACTCGCCAAAACTTGCACCTCGCGCAGCGCCTCCGCTCTCTCGCGCTCGGTCTGGAGCTTTTTATCCGTGCGCTTGAGCGCGTACCGACACCCGTCCAAGCGCCCGATGACTTTGTGCACTTTGGAAAATCCGCCCCGCGCGATGCACCCTAGGTCGACGAAATCCGCGCGAAACCTCGACATGGTGGCCAACTGCGCCGCGCTCGTACAATTCGCCCTCCGCGCGTGCGCGCTCGTCTCCGGAGGCTGCTCATCATCCATCAAGAAGGCGTTTCTCGCGCACGGCGGCGACGTCGCCGCGCGCGGCAACCCCGACCTCGACCCCACCCCTCGCGTCGGTTCCCGATTCCTCGGCACGCGGAACCCGCCCCCGAACTCCCCTTGCGACTGCGACGGCTGCGTCGCGTCCAGCGGCTGACTCGCAAACTCCTGCGTCCCCTGCGACGCGCCTAAATCCAACCCGAACCGCGGCCGTTTATTCCTCGCCGGCGACAGCGCGCACGGCGACCGCGCGCCTCGAAAGTTTTCCTTATCCTCGTACCCCCCGTACGCGTCGAACTGCGCGTCCGCGGGCGTTATAAAATCCGGTCCTCCGAATTCCTGACTCTCTCCGTTCCCCTGCGACCGCGCCGTCCCTCCCGCGCCGCCTCGCGTCGCGCCTCGTCGTTCGTCCCGCTGCGATTGACTGCACCCCGCGAAATCAAACGATTTATTCGTCCCATCCTCGTCCGCGCTCGCGCTCGCGCGCGTCCCGCCCGACCGCGCGTCTCGCGCGTCGTCGTCGTCCCGCGCGCGTCTCTCCCCGTCCATCGCGTCGTCGTCGTCGTCCATCGCGTCGTCGTCGCGTCGTCCGTCGTCGTCGTCGTCGTCGTCGTCGTCGTCGTCGTTCGCGCGCGCGTTCGGCGTCGCGACGTTCAGCGTGCGCAGCGCTCTGGACAGCCCGCTGGACGGCGTGCACAGAACGCTTCGCGATTTCAGTCGGAGCATGACGACCGCGTCGGACGTCGCGCGCGCGTCGCGGTGTCGCGCGCCGCGGCGAACGGTGCGGTCGTTTGAATTCGATGCCGAATGTCGTGGTATCGTACGTCTTACTGTTTACGCATACACGCGGTCGGTCGGACGCGCGGCGCCAGACGCGCGGCG
>Ga0209666_1001815_pt1 | contig 16175 bp, 13 predicted proteins | sample SaaInlV_125m_DNA_FD_184679 | JGI IMG/M metagenome (GOLD analysis project Ga0209666, IMG submission 184679) | Marine microbial communities from expanding oxygen minimum zones in the Saanich Inlet - Saanich Inlet SI037_S3LV_10m_DNA (SPAdes)... | ecosystem: Environmental > Aquatic > Marine >...
GGGTGTGCCGGCGCAGATGGAGTGCTTCAAGTACGCGTTGGAACTCGGTCTGGAAGTGGACTACGACGCCGTGCATACCGCGTGTGGTGATATAAGTGTGACGAGAATCAGGCTTCTCATCGAGGCCTACCAAGAGCAGACGAAACGAAGGAAGAGGAAACGAGAAGACGACGCGAAAAATATGATTGTTAAGCGAGGAAGCAGGTTCATAGGTGCGGTGTGCGCCAATGCCGCGAGGGGACAGCCGGGCGAGGTAATACAGTGTATCGATTTCCTCAGAGAGTGCGGTTGCGGTTGGAGTGAGACAGCCACTTCGAACGTAGCAAGAAATGGCATTGTCCGCGTGTTGAAACACTTGGTCGAGAATGGCTGTCCTTGGGACGACGAAACACTGGCGTCGGCTGAAAAGAGCGGCGACGCCGAGACGATTGCCTTCGCCAAGAGGCACGACAAAAAAGTCAAGCAAAGAAAGAGTCTTGAAACCATGTTCAACGTCATCGAATCCCGCAAAGAACAAATGACCGAACAAGAGTACATCGACGCGTGCCGAGCCGCGAAAGATCTCCACGATTCGTTGTGACCCACCCAGCCCCGTCGCCGCCTCGACGCCGCGAAATCCACGTCCGACCGACCGCGTCATCTTGTCGCGACACCGCGCCGCGCCTCTCTCGCGTCGTCGCGCCTCTCTCGCGTCGCCGCATGCGCGCCGTCACCGCCACCACCACCGCCGTCCTCCACGTCGCGCGCGCGCCCTGTCGCGCGCCCTGTCGCGCGTCGTCGCCGCCGCCGCGCGCGTCGACGTCGCATCGCGCGTTCGAGGCCGACGTCGCCGACGCCGCCCCGCGCGCGATCTCCGCCGTCGACCCGATCGCGGCGGCGTACGTCCCGACGCCGATCGATCCCGCGCTGCTTCGCGAAGAGCTCGTCGTCCTCGGCGCGATCGGCGCGATGACGGCGTACTGGTGGCTCGTTTTGGTCCCGAGCGCGCGCGTCAGGCTGGCGAAGAATAAAAAATCGGGCGAACTCCGCGCCTACCTCGACGACCTCGCTCGGAGCGACGGCAAGGGATTAGAAAAATGGTTCTACGCCCAGTGGCTGACGAAGATCGATCCGGAGACGAGGTATTTATTGCGAGACGACGCGCCGGCGGCGGCGCGCCGCGTCGAGACGCTCGAAGACGTCGCGCGCGCGGCGCGGCGCGCGCCCAAGTTTTGGTCCGGAGATAATCCCGTCCTCGTCGGCACCGCGCTCACGATCGGGCTCGCGGCGTTGTTTTCCGGCGTCGCGCCGTAGGTCGTTCGCTGTTTTACGCGTAGTGTAATGTAACGTTGTGCAGTCAGTCAGTCGGTGGTTGTGGTTCGCCTCGCGCGGGCGTTTTCGCCTCGCGAATGTGATTCGCGAGCGACGCCGACACACCGCGTCGCGACGCCGACCTCGCGAGACGCACGAACGCGCGCGCGGTGAGTTCCGACGCTCCGATGGCGTCCACGGCGTCGCTCGCGCGCTCGCGCGCGCTCCTTCGCGCGTCTTTCGGCGCCGACGCGTCCCGGCGGCGGCGCGTCCCGATGACGACGACGCGCGCGATGCGCGCGACGCGCGCGATGGCGTCGAGCGAGGAGATGAGAATACTGAAAGACACGACGACGAAGCTGAGGGAGTGCGCGAAGCGAGGCGCGGCGGCGACGGCGGTGGATCTGCTCGTCGGACTGGGACGGGAGGGGGTGACTCCGGACGCGTTCGCGGCGACGGCGTGCATATCGGCGTGCGTGAACGGGAAAAACATGGAATTGGCGCAAAAAGTGTACGATGAGATATTTGAAAAGGAAGTGTGCGCGCCGGATGAGGTGGCGGTGGCGGAGTTGGCGAAAGGGTATCTGAATATGGATCCGCCGGGTTGGGGACGAGCGATGCAACTCGTCAACGGCGCGCGGGAAAAGCATGACATCGCGCTGACGAGCGTCACGTATAACGTGCTGTTGAATTGCTGCAGCGCGTCGAATGATTTACTGCGGGCGGAGGAAATCGTCGATCGCATGGTTGATGAGGACGTGGTGGCGGATATGTGGACGCTCAAGGCTGTGGAGAAGCGTCGAGCGATTCGAGCCTACGTGAAAAAACAATTGCTCGTTTAAACGAAAACGCGAAATCATCGCATCGTATAATAACCGTAGGCTGCTTGCTATTTTCATTTTCAATTCAGTGTGTACACATCAATCAATCGTGTCATCGTAACTTGTTCCCGCTTCCTTGGAACGCTTGGAACGTCGACGTCGGTTTGTCTTTCGAGGAATCGTCTTTTTTCGCAACCGCGGCTTTCTCTTTCTTGCGAGCGATCGCCGCCGCGCGCGCGCCACCAAACACCACCTTGCCGCTGCGCTTGCGGTCGATGTCGGCGTCCGGGGCGGGTTTTTCTGGTTCCTTGCTAGTTTCTCCTCCCAAAACACCTCCTTGACGAAGCTGCTGCCATTCCTTGGTGACGTTGAGCGAAGACGTCGGAATCTCCACCTCTTTCGGGGCGATTTCTGAGATCGCTTCACCGTCTAATCGATGCCCACCACCCGCGAACGCGAGAAAAGTATTCACCACCGGTTGCGGCGCCGCGAGCGTTTCGCCGTTTGTCGCCGCGTCGCCAGACGCTCCCGCGTCCGCCTTGTCGGCCGTCTTCGGCGCATTTATCGCCCCAGAGTTCGTATCCTCAAACTTCGTCGTGTCTGGTCCGTAAGGATCGACGTAATCCAGCGGCGGTGCGAAATCAACCTCGCAATCCGTGTCCACGACTCCGATGGCGTCCCCCGGTTTCGCCTCGATGACGTCGATGTGATACTGCTTGTTATTGTAATGAATCACAAACGTATCTCCCACCGTCAAGCACGTGTACTGCCGCAGCGTCGTTTCCAACACCGCCTTCGGATTCGATATATCCAAAAAGTCCTGCGTCTGCGGCTGCAACTTCACGTACGTCCCCTTCGGCAGCGTCGAGTACGAAAACTTTACGATGTCTCCCTCGCCCAGCAACAAGTTTTGCATCATCCAATACGGCAAGTACACCACCCCCTCGTCCGCGACGAATTCCAGCACACCGCAGTGCGTCGATTTCCCCTCCTTCGCGTTCGTCACCTCGAACAGCATCGGGTAATCATCGATTTGCATCCGCGTCAGCCTCTCGAGCGCGCTCGGCGGCAAGATCACCTTGTCCCCGAGCTCCAACTGCGGGCGATCGATGAAGCTCACCGGGTACGCGCGATAGCTCGCGTTGAACCGCGCCTGACCGACGCCGAACCTGGAGAACATCTCTCTCGAGCGCGCGCGTCGTCGTTTCGAGGCGTCGACGTCGTTTCGAGGCGTCGCGCGCTCGCGCATCGACGCGCGGCGCCGAGTGATGCGATCGGTGGCGACGCGCTCGAGCGCGTCATTTCGGGGACGACGTCGATGATCGTCGATCCGTCAGTCGTTGACGTTCTTCGTGATCGGATTCGGAACGGATGCGACGCGTCGGACGACCGACGCGACGACGGTCGCGCGCGCGTTCCGTCGAGAACGCGACCGATCGAACGCGAGCGTCCGCGTTCGATCACTCGATGCGAATCGAATCATCAACATCATCGATGAGTCAAACAGTCATCCATCGGTCGTGAAAGCTGCCGACGCGAGAATCGAGCGACGGAATATCTGGCTTACATCGTATTAAATCGTGCGCGTGAATGGAGCGTGTATCTGTTCGTGTTGGTTCGTGTGACTGCGTGAGGGAGTCGGCGAGCGACTCGAGCGGGACGGCTTGCACTCGGAGCGACGTCGAGGAAGTTGCGCGCGCCACCGTGCGCGGGCGTTTTCGTCCTAGTGTTGCGTGTTCGCCGCGATTCTGACTCACTTGATGACGCGCATTGCGATGCCGTTCAGGTTTATAGTCGGTTCTTGTCGTCTGTTGGAGAGCGTGCTTTCTCCCAAATTGATTTCGGCCACCGTCACAAAGACGGTTGGTAATCGATCCGGCCGGTCAAGCGTGGCGGGATAGACCGATGGCAGCTTTGTCAGCTCGCGGAATAATCGAATACCAAGAAAACGAGAGTTGCTCGTCGCACGAAAGACGTGCGCTTGAAGAGCGGCCTCGACGTTGAGCGCCGTGGTGGCGTCGTCGAAGGTGCCGACGGCGAATGAAACAAAACCAAGTTTCTCTTGAGCTTCGGCGACGAACGGTCTCGAGTGCGTGCGACCTTGCGGGCGCTCCATGTACTCAAGAACCGAGCGACCGTACAGAGTTCCGTTACCAAACTTTTTGCCGCTCCGATTCACAAAAGCGAAAGCTTCCTTATGCAGCGGCAAAGTGGTGAAGCCTACGTACACGGCGTACCTTCCATTCGTGAGAAGCGAACCAATCTTGCTCTTACGCAAACGGTCTGAAAACTGACCGATGGATGTGAATTTGCGCAGGGTGTCATCGACCGTTCGATCCAAGATTGTTCGAACAATGTGATTAATATTGACTCGCGCGCTCGCGTTTCCGATGTGGTGCACGCTTTGTCGCGCAGCGTCGCGTAGCGTCGCAAAGCTTGGGTCGTGCGGCATGCGCGAGACACTCGCTTGAATTTTCTCGTGAGTGATAAGGTCTTGTTTCGGAATGTTGCGCAATCCGCGCTGAACGCGTGGCTCGACGACAAGTGCACCGTTCACCATATCGCGTTGGGCCTTACATTCATTTTCGCACGCCTTTCTCGCGTCAGACTGTGCGTACTTCCTCCTCGCCGCCCTGCCATGTTCGGACTGTTCGTACTTCCTCCTCACCGCCCTGCCATGTTCGGCCTGGTTGTACTTCCTCCTCGCCGCCCTGCCATGTTCGGCCTGGTTGTACTTCCTTTTCGCCGCTCTGCCATGTTCGGACTGGTTGTACTTCCGCCTCACCGCCCTGCCATGTTCGGACTGTGCGTACTTCCTCCTCACCGCCCTGCCATGTTCGGCCTGGTTGTACTTCCTCATCACCGCCCTGCCATGTTCGGACTGTTCGTACTTCCTCCTCACCGCCCTGCCATGTTCGGACTGTTCGTACTTCCTTTTCGCCGCCCTGCCATGTTCGGACTGGTTGTACTTCCTCCTCACCGCCCTGCCATGTTCGGACTGTTCGTACTTCCTTTTCGCCGCTCTGCCATGTTCGGACTGTTCGTACTTCCTCATCGCCGCTCTGCCATGTTCGGACTGTCGGAACGTGTCCGGAACGTAATAATTCGGCGATTTTCGGGTTCGACTTGATTTCCGAGTTCCCACCGCGTCGATCCCGCCGGCGACATCGGCGAACGAGTACCCGTCACTGGCGACATCGGCGGGAGAGTCGATGTCTGATTCACCCTCATCGTCAGCTTCGGGCGAGCGTGGCGCTTCGGCGTCGAGTTGCCGTCGCTTGCGCATGCGCAATAAGTCATCATCTTCCGGAACGAGCGCGAGAGTGCGGTCGATCAGCGAGGCGATGTCGTCGGAACGCGGCGCCGCCGTCGGCGACACTTCTAGCCAACATCCCGTGGCGCCGGTTCGCGGTCGTTTCTTCGCCCAACAGAGCGAATGTGATTGTGATGTATTTTTATCCTGTATGCGAAGCATGCGAGGGATCGATCCGTCAGTCGCCGCCTTTGCGCTGGAGTCGCGCCGAACGCGCCGCGTGTCGTCGAGAAATACCGATTAGTCTTGACACAAATTCGTTCTTCGTCGACGTACCTGAAGTCCGCGCCTCGCGCGCTTCGCCGCCTTATGATTCTGTTCCTTAGCGTTCGAGCCGACACCTTTCCGCTTATTCGCCATCGTCGTCGGCGCTGGCGACGCCGCCGCCACCGAGCGTCTCAAAATGACGTTCGGCGTTGTTTCGAGTGTCATCGCATCTTCTCGTCGCCGATCGGCTGCTTTGCGGGCGCATTCTCGTTCAATATACGCGTTGTGGTCGCAAATCTCCTCACCGTGCGACGTTCATTGCGCTCGGAACGCGCGACGGCGGCGTAACAACGGCGCGCGCGCGCGTCGACACCAATCGTCATTTCCGAGAAAGTCGAGACGTCGATCGTCAGACGTCGACGCGTCGTCGCGAGATGCCCGTCGCGACGCGCCGTCGCGCGGAAACCGCGCGAAACGTGACAACGGCGCGTCCCCCGTCGCCAACGTCGGTTCCCGCCACGCCGTCGCCGCGCGAACGGGCTCCTGCACCACCGAAAAAGCGATACGTGAACACCGCGGCGTCGGAGTCGAATGATGCATCGTCGACGACGTCGCCGCGCGATGGCGATCGACCCGGATCGGTCAACAACGATGTGCCTCGATCGCGGCATCGCCTTTCACCTCGCGAGGCGGGTCGGAAAGCGCCGACGATCACCGCGGACGAGATCGAGGCGCTCACCGAGGCGCAACGCAGGCGCGTATCGGCGAGATTTCATGCCAGATTGCGTGGACTGAAGCGCCGAGTCGCCGATTTAGCGACGCAGTTTCCCACATCCGATGCCGTCTTGTTGTTTTCGAACCCATTGAAGAGGCGTCGGATGTCGAGAACGTGGTGCGTCCTCGTTCGCGCGACGCCAAGGATGATGTTCTCGCCGACTCACCAGCGCGCGCGTCGCGCTCGCGCAGGGTCGAGAACGAGTTCGCATTTCACGGCCCGACGCGTTTCAAAGTGTTCGCGTTCGAGGGCGAACAGCTCTCGGGCGGGCAAATCGTTCGACGAACTCTGGCGCGGTTGCGCGGAGAGGCGCTCGAGCGAGAGGACGACTTGAGGGACGCGGTGGCGAGCGCGACGCCCGTTCCGACGAGCGATGGCGACTCACGGGCGGTGCAAACGCATGACATCGTGGACGTGAATGCGCTCTATCGCGCGCTTCGGCCAATCGTATCTTCCGCGCATTTTCCGAGACTCGCGCATGTTCTGTTACACGCGCCGCTTCTCGCCGGCGTAGGAGGCGCGCCGGACAAGGCGACGCGCGACAAGGCGAGCGAATTCAGAGACGCGCGGGGTTTGTAAGACAAAAACGATCACAAAGGCTTCGATCTCTTCCTCTCGCTCGAGACGTTACGACGACGCGTTACGACGACGCGTTGTGACCACGCGCCGGCTCTGCGCTCCTGGCGCGGTCGAGGCGAATGAAATCGTCACTGCGCGAAGATGGCGCGCGCGCTCGGCGCGAGCGCCGAGGAGTGACGCTGTAATCATAACGTCGGCGCTAGCTCTCGAGCAACTCTCAAGTGCGCCTCGCGATAAAGCTCTCCGTGCTCTTTCCATACCGGCAGGAATTCTCGCATGGAGATGTCGCCACCGTTCGCTCGATGAAACATGAGCGCGACTTCGACGCCGAGTCGCTCGTCGGCGTCTGGTATACAGACTTCGTTCAGCGCCGTGGCGTAAGGATCTGAACCCGGAAATCCGTGAGCGCACGCGTACTTCAAACACTCCAAATGTCCATGCGTGGCGGCAAATGAGCACGTCCACTCGTCCCAAGGACACCCGCGCTCGCGCGCGTATCGCTCGAAGTGCGGCGTCGCGATTGCGAAACCCAACCGACTCGATCGACATTTCGCGACGACGCGCGCGCGCGCGGACGCCCGCGCGTCGAGCGCGCGCGGCGAACGCTCGACGAGGGCGCGTTCGATGCCACCGCGCGCGACGAAGCGCCGACGCGCGGAGAACGGGGAGCGAGAGGACGATGACGACGCGGACGTCAAGGCGCGGCGGCACGCGAAAGCGCGCGCGTGGGCGAACGAGCGCGCGGGGGGCGGACGAGAGGCGTCGGAGCGCTCGGCGTCGTTCGCGCTGACGGCGCGAAGACCGAGCGCGAGGCCGAGCGCGGTGCGAGGGTTGTTCGAGGCGGAGGAGGAGGAGGACGGCGACGGGTCGAATTCGGCGAAGTCGAAGCCGCCGCCGGAATTGACGCTCGGTGATGCGGACGCGGACGCGGACGCGGACGAGGACGATGGGAAGAGGGGTAAAAAGGCGAAAACGACGGTCGCGGGGGGTGCGAAACGACGCGGGAGGAGTGGGTCCAGGAGTAAGGGGGAGACGACGGATGAAGACGACGACCCGCTCGACGCTTTCATGGCGGCGAACGACGACGCGATGGACCAGGAGCGAGAAAAGGCGAAAGAGCGCGCTAAGCGCGAGGCCGAGGAAAAGGAAGCGGCCAAGTTAGAGGCAAAGGCGAAGGCTGAAGCGACGCCGATGGAGGTTTCGGAGGAAGACGCGTTGATGAGCGTGTTCGCGGCGGCGGCGAAAAAGGCGGCGGCGGCGGGGAAGATTGGCGCGCGAGGCGCCTCCGCGGACGGCGCGTCGACGTCGAAACCGTTGGTTTTGGGGGTGAAAAAGTCTGTCGTCGAGGTTTTGCGTCCAGTGATCCCGACCGCGGCGGTGAATTATGTGCCGGTGAAGAAGAATAGAAGAACGTCCAAACGCGCGCAAGTCATGAACGAGGTCTTCGACTCAAGCGGAGGCGAGTCGTCCGAAGACGAAGCCGAAAGAGATGAAGCTAAAACTACGGATGTTCTGTCGGAAGACGCGGTCGAAGCAAAAACTGAGGTAGATGACGACGACGACGACGACGAAGCGTGGGCAAAGAAGCAAACCGCGAAATTGAGCAAGACTGAACGTCTCGGGACGGTGAATCACGACGAGATCGATTACGAACCGGTGAAGAAAAACTTTTACATCGAAGCGAAGGAAATAGCGTCGATGACCAAGGCGGAGGTGAAGCAGCTTCGTGTGGAGTTGGACGGAATCAAGTGTCGAGGTAAAAAGGTGCCGAAACCCATCAAGACGTGGGCGCAGGCGGGCTTGAACAATCGCGTGCATGAGCTGATTCGCCGGTCTGGATTCGAAAAGCCGATGCCTATTCAGGCACAAGCGCTTCCCGTGATCATGTCCGGACGCGATTGCATCGGGGTCGCGAAAACCGGTAGCGGGAAGACTTTAGCGTACATTTTACCGATGTTGCGCCACATCAACGCGCAGGAGCCCCTCGCCTCCGGCGACGGACCTATTGGTATGATCATGGGACCTACGAGAGAGTTGGTGACGCAGATTGGTAAAGATTGCAAGCGTTACGGAAAAGCCATGGGGTTTTCGGCCGTGTCCGTGTACGGTGGCTCGGGTATAGCGGCGCAGATTGGCGATTTGAAACGCGGCGCGGAAATCGTCGCGTGCACGCCCGGTCGCATGATTGACTTGCTGACGACAGGTTCGGGAAAAATTACAAACTTGCGTAGAGTAACTTACATGGTGCTCGATGAGGCAGACCGTATGTTCGATATGGGCTTTGAACCACAAATTACTCGCATCCTGGCCAATCTTCGTCCGGATCGCCAGACGGTGATGTTTAGCGCCACGTTTCCGCACACGATGGAGGCGTTGGCGCGTGCCGCGCTGGACAACCCGATCGAGATCCAAATCGGTGGAAAGTCCGTGGTGAACTCCGATATAGAGCAGCTTGTGGAACTTCGTCCCGAAGAAGATCGATTTTTACGAGTCTTAGAATTACTCGGCGAATGGTACGAGCGCGGCAAGATTATAATCTTCGTCGCGAGCCAGGACAAGGCGGACTCGACGTTTAAGGAATTGCTCAAGAGCGGTTATCCGTGTTTGAGCTTACATGGCGGTAAAGAACAAAGCGACCGACAAAGTACGATTTCAGACTTCAAATCAGACGTCTGTAACATCCTCGTCGCCACCTCCGTCGCCGCTCGCGGGTTGGATGTCAAGGATTTGAGGCTCGTCATCAACTACGACACGCCTAACCACTTGGAGGATTACGTGCACAGAGTTGGACGTACTGGACGCGCCGGCCAGAAAGGGACCGCAGTAACGTTTATTTCAGAAGACGAAGAAAAGTTCGCACCCGACTTAGTCAAGGCGCTTAAAGAGTCGAAGCAAAACGTCCCGCAGGATGTGCAAGCAATGGCGGATGAGTTTACTCGTAAGCGCAAGGAGGGTCTCGTCGGTGCCGCTGGTTCTGGCTTCGGTGGTTCTGGATTCAAATTCAACCAAGAAGAGCAAGACCTCTTGCGCAAACAGAAGCGTGACGCCGCTCGAGCGGCTGGCCTGGATGTAGACGATGGTGAGAGCGATAGTGACGAAGAGCCAGTCTTCGGCGATGGCAATGCGGAAGACGAAGGACCAATCTACGCCTCTGTGGGTCCGTCCGGTCAAGCCGCAGCGCAAGCATCCGCGGCGCAAGCAGCTGCAGCTGCTCAAGCACCAGCACAAGCGGCCGCAGCAGCGGCGGCGGCGGCGGCGGCGGAGGCTGCGCACACGCCAGGAGCGCTCGTCGCCAAGGGTGGCTTGACGCCCGCGCAGATCGCGCAAGCTGCGGCGCAATCCGTTTTTGCAAAAATGAAGCAGCCGCAAAAACAAGCTGCAGGCGCGCAAAATACGAAAGCGATTGCATTGGCTCAGAGCTACGCGCTTGCGCACGGCGCATCGGCGGGTGCCGCTAAAGCCGCCGCCCTCGCCGCAGCGCTCAACGCGCAGCACGCAAAAACGTCCAGAGGGCCGACGCAGTCAGGCTCGCACTTCGAGACTGAGCTCGAGATCAACGACTTCCCACAATTCGCGCGCTACAAGGTCACTCACAAAGACACGTTAGTGCAAATCATGGAGCATACCGGCGCCGCAGTCACGGCAAAAGGGCAATACGCCGCCCCCGGGCGTCCGCTCGCCCCCGGCGATCGCAAGCTCTACCTCCTCATCGAAGGCCCCACCGAGCGCGTGGTCAAGGAAGGAAAGAACTACGTCAAGAACATCATCGAGACCGCCATCGCTAAGCAAGCCCTTCCCGGCGCCGCAGGTCAACCACAAGGCCGTTATCGCATCTAGCGACGACGCACGACGCATTAATAACACGCGTCGACCGTCAAACCAAAGTAACTGTTTGTCCCGTTCGCGCCTCTCCTCGCCCCACTCCTCGGCGCACCGTCCTCGATGTCCCTCCGCGCGCGGGCCCGGCTTTTCCTCATCGCCCTCGTCGTCGAGCGCGTCCGTTTCGCCGCGGCCGCGATCGACATCGCGAACACGTCGACCGTTTCTTCGAGTGTCCCGGTCGATGCCCGCGGCCTGAGGCTGGACGTCTTCACGTATCCCGTCGCGCCGACGCGCGTGCCGGACGTGCGCGGCGCGGCGCCCACGCACACGGCCAACGTTACGTCGATCGATGTCTCGAGCCTGCCGCTGGCGAGCGGGCAAACCGTCGATGCGAACGCGCTGGCGCGCTTTCGAGGACGCCTGCGCGCGAACGTCACCGGCGCGCACCTGTTCGCGCTGGAAGCGAACGCCGGCGGTGCGCTGCGCGTCAACGGTGGAGTCGTCGCGAGCAGTGAGAGCGGGGGGAATATTACGGGTTGGAAATATTTGGAAGCGAATGTAGACGTGGAGATCGAGGCGATCACGTACAACGGCGCGAGCGGGACGTTTTCGGCGAAGCTGTATTGGCGAGCGCCGCTGAGCGCGGCGCTCGCGGTGGTGCCGGCGGAGCATTTTTACGCGAGCGCCGATAGCTGCTGCTCGTGTAAGTGTGGAACGAAACCCTGTAGGGTTTCGAGCGATCAGGCGGTAGTGGAGTGTTTCGATGTGGTCGATACCTCGGGGGTTAGCTCCGCGACAGCCGCGACATCTCTCGAGAGCATCTTCGGCGTCACGACGCCGTATTCGTAGGTAAATGTAGGTAGTGTAGTTGTAGCTAATGGTAAATCTTGATTATAGAAATAACTGTGTCGTGTGTAGAGTGGTATGTTTATACATGACGGCATCAGATGCTGATTTTTGACTCCGCTCTTGACGCGTTCCCCACCGGGCTGTCCTTTGCCTTTGGTAAAAGGTTCGGTTTCGGTGGAGAACCGCCATCTTTCTTCGCCGCAGCGGCGAGATTGTCGTGCGAAGAACTTTTTGAATTCTTGCCCTTCGACTTACCCTTGACAATCTTCGCTTTCGGCGGCGGTGTCTTGTTCTCCGCGGCGTCCTCTAAATTCTCTGACGACGACGCGGTTCTGGAGATGTTGCTCTTCTTTTTCTTTTTCTTCGCCGCTTTAGCGGGCGCAGACTTTTCAGAGACAGCTAACTTGGCTTTCAAAGCCGCATCAAGCGGTGGCATCGCTGGTGGCGGACCGGCCGGCAGTGGAGGCCTCGCCGGCGGCGCGCCTGGCGGCAACGGGGGCGGCGGAGTCGGCGGCAACGGGGGCGCCCGGGTCGCCGGCGGCGGCACGCCGGGAGGAACCGGAGGCGGCGCTCTAGAAGCGCCCGGTGGGGGAGCCCCAGGTGGAGTCGGTGGTGGTGTTTGTTGTAAAGGATGAGGCGGCGGTAAATGCGGCGCCGAAGGCGAAGGCTGCCTTTTGGACGCGCTCGATTTGCGCGGTTGAGGCGGCGTTCGCGATACGGGACTGACGTCCATGCTTCTGCGAGTCTTAGGTTCTGGTACGCTCCTAGGCGTGACTTTAGGTACAGCCTTAGGAGGCGTACTGTGTACCTTTTCTGGACGCTTTTTAACCGCGCCTCCGACCGGTTCTGGAGGCGTCCACAGCTTCTTCTCTTCGCCGGGTTCGCGCTTCAAATTTTTCAAATGGTCCGGAAGTTTCGCGCTGTTGAAGTGCCCACCATCTCCCTTTGGCCTCACGAGCGCTTTCACACGAGACGTAGGTGGCGATCTGGAGCTCTGACGCGGCTCAGGCACGCGATGTTGCGCTCGCCTGTCGTCGCCTCCGCTTGCGCCGCGTTCGTCCTGCAGCAACCAAGCTGGAGGCGCCAAATCGTCAAAATCGTCGTCTTCTTGTCCCCATTCGTGCGCGCCGTGCGGAATGTGTAGCTTATCTAAAGCACCCTCCGCGTTATGATTCACGTCCAGGCTCCTTCGAACGACGGGCGCCGTCGCAACCGGTCTCGTCGCCGGCGCCGGCGCCGGTTCTTCTCGCCGCCGCCAACTCTTTTCGCGATCGGGACTCTCCCGCGCCTGTCTCCCGAATCCGCGGTGATCATCCCTGTCTTGCCAACCACCGCTTCCATAATCCCTTCCAGCGCGTTCCCCGCTCATCCGCCGATCCGCCGACCTCCAACTCCCTCCGTAAGCGCCGTCGTCGTCCCGACTCCGCCTCGCGCCGCCGTCGAACGACGCCGACCCGAACCCTCGATCCCGATCGCCGTACCCTCGCTCTCGCCCGTACCCATCGTCATATCGTCGCGCGCCTCCGTCTCCCGATTCCCGACGCCGCGGATCGATCGATTCATTCTCGTCTCGCCACCGTCCTTCGTCCCGTCCCGGCGTCGGTCTCGCGCTTCGGTCCTCGTCGCCGCCTTCGCGCCGTTCGCTCGGCAATTGCGCCGGTTTCGGCTCCCCGACGCGTCCGATCGAGACAAATCGTCCGAATTTCGCGCCTTGTCCGTTCATCCTGCGCGTCGCGCGTTCGCGCGTCGTCAGTCATCGTCGAGTTTCCGCCCGAATTCAAATTCGCAATTCTGTTAAGAACACGACTCAAATTCTCCCTCGTGACGCCCCCCGTCGCGCGCGCTTCCCCTACCGCGCGCGAACGACGCTCACGACCCCCCCGCACCGCCCACCGCGCGTCTCGCTCGCGAATCACGCACCGCTGCGACGCCATATCGTCGCGAAGTCGTCGAATCGCCCTCGACACCACCGCCCGCGCGCGTCCCGCGCGCCCGCCCGCCCCCGCGCGCGCCTCGCCCGCGTCCGCGTCGCCGCGATTCGCCTCGCGCAAAAGCGCTCGACGCTCTCACCGCGCGCGCGCGATGTCGCGCGTCGCGCGCGTTCGCGCGCGCGCGCACCCGGTCGTCGCGTTGTGCCGCGATCGACACTCGTCGACGCGCCTCGACGCGCGCGCGACGCCGCGACGTCGACGCGAGGCGCGAATCGCGCGATGTCGACGCGCGCGCGCGTTCGCGTCGATTCGCGCGCGCTCATCTGCGCGCGACGCGCGACGCGCGCGTCGAATCCGCGCGGACGCGCGATTCGCGTCGCGTCGTCGTCGGCGTCGGCGCCGCGCGTGTGCGTCGTCGGCGCGCGCTCGCTCACGGGACGACTCATCGCGGGCATGCTCGCGCGCCGCGGCGGCGACGGCGTGGCGCTGGTGGTGGAGGACGCGGACTCGTACGTGCCGCGGGACATGCCCGAGGACGTCTTCGAGCGACGGTTCGGGACGAGCGCGGCGGCGATGATGAAGTGCGCGCTGGTGAACGAAAACGACGACGAAGCGGTGGAGCGAGCGATGCGGGCGAGCGACGTCGTGATCGTGGCGCACGAGAGCGGGGCGAGGAGCGAGGCGGCGGCGGCGAGCGTGCGAAGGGGGGCGACGAAGGCGAAACGCGTCGTGGCGCTGTCGCGCGTGGGGGTGAATCGTCGGGATGAAAATCCGTTCAAAGAACAGAATCGACCGGTGCAGAAGATGGTGAAGGTTGGACAGATGAATCTGCCGATCGGAGGGGACGTGGATGGAAGTAAGGGACTGTTGGATTCGTACGCGGCGGCGGAGGCGACGCTCGAGCGCGGGGCGAAGGAGCTCGGATACGCGTTGACGGTCGTGCGTTCGGGGCAATTGCGCGGTAATGGGCCGTTGTTGCTCGGAGATTACAGCGCGCGGTTGGTCGATAACATGTACGACGTCAAGTTTCAAGATTTGTACATCAAAAGGGGCGATACTTCCGAAGGCTACACGAAGCGGTTAAATCTCGCGCAGTTCATCGCCCACGTCAGCACGACGCGCGTGGACGACGCTCCGGACGATGTGGAAGTATTGAGCGTGGTGACGAAGACGAACTTCTTCGGCGAGCAATCGCTGACGCCACCCACAGACCGCGAGCGAAGGAAAGGATACGATATGGCCAAGGGAAAAGCGCCCGCCGCCATCGACGTCGAAATCATCGACGCTTTGCTCGCCGAAATTTAACGATTTGCCGCTACTGTTTATTGCAATCTATTTCTATTGAACGAATTATGATCCAGCCATTAATCCTCCGAATCGCTCGAAGACGAACCGAGCATGGAGTCGAGCATGCCCGCGCCCGGCTTCTTCTTTGGCGCCTCTTTCAGCTTCTTTCCCAACGTCGAGCGCACGATTTCGTTCATCTCAGCCCCTTTCTGTGCCGATTCCGCGCGCAGACGCTTCAGCGTGTCGTGCTGAGACTCATTTCTAATCTTTTCCGCTTCAGCACGCGCCTTCGCCGCCGCCTCGGCGCGGCCTCGCGCCGCTACGCCGACGAGAGCCGAAACGTCCGCGCCGCCGCGCACGACGCCGCACGCCGTCACTCGAACCGGAGTCGGCACCTTCTCTCCCTTCTCGCGGTGCGTGAGCGCGCGCAAAATCTCTAAACCACTAATAACCCTCCCCACGACCTGCGCGGATTCGTCCAAAGACTCACACGCCGCCGTCGTCACGCAAAATTCCCCGCTCCTTCGATCCACGCCGACGACGCCCGCCGCCGCGTGCGTGAGCTCTCCCTCCACCTCGATCGTCGTTTTCACCCGTTGCCCCGAAACCCCGAAACTCACTCGCAACTCATCGTCCACGGTCGTCATCTCGCACGAATCTCGATACGACACCCCATCGCAATCGCCCTCCGTCGCCTCCAAGCGTTCCGCGAAGCGTCTCGCCGCGCGCGGCGCCGCCTCCTCCAACACCTCGATCACCACCGACCCTCGGTTTTCGCCCCCCACCTCGACGTCGACGAACGCCTTGACGTTCGACGCGTTCTTTCGCGCGACGTTCGCCAGCCTTTTCGCGCGTCTCGCGTCGTCCGGGTCGATCTCCAGTTCTGGATGCGCGCCCGTGCGCTTGAATGTTTCCATGCGTAATCGGCGCTCGGCCGCGCTCGGGCGCGCGCGATCGCGCCCGCGCTCGCCCTTCGCGAGCGGTTCGAACTTCGTCATCGATCGCCGCGCGTCGTTCGCTTCGCGCGCGCCGCGCCGCGGGACGAAGTGACGTTCGGCGGTGGTTACATTATTATGACAACACGTGATTAAATGATGGCGACCGAAACAGACAACGAAAGACAACGAAAGACGACCGATCGCGCTCGCGAAACGCGCGCGCGAATTCAATTCACGGCGACGCCGAGGCGAATCGTCGCCGCTCGCCGCTCGCCGCCGCTCTTCCTCGCCGCCGCGTCCCCGGTCGCCGCCGCCAGCGTCGCCGCTCGCCGCTCGCCGACGCTCTTCCTCGCCGCCGCGTCC
>Ga0209666_1001816_pt1 | contig 16151 bp, 5 predicted proteins | sample SaaInlV_125m_DNA_FD_184679 | JGI IMG/M metagenome (GOLD analysis project Ga0209666, IMG submission 184679) | Marine microbial communities from expanding oxygen minimum zones in the Saanich Inlet - Saanich Inlet SI037_S3LV_10m_DNA (SPAdes)... | ecosystem: Environmental > Aquatic > Marine >...
CGCGGTGAACAGCGCCGCGAGGAACAGACCGATACTGAGGTACATCTTGCTCGGCGTGCCCAGCGGCGTGGCGCGGAACTTCTCGGGCGCGCCCGCGTCGCGCATGCTCACGTAAATCTCCCGTGTGGTCCCCGATCCAAACGCCGCGACGGCGTCGGTTTCCGACCCGATGAAAGCCGCGTTGAGCGTCGTCGTCGACGCCGTCGTCACCGCCGCGGCGTCGTCGTACACGCCGGCGACGTCCACCAGGCGCCACGCCCCCAGCGTCTCTCCCGCCGCCGGCGTCGCCGCCACGCTGATCTCCACCCCCACCAGCACGGACACCGAGCACGTCACGTCCGCCGCGCCCGCGTCGGCGTCGGCGGCGTCGAAGTCGCACGCGCTGTCGTACGCCGGCACGCGCTTCGCGTCCCCGAAGATTTCAACCGCCACCGACGGAACCGCGCCTCGCGCGTTGAACGCCGGGAAGTCGTTCAAGTAAACGCCCTCGTCTCTCGCGATCGTCGCGTTGAACCCGGTGTCCGCGCACTGCCCCTCCCACGGCCACAGCCCGATGTCGAAGAAGGGCGCCAGGTACGACTGCCGCGTGCGCCACGTCTTTGACGTCTCGAACGACCGCCGTAAATCGGCGCGCGCGCCGCCCACCGACGCGCCGCCGCGCAAGCCGTAGTACCGCGCCGCGAAGTCGGGCGGGCGCGCGTACCCGACGAGGGGCGCGCCCGCGGCGACGCTCGACGCCGCGGTGGCCACGATGGTGGCCACGGACGCGGGGGGGACGTACGCCGTGCCCTCCCCGAACGCGACGTCCGTCATCGGATCGTACGCGGCGGCGCCGTTCGCCGCGGCGGACAAGACACCCGCGCCGTTCGCGTTGGCCACGGTGACCACCGTCGGGAGGCCGCCGTTCGCCGAGACCACGTCTTTGAGGTGCACGTTGCTCGCCGCCCACGCGCCGGTGACCACGCGCACGGCGACGTTGCCTACGGTGTCCTCCTCCGCGGCCGCCTGCGCCAACGCCGCGGCGGTCTGCGAGCACACGTCGACGGCGCTCGAACAGTTGGTGGTTGCCAAGTCGGAAAACGCCAGCGTCGCCCACGCGTCCCACTGCGTTTGGTCCCACGCGCACGTCGCGCCCGTCGCGTCGGACGCGCACGCCAGGCCGTTGGCGGCGGCGACGGCGGTAGAGAGAACAGCCGCGGCGCTCCTCGTGCGCATCTCCTGGAGCTCAGCGAGCCTTGTGGATTTATACGAGCTCAGGTTGGCGGCGTCCGCGTAGGCGTTCGGGACGCTCGCGACGCCGTCCGAGAGCAAACCGACGTTTACGCCTTCGGCGATTCTTTGAAACGCGCGCCCGTTCCCCACCACCCAGATGCCCGCGTCCGTGCCGAGGTTGAGCGCGCCCACGACGCTCTCGTCCCTGTGCGCCGGCTTCGCGGCCAGGCAGGGCACCTCCACGACGCGCTGGCACGCCGCCGTGGCGGGCATGGCCGCGAGCACCACCGGGCGGTCCGCAGCGGCGACGACGACTTCGTCGTACACCTCCTCGTTCACCTCGAGCTCGAGGTAGGACGGCCAGTACGCCGCGCGGAAGTACTTGTGGAACGCCGTGCTCTGGTACACCGTCGAGCGGTAGTCCCACGCCATGTCCCGCGTGTCGCGGTCCTCCTCGGCGCCGTACCCGCCGGTCTCGAACCCGAGCACCACCGCGAAGAGCACCACCAGGATCACGGGCAGGAGCGCCAGCGCGCGGAGCCGGACGTAGCCGTTCCCGACGGAGGTCTCGTCGAGGAACCGGTACGGCCGCGCGCCGGTCAGCACGGGGCCCGACATCGCGCCGGCGCGGGGAACGCGCGCGCAAACGAGCGGGGGACCCGAGCGGGAGACGCGCCTGCGCGTGTGGCGTGTGGCCGCGCACGCGAGGAAATCTCGGCGACAACAAGCCAACAACGGAAAAAAAACGAACGTTTGAAGTCGCAGATCCACGTGGCGAGTCGAGCAAATGCCCAGTCTGTGACTCCCGCTCGGGCGACATCAAAAACCGCGTTGGTTCGGGAAAGACAGATCGCGTCTGCATCGGTGACTCCAAAAAATCTCTCCACGAGGCACTCTCGCGCGCGCCTGGCGACGGTGGACACTGTCGGGTTCGCGATGGGCGCTCCGAAGACCAAGGTGCGTTGACGACCCGACTCGCGATGTCTACCCGATTCGCGATGTCCTGCTGAGCCTCTCCGCTCCTGCCCCCCTCCCGTCGCGTCGAGATCTCCCGACGAATCGTCGCCTCGTCACCCTCAACACACGCGCTCACCTCCCGACTCCCCTCACCGTCGCTCGCAGTGGTCCTCGGAGGAAGAGGACGCCCTCCGCAGGGGCGTGGAGAAGTACGGCTCGGGCAAGTGGCGGTTCATCCAGAAGGACGCGCACCTGTCCAAGATCCTGCATCAGCGCTCGAACGTGGACTTGAAGGTGCGCAGATCGCCCGCCCGAAACGCGCCTCCCTTCGGCGCGTTCCGACGAAACGAATGCGCGCCCGCCGACGCGACGGGCGAGCGCGAAGCACGCCGCGCCCCTCACGCGCTCCCGGCCTCGCGTCTCTGACCCGTGACGCTCCCCTCTCTTTCTTCGCGGCAGGATAAGTGGAGGAACATGTACCCCGGGGAGTACTCCCTGGGAAGGGCGGACTCGGTGCGTCTCCCGCCGTCTCTCGGTTCCCGCGTCGCCTCGTCGTTGTCGCCGACGCGCGCGCGCGGCGACGAACACGTGCCTCCGGCGTCGACGATGCCGCCTCGGGACGCACGAAAAAAAAAAAATCTGACTCGCTCTCTCCGCCTCGACGCGCGCGTTCCGCAGGACTCCGACGACGAGCCCGCCCCGAAGCGCTCGGGCGGGCGCCCCGCGAAGGGCGCCAAGGGCGATGCGCCCGCGAAGACGCCGAAGCGGGCCAACGCGGCCGCCTCCGCGGCGGCGGCGTTGAGGGTTAAGCCGAAGGCGAACAAAAAAGCGACGGGCTCCGCCAAAAAAACGCCGCGCAAGAGCGGCGACGCGCCGGATGCGTCGGCGCCGAAGAAGCGCGGTCCCGGGCGGCCCCGGAAGGACGAGAAGGCGCGGAAGCGGCCTTCTTCTCGGCCGCCGGCGTCGGCGGAGAAGAAGGGCGCGAAGCGCGAGAGGGCGGCGGAGGCGAAGCCCGCGCCGAAAAAAAAGGCGAGAACCCCTTCGGCGGCTTCCGGGAGCCGATCCGCGAAGGGCGCGGGGCGCGAGGGGAGCGCGAAACCGAAAAAAGCGAAAGCGGAGCGCGACGCCGACGCCGCCGAGCCGAGACAGAAGGCGGGGCGGCCGCGCGGGCGGCCTCCCGCCGAGTCCAAGGGGGGCGGCGGCACGGCGCGCAAGCGCAAGGTCTCCGCGCCGAGGGGCGAAGAAAAGGAAACGAAGAAGCCGCGCGGCGCGGGGAGGGGGAAAGACGTGGAACGGAAGGGCGACGCGCCGGCGGATGGCGAAGAAGTCGCGCGCGACAAAAAAGCGACGTCGGCGCCCGCCGGCGACGCCTCGGCGGAGGCAGAGGCGGCGACGGGCGCGGCGGAGACGACGGCGGAGGGTGTCGCGAAGCGCATAAAAGTCCTTCCGGAGGCCTCGCGCCGGAGTCCCGAGGCTGCGCGGGCGTTCGAGGGAGGCCCTCCTCCCCCCGTGTTCGTGGTGCACGGCCAGTACCGCACGGCGGAGGAGGTGACCCGCGACGCCGCCAAGGCTGTGCGCGAGGCGGAGGCCGCGGCGGCGGCGGCGGAGCGCGCCGCGGAGGAGGCGGAGCGCCGCGAGCGCGAGGCGTGGGAGGCGGAGCGGCTGGCGAGCGAGCTGCTGGAGGAGGCAGAGCGCCAGAAGCGCGCGGCGGACGCGGATCAGACGAATGGGATGGACGGTAACCCGGCGTCGCGCGCGATGTGGGCGGCGTAGAGAGTCGTAGAGAGAAGTTTCAAAGACACCTACGCGTGTACCTCTGTCACACTTTCATCACCTCCCCATCGCGGCGTCGATCTTTCCGATGTGCGCCTCACCCTTCTCCGTAAGCTGGAACACCCAATTCTTCCCGCGGCCGGGTTTCTCGGGCGGCGGATTGCGCGTCTGCACGCGCTGCTGTTTCCGCATCCAGTTGAGCAGCGATTTCATGTGCCTCCGCGAGCGGACGCCCAAAGAAGGGTCCTCGCTCGCCCGCGCGTACAGCTCCGCGACCGTCGGGTGGTCCTCGCCGGCATCGCGGATCAGACGCAGCAAGTGCGCGGCGGGGCCGTCGCCCACGCCGTAGTCCTTGACGTTGGCGCTGCCCGCGCGCCGCGCCACCGACACGGCGCCCGTCATGGGGGCGCTCATCACGCAAACGCCCACCGGCGCGGCCGCCCATCGCGTCGCGGCGACGCCCAGAAGCGTGCGATCCCGGGCGGGGATTCTGCAGTGGCGCGTGGAGGAGTGAAGAGGGATGTCAAGGTGCGACAGGGGGCGCGGTGGGGGTCAGCGACGGGGGGTGCGGGCCGTCCCGTGGCGCGTCCCGTCGAGCGCGATCGAGGGTTATCGGGGGCGACGCGCGCGACGGGACGCGACGGCGGCGGCGACGGCGGAGGGGCGATCGTGACCACGACAGCTCGGTCGCAGTGACTCGTACCTGTTGATCAGCGTGAGCAGCGCCGACATCTTTCGTCCTCCACGCGGATCCTCAGCGCCTGACGTTGTGACGGTGGTGGCCGTGTTGTGTCTGGGGAGGTCGAGCGCAGTGCCCGCTCGTGGCGCTCAGGGGAAAGTCTTCTTCGACCGAGTCACACCCGATCGGGCTGACCGAGGACCGAAAATTGGCTCACTTTCGTTCAAACCACGGGACAGATACGGCACCGACGCGCGGTCGCGGTCGATCGCCACAAGTGACCGGGCGTCGGGGCGTAGAGGTGCGCCCGACCCCGCGGTGGCCGTCTCGTCGCCCGCTGGGACGAGACGCGCCGCCCAGAGAGTCGACGGAGGCGTCGGGGAGAGGCACACGTCGCTGAACGTCCGAGCGGAAATCGAGGTGTCAGCGCGCGTTCGCTGAACTGGCGCGAACGAGATGCAGGGCGATCGCGTCGCGTTGGCGCCGGGCCCGACCCCCTCGCCGGGGGAGGGCTCTCCGGACAGCGACGCGGGTCGTGAGCATGACCTCCGGAGGCACGTAGGCCGCGCGAGCGTCACTCCCGGCGCCGGGGACCGCGCGGACGGCGCGGTCGCCTCGGGAGGCTCGGCCGCTTCGGGCATCTCCGCGTTCGCCACGCCCTCGGGCCGGGCCTCCCCGGCCACCCCCTCGGGCCGAGAAGACGACGTCGCGTCCCTGGTGCCTTCGTGGGCGTGGCTCCCCCGGGGCACGGAGGTGTTCGCGCTCGCGGACCCGGCGCGGTGCCGCCCGTACCTGAGCCCGCCCGTGGCGTCGGACGAGCAACGCGCGCCGCATGTCGCCGAGCCTCTGTTTTTCGTCGGAGACGGAGAGCGCGCGTCGGAAGACTCGGACGCGCGCGAAGACTCGTACTCGGCGTGGCGCCTGAGCGAGCCTTCCGAGGGTTCGCCGTACGCCGCCATCATCAAGGACAGCACGCGCGAGCCCTTCGAAGTGCGCGCGCGCGCGGATTGGCATCCCTCCCCGTCGGACGCGGGAACGTCGCCGTCCCCGTCCCCGGCGTACTCGCCGGCGAGCTCGGCGGCGACGACGCCGCGTTCGAGCTCGGGCGCGTCGGCGTTCGCGTTCCTGACGCCGATCAGCTCTGTTCCGCGCGAAGACGCGTCGAGTTTGACGACTCCCGGTTTCGCCGGTCTCGTCGCCGACCCGGGGACGGACGACGATCCGTTCGGCGTCCCGGTTTCAGCCGCGCGCGCGCGCGCGTTTGCGTCGCTCAGCGTGCGCTCGGCGTTCACGAAGAAGTACCTGCAGGCGCGGCGGAAGCCGCCGCACAGAGTGCAGTTCTACAGCGACCGCAGGGGTCTGTACGAGACCTGGGAACTGGTGGGGGGGGCGACCACCGCGGACGACGAGCGTGACGTGGTACGTGACGCGGCGCGCTCGTGGCGTCCCTGGGGCGTAGTGGCGCGCGCCGCCGAGGCGCTCGCGCCGGGAAACGACGTCGGCGCGACGCGGACGCCGGGGACGGCGTTCGGCGGTTTCGCGGACGACGAGACCGCGCGCGGCGTCGACGAAGCCACCTTGGGTAAGGCGACGTTCGCTCTGTTTGGAACGCACGCGGGCGACGCGTCCGGGCCGCGACGACCGGCCGAGACGGGTGAAGACAAAGCGGCGATCGAGACGCTCGCGGGACGTAGTTTCTGCGTCGTGCGCTCGCGTCGGTCTCCCGACCGCGCGCTGCTTTTGGTGCGACTGCGGCTCCCCACGGGCGAGTCCCCGGGATTCGACTCGCCCGGCGCGTCGTCTTCCGGGCGCACGCCGCACAGACCGAGGCGCCCGCCCAGGCACTCCGCGCCTTCTTCGACGTCTTCCGTGGACACGTCCATGCGGTTCGCGGCGGCGACGCCGCCGCCGCCGCCCACCGTCGCCGCCGGCTTCGATAAGATCCGCGCCTTCGAAGTCGACGCGTCGAGCCCAGAGAGCCCGGCGTCTTCGCGGAGCCGGAGCGCGCAGAGCAGCGTGCATTTCGCGCACACTTTGCTGCCCGCATCCCCTCCCCCCGCCGTGGACGCGATGGACATCATGGCCATGAGCGGCAAACTCCTCAAGGGCTTCGCGCTGAAACCGGAGGTGAGGCGGCGCCGCTCCTCCGTCGCCGGCGCGTTCCACGCGTGGCGGGACGCCGTGGAAACCGAGCGGCGGCTGGAAACGCTCCGACGACGCGCCGCTCGCGCGTGGACTTCGCGTCGCTCGGGACGCGCGTTACAGGCGTGGCGCGTGGTCGCGTCGCGGAGCATCGCCAGACGCGAGCGGTTCGCCGCCTCGCTCGCGAACGTGGCGGCGCGCGCGTGCGCGCCGCGCCTGGCGTGCGAGTCGCGCTGGTTCGCCGGACTCGCGTGTCGCGCCTGGCGCGACATCGCGCGTTCGGAGGCGCGACGCCGCGGTACGCGCGCGACGCACGAGCACCGCGCGCTCGCGTTCGCGTACACGTCGCGCGTCTCGCGTTGTTTCCGCTCGTGGCGGGTCACCGCGGCTGTGGCGTCCTCGTCTCTGTTCGCGCAGAGGCGCGCTTTGGCGGCGGCGGGGGGGTACCTCCGGCGCGCGCGACGCGCGTCCTTTGCGCGGTGGCGTTTATCGGCGCAGCCGGACGCGCGGCGCCGCCGCGCCGCCGTGCTCGATGCCGAGCTCGCGCGCAACGAGTCTCGCGCTTTGTTCTCCGCGGTGCGCGAGGCGCGGCGCAAGGAAACGCTGCGCGTCTTTTCCAGCCAGTGGCAACGGTACGTCGCCAGACGAGGCGTCGGTAGAGCCGCCGTCGCGCTCGCCGACCGCGTGCTTCGTCGGCGGAGGGAAACGGTTTTTTTCCGCGCGTGGCGCGATTTGACCGCGACTGCGATCGACGAAGCCTGCGCGAACGTCACGCTCGCCGAGAAGCACGACCGCGCGCGTGAGCGACGCGTCCATCGGTGGACGCGTTTCGTGACCCTCGCCGCGTGGCGCGACGCCGTCTCGGCGTCAAACGAGGTTCGCGCCGACGAAGGTCGCGCGGAGGTTTTTTTCCGAACCGTTTCGCGAAAAACGTTCCGTACCCGCTTCCGCGGCTGGGCGTCGGCGGCGCGCGCGTCGCACTACAAGGTGTCCGGTCGCGCGCAACGTTTTCGGCGCGCGGAACGAGCTGAGATGTTTGGCGTTCGCATCGTTCTGCGTCGCAAACGCGAGGCGTTCGCGGCGTATCGACGAATCACAAAGAACGCGATTCGAACAAGAACGCGCGTCGGTTTGCTTCTCGCCAAGCGCGTTCGAAACGCGACGTACCCGGCGTTCAAAGCTTGGAAAGACTTTAATCGGGAGTGGCGCAGACGCAAGGCTTTCGTTATGCGAAGTTTAAAACGCGCGGCGAGAACAACCACGACAAATGCGTTCTGTGATTGGCGCGACGCAACAAAGGCGGTTCAGTTGTTGAACCGTCTCGAACGACGCGCCGACGTCTTTTCCGCGCGCGCGCTTCGGCGTGTAACGTTCATAACGCTCGCCGCGTGGACGGATGCGTTCCGCTACCGGCGATCCGTCGCCACATTCGTGCGCCTGGCGCGTTTCCGGAAACGCCGCAGGGCTGCCACGGGCGCGCTCGCGAGGTGGCGCGTCGCCGTCGCCACCGCGCGCTCGCTCCGCGCCGCAGGCGTCGTCGCCGTCGCGCGGGACGCGCGCCGCGCGACCAGGACGCGGTTCGACGCGTGGCGCGTTTGCGTAAACGAGTCGTCTCGCCTCGCGTCGTCGCGCGTGCGCGTGGCGCGCGCCCGGCGCGAAGCGCGCCAAGTCGCGATGACGCGGCGCATCGTGCGCGGCTGGCACCGCCACGCCCAGACGCAGACGAGGCGCGTGCGTGCTTTTTTCTCGACGCACTTCGCGAGAAGACGCGTCGTCGTCGCGAGACGCGCGACGCGCGCGTGGCGGTACGCCGCGCGAGACGCCGCGCGCGACGCAAAAAAGACGCGTCGCGCCGAGGCCATCGTCGCGCGCGCCGACGAATGCCGCGTCGCGCGTCGGACACGCGACACGTTTCTCGCGTGGGAAGCGCTCTCGGCGAGCCGAGCGGCGACCAGGCGTCGCGCTATGCGGTTCTCCAGGCGGCGCGAGCGCAAGGGAAGCGCCCGCGCGTTTTTGTTGTGGCGTGCGCGCGTCGCGGACATCGCCGCCGCGCGACTCGCCGTGGACGCCTCGGCGCGGCGCCGCGAGGCGCGGCGCGCGGCGACGTCTTTGGATGCGTGGCGCGTCGCGACGACGTTCGCGCGGCGCGTCTGCGGCGTGACCCTCGCGATGGCCAGAAGGCGTCGCGCGGCGTGCCTGGCGTCGGCGATCCGCGCGTGGCGCTCGAGCGCCTCCGCGAACGCGCGCGCGAGGCGCGTCGTCTCGAAACTCGCCGCACGAAGGTCGCGGCGGCGAGCGGCGGCGGCGCTGCGCGCGTGGGCATCCGCCGCCGTCGCGCGCCGCGTCGCGGCGCGCGTCGTCGCGAAAGCGAAAGAGAGGCGCCATGGGCTTTTAGTCGCCTGGGCGTTCGGTCGATGGCGCGACCGCGCGGCGCGCAACGTGAAGACCAAGCGCGCTGCGCTCAGGGAGGCGCGCGTATTCGCCACGCTCGCGGCGCGGCGCGCGTCGCGCGCGCTGGCGTCGGCGCTGGCGTCGTGGCGCGACGTCGCCGAGGCGTCGCGCCGCGAGAAGCGCCTTCTTCTGAAGATGGCGACCCGCTGGGCGCGCGGGTCTCTGGCTTCTGCGTTCGAGACTTGGCGCGACGCGAGGGCGTTTTCGAAACGCGAGAAACGCGTGTTGGCAAAGATCGCCGCGAGGTGGTCCCGTCTATCCCTCGCCTCGGCGTTCGAGACGTGGCGCCGCGCGACGGAATCCGCGCGCCGCGAAAAGGCTACGTTGGCGAAAATCGCGGCGCGTTGGTCCCGTCTCGCCCTCGCGTCGGCGTTCGAGACGTGGCTGGCTCTGCACGACGCGATTCAAAAACACGCGATTCAAAAACGGCGCCTCGAGCGTCTGTCGTCGCGCGTCTCGGCGCGCGTTCGTTCACAAACGCTCGACCATTGGCACGCCACCGCGGTGGCGCTCAAAGAGCGGCGCGCGACATCGACGCGCGCCGCCGAACGATGGGTGCAGACGACGCGGCGCGGCTATTTTTTCGTTTGGCGCGACGTCGCGGCTGGTTCCAAAAGCGCGCGTCTCGTCGTCCGACGCTTCGCGTCGCGTCGAGACGCGAGACGCGTCGTGTATGTTTTCGAGACGTGGCACGAACGCGTGGCACACGCCGTGACCTTCAAACGGCGCGCCACGCGTCTGGTCTCCGGGTTCCAGAGCCGGTGGAAGAAAACGGCGTGGCGCGCCTGGATACGAACGGTTCGTAAAGCGAAAGCCGTGGACGCCGCCGTCGTGGGCCGCGTGTCGCATTTCGCGCGGCGCGTCCGCCGACGACGCGCGGCGCGCGCCTTCGCCGCCCTCAAAAATCGCGCCCGCGCCATGATGCACGCGCGCGACGCCGCCGAGGCGCTCGCGCGGTTCCACCGACGACGCAGGGTGCACGTTCGTTTCAAACATTGGCGCGATGTCGTGTATCGCGGCGCGTACCTCCGAGCGCTCATGCGAAGACTTTTGTCGTCGCGGTGGACCCGCGTCGCGCGAGGCGCGTTTTCGGCGTGGCGCCGCGTTTGGCGACGCGCCGTTAACTTTGAGAAGCAGAGCGAAACCGCGTTTGTTCGGTTCCACGCGGTGCGGCGTCGCGTTCGAGCGTTCGCCTTCGCGCGCTGGCGCCGACGCGCCGACGGCGCCGCGCGCGCGCGTCTGGCGGAGGAAAGGAAGACAATAGACGTCGCTAAGAAAGCCGCGGAGACGGAGACGGCGAGGCTTCGCGAGTTGGCTTCCGAGCTCGACGCGGCGCGCGCGCAAAACGCGACGCTCGCCGCGCTCCTAAACGACGCTCGCGCCGAGACGTCGGCGTCGCGCGCCGACGCCGAGGAGAGGAGAGCCGAGTCTTTGACGCTTCGCGCGGTGCTCGCCGACCGGGACGCGGCGCTCGCGCGCGCGAACGCCGACGCCTCGGCGGAACGGGACAGGCAGAAGCGGAAGGACCGGAGGGACCCGGACGCGAGAAACTCGCGAATGCAAACCATCGCGGCGTCGCTCGGGTGGGAGGACTTCCCACCCGAGGTAGAACGCGCCGCCGAGCTCGAGACGCCGGCGCCGGCGGACGCCGCCGCGAGCGCCGACGGCTCGCCGCTCTCGCCTCCGGCGATGCGCACCGCGTACAAGGAGCGCCGCGCGGCGCGAGACGAGTCGCCGCGAGACGAGTCGCGCGGAGAAGAAGAGTTAGCGTTCGCGGAGGAAGCGCGAGACGCGACGCGCGAAAAGGTTGACGTCGTCGTCGACGACGAGCCCGAGGCGACGCGGTTTTCATCCCCGGTTGAGGAGACACACAAGCATTGTGTTCGCGGCGAAACCGCCGCGGCGACGTCCCCGGCGACGTCCGCCGAAAGCCGACTGGACCGCGCCTTGCGCGCCGGAGCCGTCGCCGAGGCGAGGGCGCGACGCGCGGGAACGGCGACCCCGAAGGCGGAGACCCCGAAAAATCCGGACTCGTCTCGGTCTCCGCGGATCCCGACGCCGTCCTCCGCCGGCGCGCGCCAGACGCCGTCGTTTGCGGCGTCGCCCGCGTCCGCGTCCCTCGCTGCGGCGCTCGACCCGCACGTCTTCGCCGCGGAGGCAAACCGCCGCGAAGCCGAGTTGTTTCGGCGCGAGAGGGACGAAGGCGTTCTTTCACACCCGGAGAGCGTGTCTTCCGCGACCATCGCGTACGCCGTCGCGCGCCCGTCCGCCGCGGAGCGCGGAGGTGCCGCCGCCGCGATTTCCGTGTTCCGCGCGGACGCCGACGCCGACGCCCTGTCCCTTTCCGGACGCGGGAACCGCGACGCCGTGGACGTCGTCTCCGATCGGGGAGGCGTCTCTTTCCGCAAAAGGCACGAGTTCGAACGCGTTTTTTGGTGCGCGGACGAAGACATGAGCTCCGCGGAGGCGTCCGGAGACGCGTCGTCTCTCGCCGCAATCGCGGCGGAGGTTTCCGCGCCGATGGCGTCGGCGGCGCGCGCCGGCTCGGACGCGACGCTCTTCGTCGCCGGCGGGCGTTTTAGCGGCACAACGTCCGTCGCCGACGCCGTAGCTGCTGCGCTAGCCGCCAGGACGCTCGCCACCGCGTCCGCGCGCAACGATCGGGCGGAGTACCTGGAAGCGCTCGCGGAGAAGAACCACTTCCGGTCGCCGACGCAAAACCTCAAGACGCGCGTCGTCTGCCGCTTCGCCGCGTACCAGACGCGGGGCTTGGTCGCGGATGACCTGCTCGCGGGCCACGCCGGGGCGCGCGGCTTGCGCGTGCGCCCGACGACCACTCACACGAGCGGCGCGCATCACGGAGCTGCTCACGGAGCCGCGCACGGAGGCCTCGCGTACGAGGTGGAGGGCCTGAGCAAAGTCGAGGTGACCTCTTTGTCGGAGGCGCGGAGGCTTCTCGAGACGTGCCGTCGGCGTCGGCGCGACGCTTTCGGCAAAGGAAAGGAATCGCCCGACGCGTTCGCGTGCGAGTGGTGGCTCGAGACGGTGACGTACATGACGTCTGCGGCGTTCGGTGTGCGCTCGCGCGTCTCGCGCTCGGCGCGCGCGCGCGTGGTGGACGTGTACCACCGGCAAAACGATGCCGCCGACAAAAACAACGCGCCCGCGGGCGCGTTCGCGCTGGCGCAGTGCGCGTCGGCGCACGCGAAACTTACGTCGTCGCCTCGCGCGGTCGACATCGGCGATTGGCGCCGGAGCGCGTTGACGAAGCTCTCGAAGGCGCCGCTCACGAGCGAAGGGCTTCTCTCCGTGCTCGTGACCGTGGGCGGAGGCGGCGACGCGAAGGAGGCGGAGTCCGCCGAGACGGCGTTGCGGTTCGCGGGCGCGGCGCGCTCGCTGCAACGCGCCGCGAAGCGCTTCTCTCCGGGCTCGAGACGAACCGAGCGCGCGGTGACCCGCCGCGACGCGCTGGAGGCGAAACTCGCGGCGACGCGCGCCGAGGCGCGCGCGGAATACGCAAAGAATAAGCCTATGCGCTGAGTCGTACCTTCTTCCGAAGGTACGACGAGTCGTTAGAATCCATGACGTAGTGAACGACCACTCCTGTTAATTAATACGTAGACTCTAGCTAGTAATTATGCGTCAGTGAGCACGGCTCTCTGTTGCGTCGCGGGAGGACCGTCGGCGCGTAAGGGATCATTCGCGCTTGCGTCCGCCGCGCGCGCTTTCGTGTTTGACGTACGGGAAAGGCCAAAACGTGTCGCCCTTCTCGGCGCGCGCGTCGAAGCCGAGCGCTTCTCCCCTCCTGGCGCTGCAGAACTGTATGAAGTGGTACGTCCCCAGGCACGCCCCCGCGTGCCACACGGCGTGCATGTGCGCCCACTGCATGGGCCATCCCCCTCCCTCCTCGCCCTTCACGCCGCACACGACGTTTTCGAAGATCCAAAAAACGCTTCCTCCGCCGTAACACGAAAGCGCGGTTTGAACGAAACGTCGTTGCGTTTTGGTGGCGTCGTTTTCGAAAAAGGCGAGTCGCACGGACCTGTGGACCAGCCACAGCACGACGACGACGTACGAGCCCATGAACACCTCGTACACCGATTTGAACGCGAAGTACAGGTAGGTCTGCGAGGCGCCCACGAAAAACAGCAGGGGCACCAGCCACGTTCGCCGCGACGCGTTTAAAGCTTTCGCCGCTTTGGCGTGTTTCGGTCGTGCAGAAAAAACCTCCGCGAACCGCTTCGAGCGCGTCACCGCGCGTTCCTCGAGCATCAGGTACGCGAACACGAGGTTGCAGTACAGCATGGGGAGCTCGTCCGCGGCCTGGAAGATGTGCAGCAGCGTGGCGTGGAACAGCGCGGAGCCCACGCCCACCACCGCCAGCATGGCCCACGCCCACGCCCAGCGAGACTCCATCAGCACGCACTCCCTCGCTTTCCAGAGCCCGAAGATCGCGACGAAGGTCATGGGCACGGAGGATGCCGTGTTCCACATCTCCGCGATGAAAGGCGAGTACGCATAGTTGGACTCGCACCAGTCCACGTTCGAAGGCCGCGCGTACGCCTCCGCCAGCAGAGCCCCGAACGACTTGCTGGACATGATGACGCGCGGGGACGTGTGACGCATCTCATCCAGCGAAACGTCCTTCTTTTTGTCGCGCGGCGGGACTTTTACCGACAGTGCGAATACGACGTCGTCCCTCCTCTTCGCTAAAACGCGCGCGCCTAAGTTACATTCGCGTCTACGTCACATCCCCCCCAAAACTTCCTTCACTTGTCCAGCCTCCCCACGTCGAAGCTCTCGAGCTTGATGAGCACGTCGTTCCGCCTCTGCACGGGGTTGGTGAGCGGGTCGTTGTACTGCGCCAGGCTCGCCGGCGCGGCGGCGTCGCGCACCAGCCCGTCGCGCGACAAACACTCGGCCAGCTTTTCCTCCTCCCGCTTCGCGAGCTCGTCCGTGGCGATGCCCGCGAACCGGCGTGCCGCGAACACCCCGCCCGGCTCCTGGCGCACCTCCACGCCGCTCCCCTCGTTCGGGCGCGGCGCGGCCGACGCGTCTCGCACGGAGGACGGCATCACGAATTGCATCTTCCCCCCCCCCGTGAACACCGGCGTGGTCATGGCCATGGACTCTTTGCTCTCGTTCCCGCCGAAGAGGTACCCGGCGAGCGTGCCGAAGGGGTTCCCTCCGGAGGGCAGGCCAGTCATGCCCCCCGCGGCGAGGCGCTCGTCCGCGACCGTCCTCGTCTCCGCCACCAGGAACGGCTCGTACCTCCGCACCTCGTACTCGGCGTACCGGCGGAGCACCAGGTAGTCGGGGGTCTCGAGGTCGGGCTGCTTGGTGACGTCGAAGATCTGCCGGAGCACTTCCGCGACGCCCTGCGGCGAGCCGGTGCTCAGGAAAAAGCCCTGCTGGTCGATGGCGTCCCACGTGTCGAAGTGCTTGGTGACCTGCAACGTTTTCGGGTCCACGCCCATCACGGATGTGCCCGTGAACGTCAGCTGCGGCGCCCAGAAGAACGGCACGGGGGGGAGCGACATGCTCATGGTCCAACGCGTAGAGATCTCCCAGTCTCCCGTCTGCTCGATGGAGTGCATGGTGTACGTCGGGTCGAACACCCGTTTCAGCATGGCGATGTTGAAAAGGTACCCGTCGATGTTGTCGTACTTCGTCAGCGGGTCCTCGAAGGAAACGTCGGAGGCGTACAGGGACTTGTCGATGCCCCGGTCGTCGAACAGGTGGCTCAGGTCCTCCGCCATGGTCGCCATGTATTTCTGCAGCGCCTCGCCCTCGAGCCGCGCGGGCGCGGAGGAGGAGGATTCGACCGCGCGCAGGGGGCGCGCGGAGGCGCGCCGCGAGGAAGCGGCGCGTCCGCGCGCGGGCGACGCCGCGGGCGAAGCCCCGAGGGCCACGGTGGTGGCGTGGTGCGTCATCGTTTCGTGAGCGCGCGGAAAGCTGTGACGTGGCCAAAACTCGCGGCGGTCGTTCGTTGGAATGTCGTCGCAAGTGCCGACGAATTCAGGCGTGGTCGTGTTCCGAAATTTGCCGCCGCCGCCGCTCCTTCCCCGTCAGAGCGGTGCGCGCCCGGCGAGGGGTCGCGCGAAGGGAGAGGCGGTCGGCATCCGCGGAAGAGGTTCGGCCCGGCGACGATGGTGGCGCACCATCGCGCGCGGGGAAGCGCGGCGCTGGTATGCTGGCGCTCGTCGCGATTTCGCTCCTGGCGCACGGTCTGGGGGGCGCCGAGTTTCGGGGCGTCGCGTGGCACGCCGGCTCTCGACGCTCGCCGCGCGTGCTCGGCGTCGACCCCTGCGCCGGCGTGCGCGGCTCGCGTGAGCCGGCGCGCGAGACGTCCGGGCGTCTGGCGCTCGTGACGGGCGGCGCCGGGTTCATAGGGAGCTCGCTGTGCGAGCTGTTGCTGTCGTTGGGATTCCGCGTGCGCGTCCTGGACAACCTCAGCACGGGCGACGCGGCGTTTGTGCCGGATGGCGCCGAGTTCGTGAACGGCGACGTGCGCGATTACGACGCCGTGCTCGCCGCGACGCGCGGCGCGCACTTCGTGTTCCACCTCGCCGCCATGAGCAAGGTCGAGCCGAGCCTTTCCGACCCGGAGATGGTCCGCTTCTGCCTCGACGTGAACGTCGGCGGCACGGAGAACGTCATGCGAGCCGCGCTGGCGGCTTTTAAGGAACGTTCAAACGAACGCGACGCGCCCAAACGCGTGGTATACGCGGCGTCGAGCACGCACTACGGCAACCAGCCCGTGCCTTTCACCGAGTCTAAACCCGAGTTGCTCACCAGCCCTTACGCGCACTCCAAGCGCTCAGGCGAGGCTGTGGCGTTTCTGTACGACGCGCTGCACGGCGTGCCGGCGACGTCGCTGCGGCTGTTCATGGTGTACGGCGAGCGGCAACCGAGCGAGGGCGCGTACGCCGTCGTC
>Ga0209666_1001819_pt1 | contig 16130 bp, 22 predicted proteins | sample SaaInlV_125m_DNA_FD_184679 | JGI IMG/M metagenome (GOLD analysis project Ga0209666, IMG submission 184679) | Marine microbial communities from expanding oxygen minimum zones in the Saanich Inlet - Saanich Inlet SI037_S3LV_10m_DNA (SPAdes)... | ecosystem: Environmental > Aquatic > Marine >...
AAGAGTATCAAAGATTTGGTACTCATCATAATAGTCTTTCAACTCTCGGATATAATCCTCAGCTTCTTGTTGAGTATCAAAACTGCTTACCATATCATCCATACCACCCTGCGGATAGTAATTATGAAAAGCGAAAAGTATATACTGTTTCATTTCTCGTTGGTGTTAAGGTTTGCGCCTACTTTTATATGTGTGCGCCTATAATTGTAAGGTTATAGCCTTACCAAAATCAAATCTCGTCAGGTTTTACCCTTATTTTGTACATCATATTGTACAATTCTACCCTTATTTTGTATAGTGGAGGTTATAAAGGGAGGGAACGAATTAACCATTCCGTTTAGTTTTAAGTTAGTAAAAACCCCTCCCTCTATAAGTTTTTAGTTTTTACCTTTAGACGTTTCTGCAACTGCAATATGCAGATCTAATTTTTTAGAAAGTGTAGGCATACTTTTAGTAGTAGACAGCAAATTTTTAAGATCGTAAAGTTGCTCTGTAGTTAAGTCTATAAAATGAGTCATTGGTCGTTTCTCATTTTGTAAAGTAAGTAAGCTATAAAAGCTGAACTAAGTATTGTTACTATAAAGGCTTCTAACATTTTTAATACGTTTTATCTTACGCTTTTTAGGCTTACGAGGCTGTCGAGGCGTAACGGTTTTATAATAAGTTTTATTCAATGACTTTGTAGTTGCTAAGATATTAGCAATTAGTTTATTATCATCCATACCAGTAAGATTTAGGTTACTATATCTCGTCTGAGTAATCGTTTAAATATTCGTTTGTATCTAAAAAATGTCTAATTGCTTGAGATTCCATACTGTTTAAGGTATAAGGATCTAAGCATTCAACAACTTCTTTAATATCTACGCCCTCTAAATAAACTGCATCAATATCTACACTTAAATCGTTTGGATTTAAATCGTTAGGAAAAGCACGATAGTATACATTTAAAGATATAGTATCGCAAAGCTCATATGTGTATTGATGTGACATACTCAAATGTAATAAAAAGAAAGAAGGGAGCAAAATGCTCCCTCTTCTTTACCACACTATAGGATTTTGGTTATTTAGCTCCAAAAACTCGTTACATTTAGTAAAAGGTTTACTTCCTAAGAACCCCTTGTGGGCTGAAAAGGGGGAAGGGTGTGCTGCTTTTAAAACTAAATGTTTATTGTGGTCAATCATCTCTTCAAACTTTTGAGCATGTTTACCCCATAGTATAAATACCATAGGTTTGTGAGTATTACTAGGTCTATTTAATAGATGCTTAATAGTAGATTTAGTAAACTGCTGCCATCCTATTTTAGAATGTGATGCAGGATGTCCTTTTTCTACTGTAAGCACCGTATTTATTAAAAATACACCTTGCTTTGCCCAGTGCTCTAAATTTGTTTTTGCATGCAAATAGAAACCATCTCCATAATCATCTTCTACTTCTTTTAAAATGTTCTTAAGAGAAGGAGGTACTTTTATTTGCCCTTCTTTAATAGAAAAAGCTAAACCGTGAGCACTCCCATCGTGATATGGATCTTGACCTATAATAACTACTTTAACATTACTGTAAGGTGTTAATTTATAGGCATTAAAAATCTGATCGTTCTCAGGATAAACTATAGTACGCTTTCTAAGGTTTGCAACCTTACCACCAAGTTCTTGCATATAAGCACTCTTAAACTCGGAATACAATACTGTATACCATTCGTATCCTAAAAGATTTATTCTCTTTTGATCCATCAAGTTCTTACACTTAATAGACCAGTCCTCACATCTTAAAAAGACTTTTTCCATGTAACCTCTATTCTGCTTCTTATGTGACAGGTAGAAAGAGTTACGTTCAATGTCTTTTGTAGTAGCAGTATAGAGTGCAAAATCTGTTTCATAGACTACGGCATCTATATAAGGAACAAAGAACTTAAGGATACTCCAACTAACTGTATTACGATGTCGGTCTTCCTCTTTCTCTTTCTTATATAGTATCACTTCATTGTCTTGACTTCTAATAGTTCCTACTAAACGAGATCTATCGCTGTTAGGTTCCATCATAAAGACGTCTATGTAATTTTCTACTCTTGTGCCGAACACTCTAGCTCCGTAGGGATCAGACACTACTGATTGCAGACTTTCTGCAAGGTCTTCTATTCTAGTCTTTATTGTTTCCATAAACTATCTGCTATTCATAATACTTTTTTCTAATATGGGCTTCAAATTCTTCTTGAGTACCTTTCCAATAAGGTCTAGAGTACCATGTATTTTCTATTCTACATGATACTCCTTTGCCTTTTTTAAGAATCTCGGCTTGTGTTTCCTTAACCTGGTCTACAAGTGTTTGAGCTTTTTCTATAGCTCCATTATAATCTGCTCTGCTAATCATTAGATAGTGATAAAATGAATTCAAGGTTTTGTAAGTCTTCCATATCATCTACCCAGTTACCGCTGGTAGTATGAAAGTCAATACGGGTTAATAGGCTATCGATCTCTTCGTAACCTTTAGTAATGTAATTGTCCTGGGGATCAATTTTAAATGCTCTGCATAAATGAGGCTCTGTAGTCATTACAGCTACGATATAACAAGCTTTGCATGTATACTCTTCGCCGAGTAATGATTTAAGAGCTCTAATGTAGAATGACAACTGTCTATATGTTTTATAGAACTCGAAAGCAGAAGCATACTTAGAAATATGCTTAGAAGTAGTTTTTAAGTCAACTAAAGTAAAAGTCTTATCTTTTACATCTACTCCAAACCTATCTATCTTACTGCGACATTTGTATTTACGATCTGTACCAGGTACAGTCATGTCAAAATAGATTTCTTTCTCGTTTACCCAATGGTAATCTTCATTACTTTTAGATTCTAGCAGCTCTCTAGCGACTCTATTACGATTTAAAGACGTAGTACATTGGTATAATGTATTTAGAGTGCTGTGGTCAACAATTTGTTTACCGCTGCTCTCTAGCATAGCATCATAATACTCTCTACCGTTGTCTTTGATCTTACTTATAATAGTTTCCTCTTTCCACTTGCCGCCATACTGAGCATTACGTGCTGCTTCTAGTATCTGTTCGTCAAGTAAATCTATAGGTTCTCCATTACCAGTAGTTAATACTGTATCAATAATAGCTTTAACTGTGCCTGAAGGCATGTCAATAGATAAAGCATTAAAGTTTTCAGGCTCTAGCTTGTACTCGTGGATCAAAGATCCTAATTCTAACGCCTTGCTTTGTAAATTTTCAAGCTGACCGTTAATGTACTTATAGTACTTCTGTGCTGAACCCTCCTGCTCGGGGTTAATTAAAGACATAGCACTATTGCTAATGTCTTTGCTTTTATAATATTCTGTCAAAACTTTAATAATTTTCTTCTCCGCTCATACTTACGTATAAGTTTCGCATTACAAATAATCTTACGCTGCCATCCTTCTTCTGAATCGCAGCAACTTGCTTCTAAAGTGCTATTTACTATTTGCCATCTAAGCTCTGTAATAGTAGTTTCTACATAATTAAGATGTCTCTTCTTTTTCAGCTGTGCTTTTACTAAACTTAATACTTTCATGCTCTGGTATCTCTTTTTTAATTATTTGATCTTTCCAGTCGTCCCAGTAGATAAAAATTTGATTGCCCATGTGTATGTAGTTTAATGCAATATACTATACAGTATAACTCATATCCAAGGTAAGTTCTAAATCATATCCATCTACAAGGTTTACGTTTCTTTTTTTCAGTAATGACTGTACCTGTATTTTTGCTCTATTGGCTGCAGTCTTTTCATTTTCAGACAAAAAGGTTCCAACTGTAATACATCCTTTAAAGTCACCTATGTATTCTTGGTGTTTATAGGCGTAGTTAAACACCCATACTCTTTTGGTATTTGGCATTACCAGTTCATTAAATAGCTAATAAGTGTAAGCTTCACACGCGTTTTTACTCTACTCCAAAAGGGTAAATTTTTAAACTCATTTGTTTCGTATAGCTCTTCGGGATCCATATTTAAATTTTAAAAGTATAGGGAGAGAGACTTGCTCTCTCCCATTACTGATTAATTAACTTACTAATACAAGACGATCTTGTATCAATGCTTTACGTTCTTGTAACGTTTCAACAGTAAACCCTGTGTCTTTGATGTTATCAAGACCTTCATACTCTTCTAGAAGCGCATTTAAAGAGCTTTCTTCTATTGCTGAGTAATCATCTTCAAAGTATCTAGTATCTACTTCTCTGATGCTGTTGTCATCATTTAACTTACACACTGCATAAGGTAAATACTCACAAGTACGCATCTTCTCAAAGTCATAGTCGTAAGGTACTGCTACAACATTCATAGGAGAAACTAGACAAGCTAGAATGTAATTAGAATCACTACGTCCTCCAAAACCAGATACATAGCCAGGAGCACCTACATGTAAACCTGACGAACAAGTATTACTTGGATCATTATCACAAGCTTCACGAGGCATTGATACTGCATCACCTAATACAATAGTAGACTTGCGTGTATGCCAGTCTGTAAATGTCGGAGTATCATAATTCATACCTGCAATAATAGAAGTATATAAATCTGATAAAGATCCTTCATAGGTTACATCTGGTTCCTGAGTCTCTGTTTTGTAATAACAATCCATAGTTTCTTTAAACTCCCAGTCTTCTGGAATACTGTCTTCAACTAGAGCTCTAGTTAGTTCTACATTACCAACCTCAACAGTATACTCGGTAGACAAGCTATCGATAAAGTCCTCAGTGGTTTTGTACTCAGCATCCTGATGGATTTCTACAAAGACTGTCTCCTCATCTACAGTAAACACCTGAATATTAGAAGCGTCTTGACCAGAAGCTTTCTTATAAATGTACTCACTAGCAACAGCAAGAGCAAGATCTTTATTAGACTCGCCCTTCCATGCTACAGACTTGTAGGCAATAAAATAACCTTTGTCTGTTATAGGAAATGAAAAGCGTTCTGCAAATTGGAACAAACTTTGACGTACATGCTTATCTGGATTTAGCATTAGCAGCTTCCAGAAGTTAATCAGTGGGTCAGTAGATAGACCAAGATCCACATACTCTCTAATCTTGCTAAGCATTCCTGAAGGAAGAGCTTCAGAGTAATTACCAAGATAGAAATTACCGTCATTATCACGCGTAAGACCTGCAACGTCTTTCATACGATAATCAGGATCTGTCATTGCTGTAAGCTCTTTATAAGCTTCTGCATTATCTGCTAATGCTTGGCTGCGCAACTGCGCAACCTTAGCAAATAGCTTTTTAGACTCCTCTTCGTCGGTACAAACGAATTGTTTAGTAGCACCGTTGATGTTTAGCGTAACATTTAGTCCGCTACGTAAGGCAAAAATTCTAGACATACGATTTGATTTTAGTATTAAAATTAATTAGGTTAATGTAATGTTTTATTGCTTTTACTTCTTCTGAGTTTGAATCAACATTACCCCTGACAAATTCATGTAAAGGATGCGCACTTTTCCAAGATATTAGATGTTCATTGAAATCTAAAACACTGGTTTGACCCCTGTAAGGCAGTGTAATATACTGACTTTCAGGATCATATCCAAATTTAAATGTTTTCTCAAACTCTTTTAGTACAATATCGGGTATTCTTCTTAAACGCTTAGCTACAAGCTCAAAAGTAGAATCAGTACTAAGCATTGGAGGAATATCCATAATCATGTGGTAGTTATATATACGAGAAATTTTACCATAAAACCTGGATACAAACTGGTCTACATCTATAGCATTATAGTGTCCTTTAAAGTATTTTTTACGCTGATCTGAGATCATAATAAAATTAATTTCTTTTAGTCTTTTACAATACCATGAATCATCATTGATTCGACCTCGTTTTGCACCATAATACATTAGATTAAATGCATCACAAAGCTTCTCACGCTGCTTGCTATTACCATATACAACTGTTCCTTTAAACTGCAGTATTTTAGAAACCTTGTTCTGTTCTTGACTGAACAAGGTATCTTCATCTGAATTTAAATAAATAGACTTGTACGGTATTACTTCTACACTACGTATAACTCTACCACGCTTACGAGATAGCTTATACGAATCTATCCAGTCTTGTGGAACAACTAACCCGTCATAGCTATCAGTATGCTTTACTACTTCACCAATCATGTGTTTAAAATACACTTGTGCAGCTTCATAGTTAGGATTAGTAGGTATTTTACTGTAGAACTTAGCAATACGTTCGTTATAATCAGCATCAAGTTTAACTGCTACAAATTTTCCATACGTTTCCTGTATGTATGCGTCTTTCATAGCATTCATACGATCTCGTACACGAAAAATCTTAGCACCTTTTAGATGTCTAGAAGCACTGTTGTATCTATCCTCTTTATTAAACAGTAATCTACATAAAGACTCCCCCTTTAAAATTCTTGGAGAAGCTTTATCTGTAAAACCTAAAGACTTGTGTACATTAATAAAGAACATAGGCTCGTTTGGAATATCTCCTAAATCTTCTAAAGGCTCATACACAGATTCTACCCGCTCAAAGAAATAACCAGAATTTAGAATACACTCATCGTTTACACGAAGTCTACTACTGTTCTCACGACTAATATTATAATACGTTTGCAAATCTGCAGTTCTATTATTCTTTTCCGATAAAACTTTAGCTTCTTCTCTAAAAGCTGCAACTTTTGCTTTAATAGCTGCACGAGTCTTAGTGTTATACTCAACAGACTCACGGTTCATAGTTACGCTAATCTCGCCTACATCAAAGTATAAAGCAAAGTTACCAGACTGCTCATGATAATAAATATCTTCAAAGCCTGCGGCTTTCCAGTCTAATGGATAGCCAACTTTACCAATACACAATTGAATTCTGTCGTTAGCAGTACCATTTGTAGTATGAATCCAGTGCTTACCTCTAAAGATCTTGTAGTCATTGTTAATGTCTTCACCTGGTATTTTGTAGGTGATGTTATCAAAATAACGTAACTGGTCTTTAACAGCTGTAAGAAAATATCGGTAGTCTACAGTGTTTGCAATAGGAATAATTACTTGCGTACCGTTAATTTTATCAGTAGTAGTTGTAGCAACTAAACTAATAACTGGTACCTGCTCGCCTTTATGAATAATATAATCGTACTCTGTGCCATTAACACGAGTAACTACATTAAAACTATCTGCATAGGCAAGAGGAGACTTTGCGCCAATACCAAAACCACCGATCTGGTCGTTTGTATTGCGTTTTGTTGATGCAAAGTATTTAGAGTAAATATTCTTAATACGATCAGGAGACAAACCCGGACCCAAATCTTCAAAGATGATTTTACCTTCATCAAAATTAGGCTCTACCATTCTTACTTGTACATCAAGCTTCTGGTTTACTTCTTCGTGTGCGTCAAAACAATTAGAAGTAATTTCTCGCACAATACTACCAAACTTATCGGAGTATAATGCATCTGAGAATCCTTTAAATAACACTCCCAGCGACTCTGTGTCAATGCTAAATTCTGTGTCAACTGCTTCCCCTATTGTTTCTACTTCGTTTTGAGAAAATTGATTTAATTTCATAATTTATAACTTAATAATGGCTCTACGCTCGGTATCTCTAAATCTAAATGGGTTGAACACCATGTTATTATAGTTTCGATATACTTTGCAAATTCATCGGTAGACAAAGACGTAGTAGAAGGTGAGTAAACACCAAGTACTTCGCCTGTTTCAGGATTTAAGACGTCTCTACGATTAAAGTTTTCCTTTAAGTAAAGATGTACGTCTTCACGAGTAAGAGTAGCAGGTAGCTCTCCTTCTCGTAGATCTTCTCGGACATAACCTAACTCTTCAAGACGCTCACGTATAAGGTATACAACAACACCCCAGTAATATCTATTCTGGGGGTTGCTACGCTTATTAAGCTTCTTGATTGTTATTTCTACATCCTTGCCCTCATATTTTGAGAGCTCTTCGTTAAAATAGACCGAGTCAACAGGTATTACTTTACCATTCTGAACGGTTGCTGTGAAGTTCATTATACTGTGGATTGTTTTTGATCACATCACGATCATCCTCGTATATTTTGAACACAAGCTTCCTATCTTTTTCGTCATCAACTGGATAAAACTCTGGAGCAGCTGCTGCTGTAACATACATAACATTGTCCTCAGCTAAAATGCCTTGGTCAACAAGTACGTCTTGCATACACTTATTATAAATCCATAGATTATCTAGATCCCAGTTACCTACTCCTATCACGTCATGCATCTCCAATCGGATCTGCACAGGATAAGAAGTAACAGGGTCAATGCCTTGTACAAACGTTTTAAGAAAAGATTTAAGTTCATTCACAACCTTACTGCGGATGTGAGGTGAATCTGTTCCTTTATAAAAATCCTGACCGTTTACTTTTTTAAGTCGGGGTGTACCGACAACACGGGGATTAGCTATAACAGGATTACCTAATTTGTCTACTAGGATGCCTTTTTTATTAAAAGGCAATCCTTTGTATTTCTTAGGGATCTTACTCTTTTTTGTATAGTACTTAGCTCGACGCTTTTTAGATAGTACGATGTGCTTAATATACTCAGGTACTGTAATGCTGATTAATAATTTCATACTAAAGCTTTTGCTGCAAATATCGCACAAAACGACTCATTTTGAAGCGCTTAGCAATTCTTACTGCACGATACTTATCTTTTTTAAAGATTTTATGTATTTTCTTCTGAATCGATTGCACTGTTGCAAGTTTTAAATCTTTCATTTAGATGCTTTTTTAAAGGATTCGACTAACATAGTTGCATATTGTTTGCCATGGTTTTGTACAAAGTCAGACCAGTCTTTAGCACCGTAATCTACAGTGTTAAACCTACCATTAGTTAAAAACAAAGGCTCAATATTGTACAATCTACTAATTTCTGCTGCCATTTTAATGCCGGCATAGTCAAAATCGTAAAATGTGTACACTTTATTAAACCTATTTTTTAGTACTTCGATAGAATCTTCTGTGGGATACACTGATTCGCTTTGAGGCGCAACAGCTGGTATTCCAAACTCGTACAAACACATAACATCTTTCATACTCTTAGTGAGTATAACAAAGTTTTCAGTGTCTTTAAGCTGTGCTTTACCTTGCATAACATTGGTATTACACATAAAACGCATCTTACTTCTGCGAGGAAAGTATATTTTATAAATACCTTCATCAAACCTGTAAGCATACGCAGGGTCGTCTTTCGTATAACGATACACTACATTGCCGTTTAACCATACTACTTCGCATGGAAAAACATTAAAATGTAATAGTGTTGCCTTAGAAATACCAAACCCTGACCAATAATCTCTATCATCGCTGTTAAACGCTCTGACTTTAATATTGATTTCTGTATTACGCTGTTGTGATTCTTTAACACTCTGGTAGTTGTAATTTACTTTTGATATTTTAGAATCACTACTGCGTAGCTTAAAGTCTTTAGCAATGATTTCCAATGCTTGATTAAAGTTGCATCCATAGATGTACTCAACCACATTAAAAGCATTGCCTGCAAAATGTCCTGAAAAGTCTCTGAAATATAAGTCACCACTAGGAGCATACCTAAAACCACAAGTAGGGTTTGTGTCCCTACGCAAGGGCGAGCATATTTTCTTATTAAAGACTATTGGAACACCTAAGTAGTGTTCTAATATTTGCTCTTGCGTTAGGTTTTTAAGAATGTACTCTTTAGTTAGAGGTTCTTGTAACTCATACATATACAATAAATAAAAAAGGAGAGAACCGAAGTCCTCTCCCTTATAAGATTAACAATTTACCAATCTGGCTCTCCTGCAGTAGAAGGAGCTTCTTTAGGCGTTTCTTCCCAGCTAGTAGTCATAGAGCCTTCATCCGTTGGAGTCATGCGTTCTATGCGCTCCCACTTAGAATCAATAGCAAGTTTGTTAGGCTCTTCCATAGTCTGAATGAAAGGCTTAATAGCACGCATTGGGAAAGTTAAATAGTCTTTTTTGTTTAAGATAACCTTGATGCGAACCAAACGGTCAACATGATTAGTACCTAAAGCTGTAACCAACGCGTTAGAGAAGGTTGCAAAACTATCTGTCTTACCTACAGACTTGATAAGAACCTCACGAGGTACAAATACAGTAAGTATGTGGAATATGCGCTCTGATTGAGCTACATATCTGCTTTTAAGATGCTCTTCAGGATCTTTACCCCATTGACGTGCGTTATTACGCTCACGATCGTCGTCAATTGACCATTCTACATGGCTAAATTTAGCCCCTGTAAGGGTCTCGAAGTTAAATCTTAGAACCATATCGCCAGAACCATCTGACTTTGCAGGTTCGTACACTGCATTTACTAGTTTAACATTTTCATTAATACCAGGTGCCATAACATTGGCTCCTGAACTTTGGCTAGTACTTTCGTCAAAACCGTAACTCATTAGTTTTCTCTTTTTTACCCTTTTTGTAAAGGTAGTTAATCAATATAAATATTTTCCCATTCAAAATCTACTACATTACCGCGTAGATGCTCACAACGTGAACCTGCTTCTATTTCTGAAGAGGCTTCAAAAGTAACTTTTAAATTACTTTCTTCATCACGATAGACAAAACCAATAGCATCGCTATCAGCCATAACCAGATTCTTAAGCTTACCTGACAAGTCTAGAGAAGAAGTATTTACTTCTACACTGTCAGAACCTATCAAAGTTTTCTTTCTATGACCGATTAGTACTACATGTTCAGATAAAGTCTTAAGCCTATTAATCAGCATAATAACTCTGTCTCTAACTTGAGCATAACCACCACCAAAAGGAATATCGCCAATTTGCTTGACTTTATTCTCTTGACATATTGTATGCTCTACCCAGAACACCATATTATCTAAGGTGTCTAGTGCAATAAAGTCATACTTATGATCGCTATCACGAATAGCTTTCATTGTAGACATAAGTTCTGGTAAGCTGTTTACTTGCACCTTCATTGCACTGACAAAGTCAGTACCTTGCTCTGTGTCAAGTATTAAACAGTTCTCCAGTTTAGAAAGAGTGGTTGTCTTTCCAACCTTGCTTTGACCGAACAGGGTCAATAGCTTGGGGTTTCGCCTAGCAGGTGCTATGCGAGATGTAGGTAACTCCATACACTTTTATTTAACTATTAAACTTTTACTCTGAATACCCGTATCCCATACTACGGGGTTTTTCATAATTCCACTCATCAAACCTACCATGCGCAAGATTATTACGTAAGAGTGTTAAGCCTTGCTCGCCTTTACGATTCTTAAGAATATGTAAAGCAACAAGACCTTCCGTAGGAATATCTTTCTTACCGTAATACTCAAGGTGGAGTAAGGAAGGTTGATGTATTACCATAACTACATCCACAGCATGATACATTTGCTTAGAGCCATGTATATCTGTTTTTGTAGGGTAATGTAAAGAAGGGTTAGTTGGGTCTAACCGCTTCTCGCTCTCGATTTTATCATTAAGCTGACCTAGTAGAATGTTCAGAGTATTAAACTCTTTACGTATCTCGATAAATAATTTACCTAGACCTGCAATAGTTTGTATCTCGTTCTCTCCTACCTCACTCTGCACAAGCAAAGTGTGGTCAACTGTAACAATAAGCTCTTCATCAGGAAACTTAGCTTTGAAATCTTTGATTGTTTGATACATCTTATACCTAGTAGTAGGTTGTTCTACATAGAAGACTGGTTGCTCTTTAAGAGTCTCAATCTTCTCCTGAAAGAACTCATACTGCTGAGGTGTAAGCTTTTCAAACGCACTCAATAACCCACCATACGATATGTTCGTCATTGCAGCAGCCCGTCTAAGTATCTCATCAGCAGCACTCATCTCGAAGCCGAAGTGTAAGATCTTAAAAGGTTTGTTGAATGTACCGTTAATGGTAGGATCTAAGAAATCTTGAATCAACATGTTCAGGAAAAAGGATTTACCATGACCAGAAGCACCTGCTAATAAATAAGTATTACCAAAACGCAATCCTCCCATCATAAGTCGATTAAAACCTGACCATCGCGTCTGCAATGCCATGTTCTGATTACTCATGCCGTCTTTTACAAGATTGCTGGCTTCTACTAATACTTTTTCTAAAGGCTTTATTACAACCCTAGTAAATGGCTTCTCCTGGTAATTCACGATCTCCTGCGTCTTTACGTTGATTCATTTCTTCTTCTATAGTTTCCCATTGTTTAGAGTCAAACCATTTGCGTATACCCATATTTACAAGCTTATTCTTGACTGCATACTTAAGACACTCCATAATCTCTTTGTGTCTATCTACACGCATTCCAATAACCTTGTTGTAATCGTCAAAGAACTGGTCTTTGTCAGTATTACGGGCTGCAAATCGTTTGCCTTCTATGTACAGCATTCTAGGATACGCATCCCAGAACTCTGTAGGCGCAATCTCTTCATCTTCATAGTACAGTCCTGATATAAACGTATCAGTAGTAATAAAAGAATCCAAGTAGTAGTCTTCCTGGTTGTTAAGGTTAATTACTAAATTTTTCTCTACAAGATCATCAATCTCATCCGGTATAAAGCCTTTGCCTTCCGTAACAAACTTGTACAAGGGCGCATAGTCCTTTTTGTGTACGATTGTCAGAAATAGCAACTGGTTAGCATTAATATCAAACCGCACTAAAAGATCAATAAACTTCTTCACATTGTCAATCATAGAACAGAAGTTGATTTGGTATATTATAGTAACATTGCTCAGCCTTTATATCTATGTATAGATCGTATAGGCATTCTTTTATCTCATTTTCACTATAATCCCTTTTTAACTTCTTTTTGATACTACTTACTCCCTGGGAAAAGATTGTATCGTCCTTTGCTAACAGAATCACCAGCTCCATCTGCAGGTATCTGTTTCTGTGCGAGGTTATCTTTAATTTCTTGGATGCTGTTGACATAAATTATATTCGTAGATTTCTTCTGACGAGCTTTTAGCCACCGTTCATCCTGGGTATCCTTAATATAAATATTAATAATAACCGCAGTCTTACCCTCCTGATAACGAATCGCACGACCTGTGCGCTGTAAGTCTTGTCTTGATGATGATGTGCCTGAGCTAATAATAGCTAAGTCAATACCATTTACATCAAAACCCTCGTCAAGAGCACGCGCTGTATGTATTACATGCACATCACTTGATTCGTTATTAAACAGTTCAAGATTGCGGGCTTTTATACCCTTTGGCATCTTAGAATGATAGTCCACAGAGTACTGCGGCATTCTTTGATGCAAGCCTTTAGCAAAATCTACACCTTCCGAAAAAGTAATAGCTTTCTTATCACTAAAGTCTTGTAGCAGTTCTAACACTGCTTCCATTTTGGACGAAGCAAAGTACAAAAACTTCTTACGCTTTTGCATATTGCGATTAAAATTAATTGCATACACAGCAAGTTCTGCAGGATCTCTCCCTGTAGTACGAGCGTAACTGTTTCTATAGTCTTGCTTAGATAGGCATGACATCGCCACGTTAAAGTCATGATTAAACTGAGAAAAGTTGTAATGGAAGTCCTTATTCATACTATCGTATGTCTTACGGTCCGCCTCATTCAGCTCTATTCCCAGGTTAAATACTTTAAAATTAGACACATAACCATTCTCAAGCGCTTCTACTATATCTATTGTATCTATAACAGGACAATATGTACGTATTAGCGCATCTCTGTTGTCGGATCTATCGATAGTCGCAGTAAGTCCTAAGATGAACTTGTACTTTGTCTTCTCGAAGATCTTAATAAACTCATTAGAACCGTAGTTGTGTATCTCGTCAAGAACAAGCAAGTCATAGCTTCTATCGCTTTTGATTGCAGTATTGACAACAAGTACATCTACGTTCTGTAAATTTAAGTTTAGGATCTGCTCTTCCCACTGAGACTTTAAGTATTGTGTGGGAACTACTACTATAGTAGTACGTTCAGGCTTACGTTCGTTCATGCGCTGTATGCACATAAGAGCTACGTAAGTCTTACCGAAGCCTGTAGTAGCTTGTAGCGTACCTCGTGCTTTGTTATTAAGCCACTTAGTAATAACCTGATTCTGCCTCTTAAGCTTCTTCGGATCTATCTTCATCATGTATAGCTTTAAATGACTGAGAAACAGCATCAAATCTGTATCTGTATACCACTTCCTTTCGAGGTACATAAGCTTTAGGCAGTTTTATCTCTTTCGGAGCACTTACCACAGCTTTAATATCCTTTTTAGGTATAGATTTAACTGCCTTGTTATTCATTTTAGACTCTATACCCTTTTTAGGTATATTCTCTCCTTGAAATAACCGGATGATTTCATGTACTCTGCGTATCTCATCTCTTATTCCCTCTAACCCCTTGACTTTCTTGCTAGTAAAAACAAAATTGATCAGTCCTTGTAAATAAGTAGACCAATACTCATGCTTTCCTTCCAGTGTTAGGTTTTTATATTCATTTATTTCTCCCATGATAATGATAAGTTAGTGTCGGACTTAAGCAATCCATTAGGTATTGTAGTTAAGGCTGCTTTCTCCATTAACTCTTTCATTTGTACGCGCCATTGATCTGCATAGCTTTGATGTACAATAGTATCGATCTGGTCATGCACAGTCATAACAATCTTCACTGGTAGTTTATGTGTAAGAATAAACTTACGCATGATAACCAGTGCTTCTTTAGTCATGTCTGCACCTGTACCTTGGATAGGAGTGTTCTTAGATGCACGTTCGATAGAGCCAAACTCTACCATATCACGCATATAAGGCTCCCACTTATCAAACCACCGTATACGACGATAGGGCGAGAAGGTTCTAATGAAACCATTGCCTGTACCGAATTGACCAAGCTTAGTCAGAAAGTTCTTAATCCGTGGAAATGCACTAAAGTATTTCTCGATCAGTTCTTCTGCTTCTTTTATGTCAATTTGTAGTGTGTCTGATAATTTATGGGCACTCATACCATAGGCAAGACCAAAGTTGATACTCTTTACTTGAGTACGTAGCTTGCCATGCTTAGGACAGCTGCACTTTGCTTTGTTATTAGCAAAATACTTACAGTCCTTCTGTGCTGCATCACGCCATATATCTCCAAAGACTAAGTCAGCACATACACTATGTAAGTCTTGACCTATCTCTAAAGCTTGCAACCATACTGGATCTTTAGATCCTGTAGCTATAATACACAGTTCTTGTGACGAGAAGTCACTCGAAGCAAACACATAACCCTCGTCTGCAATAAATGCATTGCGGTATTTGTTGTCTGCTGGTATCTGTTGCATGTTGGGATGACGAGATGATACACGACCTGTGTCTAGTATCTGATTGAAAGAGGTATGTACTTTGCCATCAGCTCCTAAAAACTTCTCTAAAAACATAGCACCATAAGCATTAAACAGCTTCTCCTTCTCTTTAAAAGTAATGTACTTACTGATAATAGGATGCTTAGTCTTGATAGTCTGCAGTAATTTACCGTTGACACTATCAAGAGATGAGTCTATCTTATTAAATAATGTAAGCACTTGCTTTGGTGATGAGAAAGAAAACCCCCGTTTAAGACTTATGATCCTGCTGTCTTCATCAGAGTCAAACAGTGAGAGGTTATAACTCTTAGGGATAAAGTCTGTAAACAAATCATACGATAGTATCATTTCATACAGCTCCTCTTCTAAGGCAGTGACCTCTTCACCGACTGACTCCGCAGTTTTTATCCACGTGTCTTTATCAACACCGATGCCATTGTATTCTATATCAGCAAAAGCAAGAGAAGCATAGTTCTCCAAGCGGACAACTCTCTCTAATCCGAGCTCATTAATGGTTCTGAGCTGAGAACTTTTGATATTAAGAAGGAGCTCAATGTCCTTCGCAGCATACTCTATTTGCGACATGGTTAGATGTTGGGTGTGTGTCATACCCACAAATGAATTCTGCTCTGATTTATTCAGAGTAATACCAAGGTGCCTCTCTGCCGTTGCTGATAAAGATTTACTAAAGTTCTTCTTACCGCAATGTATAACAGCTTCTGCAAGCATAGTGTCGTACACATTCTCTATCTGTATGTCTAATGCTTTACGTATGAATTTGTAGTCAAACTTAACATTATGAAATACCTTCTGAATGTTTGCGTCAAGAAGTAATGGAATCAATGGTGATATTGAAATCGTGGTACAGTC
>Ga0209666_1001825_pt1 | contig 16109 bp, 21 predicted proteins | sample SaaInlV_125m_DNA_FD_184679 | JGI IMG/M metagenome (GOLD analysis project Ga0209666, IMG submission 184679) | Marine microbial communities from expanding oxygen minimum zones in the Saanich Inlet - Saanich Inlet SI037_S3LV_10m_DNA (SPAdes)... | ecosystem: Environmental > Aquatic > Marine >...
TGACCCAGTGCGTGAAATATTTGCTGATATTGGTATAGTGATACCTGATAATACTAGTACACATTATAATGATAGAAGCGGTCAAGAACAACAACACGTTGTTAGTATATCCACAGAAATAGAAAATTATGTAAAAAACTTTTATGAACCTGATTATAAGCTAATAGAACTCGTAAACTTTCAGAATAAATAATAGGTGACAACCGCCCGATGAAACACGCAAAAGAACCTACAGGATAAACAATGCCATATACAGTATTTGATGCAAATAATTACAAAGATCACACAACTGCAACAATGTTTTTAGATACAGCGGGTGGCGTAACTATGCAGCGTTACGATACTCTGAAGTACAGACAGTTTGATAAGTTAACTGACAAGCAATTGGGGTTCTTTTGGAGACCCGAAGAAGTAGATATTGGCAGAGACTCAAAGGACTTTAAAGATCTCACACAGCATGAGCAACATATTTTTACAAGTAATCTCAAGCGACAAATACTATTAGACAGTGTACAAGGCCGCTCACCCAATATGGCGTTTCTGCCTGTTGTTGGTATACCAGAACTTGAAACATGGATTGAAACCTGGGCATTTAGTGAGACTATTCATAGTCGTAGCTATACGCATATTATTCGTAACATCTATAGTGACCCAAGTAAGATATTTGATGGAATGCTCCACATGACTGAGATCACTGATTGTGCTGATACCATTAGTACAGAGTACGATAAGCTGATTGAAATGATAGGATGGTATAATCTACTGGGCGTGGGCAAGCATACAGTTAATGGTAAGTCAGTTGTAGTAGATATGTATGAACTCAAGAAACAGTTGTATTTGTGCTTGTTGAGTGTAAATATCTTAGAAGGCGTACGTTTTTATGTATCCTTTGCATGTAGCTGGGCATTTGCTGAACTCAAGAAGATGGAAGGCAATGCTAAAATTATTAAGTTTATTGCCAGGGATGAAAACGTACACTTGGCAGGTACACAGCAGATGCTGAAGTTATTGCCACAGGATGACAGCGACTTTGAAAAAATTGCTGAGGAATGTCAGGGACGAGCAACAGAAATGTTCATGGAAGCCATTCGTCAGGAAAAAGACTGGGCAAGATACTTGTTCCAGAATGGTAGCATGATTGGTCTCAATGCAGAACTGCTAATGCAGTATGTTGACTGGATTGGTGCCAAGCGTATGAGAGCAGTTGGTTTGACGCCTCCCTATAGTGTGAGCGCATCCAATCCACTGCCCTGGACACAGAAATGGATCAGTGGTGGCGAAGTACAAGTAGCACCACAAGAGACAGAGATTAGCAGTTACGTTATTGGCGGTACAAAGCAAGATGTAACAGAAGACACATTTAAAGGATTGAGTTTATAATGATAGTAGAAATTTATAGCAAGCCTGCTTGTCCTTTTTGCATACAAGCAAAAGCATTAGCAGAACGAGAAGGGCACGAACTAACATACAAAATGTTAGATGAGGACTTTGACAGAGAGACACTAATGGAAGTATTCCCCACTGCAAGAACTTTCCCTCAAATTATAGTTGATGGCGAAAAGATTGGTGGATACACCGAGTTTAAACAATTGGTTGATACAAGTAAGTTGGGTGATATTTAATGTTTGATTTAACTGATGTGGTTGGTAAAACTATTACATTGCGTAGTGTAGCGGGCGATGAGTTTATTGCCAAGCTACTAGGCACAAACACAGACACTGATACTATTACACTGGGTGAGCCCAGAGTAGTTGTGATAAATAATAATAACGATGTATCGTTGTTGCCGTTTGTGCTAACAGCATCAACAGAAATGGTAGATGTTTCCCTGAATACAATATTCAGTGTAATGGAAACGCATGAAGTAACAGCCAAAGAGTACAGTAACTCTGTTGCTATCACACCAGCAAGTACATCAGTAATTGAGCCAGAAATGGAAACTGAGGAATAACATGCCAGCAGCCGGAAGAGTAGGATACGATAAATTTTCAACAGGAATCATCCTGGGTCCTGGCGCCGCTACCGTATACATTGATGGCGCTCCGGCTAGTTTACTTGGTGATAAAATCGCACCACATGGACTAAGTCCACATAAAGCTGCAACAGTTGTGTCAGCGTCTGTAACATGTATAGCAGAAGGTCGAGGAATGGTACAGCAAGGCCTGGCCCAGGCAATCTGCGGTCATGTATGTACTACTGGTTCTTTTACTACGAGTGTAGGTCCATAGAAGCTAATAAACTTCCAGCATAAACTATTGACAGTTTATACTCATCCATATCCTTTATATCTAATACGCTAAACTGCCAATCCGAGCACATTAGCATACAAAACATCTGACCTAACTCTACGTTGTCAAAGCAGTGTCCGCTGGATGCTATAAATTTGTCTTCACCAGGAGCATATCTTTGCTTTAGGTGTGGGGGTATAGTAATAGTACTGAGGTTGGGTATATTGGGTTTATGCAGTATGCCTCTACCATCAGGGTCTTTGATGTATGTTTTGAGACGTTGTGCACCCAGTGTTGTTTTGTTGAGTGCTGTGTGCTTAGAGTCCTCAACAGCAGGATACACATCATATAACCATTTACAGTCCTGGGAAATAATGCAACCTATACCGTCATCATTTAGTACGCCTTGTACAATAGTGTGTGGTATATTGTTTTCCTTGCAAAACTTTTTAAATTCAAATACATCTTCCTGATTGTGCTGGTATAGATGATATTCCAGTTTGACATTTTTGTTTGCCAATAGGTATACCGAATGCTTAACACTCTCTATGTCCTGCCCCAGGTGAACTTTGCCCATGGTTGTATCCCAGCCATCAACTGGTATTTTAATGAACCCAATGGTACATTGTTGCAACAGTTCCAGAGTACTTGACTTAAACATCCCATAGGAGTCAATAAAGATAGTTGCCTCAGACGAACATAAAAAATCATCAAGATACTTCCATTCGGCAGTGTCACCATAGAAACATGCCAAGTGGTAAAGATGGTTAGGGGGAATTTTTGCAGGGTCTAGATGTAATTCAGGATAGTCTCTTTTGCCCCATCTATGCGCAAACCATTGAGCTTGTGGGCCAACCGTGTTATACACTGAGCTGTGTGTTGTTACATCTATAATCATGTCTGTGTTATGTCAAAAAAAGGTGCAGTTGCCTGCACCTTGTGTGTTATTTTGATTTAATCAGTTCTTACCAGAAGGAGCAACTTGATAGTTTACAACTTCATCATATTCTTGTGCATCAGCATCATAATAGTAAGATTTAGCACCTTCCAATTCTGATACGTCTTCAAGATACAAACCAACACTGTATTCTTCAACTGTCATATCTCCAGCAACTTCACCTTTGATAGCAAAGATGTAAACACCTGGTGCTAACGCTGGGTCAACAGTTGCGTCCATGGATAGTACATGTGGGTTGTCAAGGTTAATCCAATCTGGAAGTGGAGCAAACTCCAAAGGAACTACATCTGATGCTTCAGGGTGCAAGCCTAATGGGACTTCACGATCTTCACCAATACGTAGGTTTGCAATTCTTCCTGAATTGAGAGTAGCAAAAGGAACAAAGCCTTGCTTGTCAACAGTTGCAACAGATTTGTAAACGCCAGTGTAGTCAATACCAGACGTTGCATCAAATGATAGCATACCAGTACCACGAGTGTGGCCTTCTGCCAGCATGTTGTCTTTGATGTCTGCGGCACTAAGTGTAGCGAATTTCTCAATCACTTCAGCTGCAACACCAGCAACAATGCCTGATGCGAAACTTGTACCTGAACCAGTATCGTATGTACCTAATAGGTTAGCATACGTAACGTCCACGCCCAATGCAAAGATATCCAACTGTGCACCGAAGTTACAGTTGTATGTTCCGCTTGATGCGAATGGTGAGTTGGTGAACGGGGCAACACTAAAGTTTCCGTCCATTGCACCTACTGTTATAGCACTATCAACGCCTGCTGGAGATACTGTATTAACATCAGCACCATCGTTACCAGCCGCACATACTACAACCAAGTTACCTTGGTTCATTTCTTCAACCTTGCTATCAACAAAAGCGTTTTTGCCAATAGTCCAAGGCATGCACACTACTTTTGCCTTGCCTTGTGTGTTACTATGGTGTTCAAGTATAGCATCAAATGCTGTAATGATTTCACCAATTGTAATTTCACCTTGCGGAGCATTAAACAATTTAATGTTATGTAGAGTTGCGTTTGGTGCAGTACCAATGTTCTGCCCCACAATCAAACTGCCAACAGCAGTACCGTGTCCAGCTACATCATCAAAGTCTCCATCGAAGTTACTCCATAGATTTGATATTGACGCACCTGTAAACTGAGGGTGGGATATTTTAATACCAGTATCAATCAGGTAAATCTCCTGACCAGCACCAGTAAATTGAGGTGTCGATTGAACACCTGCTTCGTAATCGTTATCAAGAATATCAATATGCTTTGTGCTGTATTCTTGTAGTTTTGCTGTTACAACTGTATCAGCTTTCTCGTACATTAACACACCAATCATCGCAGTGATTGCGTCTTCTTCTGCCACAAGAACATATGTCCCTGGGAATGTTAGCTTGGAGTCAATTGTAACTGCATTGGATGAAATCTCGGCTTCGATTTCATCTGCTGAAGTAAAAAAGTCCAAGTCAAATTTTACAATAAATTTAGCCATTTTTAAGATCCTAAAAAAAGTTTCCGTAGAAGTTTTTATAATAAGTATTTATCGAATTCGAGCAAAAACAGTTCATAACGCGGACACATAATATGTTTATACATGATACAGTCGATATTAATCTTAGTAGCGGTAAAACGGTTGTGCACTGCAATCATACTGACAAGCAATTGGACCAGTTGCTTGCTGAATCCCTGGCGCCCTATAAGTCACCAGTGGTACTAGTTAGTGGTGGGCTTGATAGCCAATTAAGCGCACACTGGGCAAAGCTATACACATCTAATCCCACTGCTATTATTTATGACTTTACGTGGAATAGTAATACAGTTAATGCAAGTGATTTACTCATGGCACAGCGATTCTGTGAGAAAATAGACATGCCCTACAAAATAATTACTGTTGATCTCACACACTTCCTGTCACATGAACTACAAACAGTAGCCAAACGGTATCAATGTACAAGTCCACAGGTGTTAAGTCATATATGGGCTATACTATGCAGTGACTTCCCACCAGGTACAAATGTAATCATGGGCGGTGAGCGCCACTTTGTGATGAAGACTCCTGACGACAAGGTTGCATATGGCATAGAGAGAGGTACTCAGGCTAGGTCAGGATTTTATAGAATTTATTACTCACCGTTTTACACACTGGCTGATGAACTTGGAATCAATATGATACGTGATCCAGGTATACTGAGTCCAGAGATTCACTACCACATGATAAGAGCCAATCTAGATGCGATTGACCAATTTGGTGAGATTTGCATTGAACAGCCCAATACCCTGAACAATAACAAATGGAAGTTCAAGCGTAGATATTATGAAACGTTTGGGCATGATTTCATATGGCCGTTAAGTAAAAAGACTGGATTTGAACCCATACAGTTACACTTGGCGGCAGTGTCAGGAGTATATAACCAATTTGATATATTATACCGAAGACCGTTGCAAAAACTCTGTGAGCAAGAAAGATGGTTTGGTCCACGTGGTCCCATAACCAAAGTTGTGGGTGGTGGATTGGAACATATTATGAACCAAGCACAAGACTTGATTACCAATCGCACACTGGAAGTAGTCAACACTTACGATTTGAACTGGTAATATTTAATGTGATACTTTAAGTTTATCTTGATATTAAATAAATACATGTATACGCAGCTGCTCGCGTAATAATAATTATTATAGGAAGATAAACCAAGATGTCGAACAAAACCCCATACGAAATTCGTCTGGATTTAGTACGCGAAGCTAGAGAAATTTTGCAAGCACGTGCTAAGAATCCTGAAGATATGCCTACTACTGAGGAAGTACTGCAGGAAGCAGAACGCTTGAATCAATTTGTAAGTAAACGTCCAAACGAACGTTAATTGTAGTTACATGTTACAGGAAAGATGTGTCTTAACAGGCACATCTTTTTTTTGTGTTGTAAAAATGGAGCTCGGAACAGGAGTCGAACCTGCGACCTGCTGATTACAAGTCAGCTGCTCTACCAACTGAGCTATCCGAGCGTTACACTTATTTACTGTTTACATATATAATACTATGAACAAACTGGATCAATTATGCCAAAAATTCACTAGTAATACAAATGATATGTGTAAATAGAGGTGTAGAATTTTTAAGAAAAGTTATTGGGGCTATAGCTCAGCTGGGAGAGCGTCGCCCTTGCACGGCGAAGGTCAACGGTTCGATCCCGTTTAGCTCCACCAATAATTGTTACAGGGTTTATTAATGCATATCTGGATCGCTGGCGACAGCTGGGCCACACCAAATTATTTCAATCCCATTCCAGGGTGGCGAGCCAAAGGACATGTTTCAGAATTACTAGCTGACGACGGTCATACCATATTTAATTTTGGCTGGAACGGCGAATCAAATCTACAAAGTTTCTATCAATCAACCTCGCACCATGAAGACTATATAGGCAGACCTGATGTAGTAATATGGTTTCATACTAGCTTGGTTCGTGATTACACATCTTGGACTCACATGATAGAACCAGCTGATTGTATACTACACCAGATTGACAATGCAGCAAAAGTAGTGTATTCTGAAGTCGAACAAATATTAAAAAACGCAGGCAATCCAGAACTGATTGTGATTGAAGGACACGGTAAAATAATTCAATCTGAGTTTGATAAACACTTTGACCCTTTATTGTATGTTAAGAACTGGCGAGGACAAATTTGTGGCGTAACTGATTGTCATCCACACTTTGTGTCTGAATCAATAAACATAACGGGCGTAACAAGCCTGGATGAACAAGAGTTAGAGCAATTAGTAGCAGATATTGAACGGGTACAAGACGCAATGCATCATGATATGTTTCCTGATTTTAGCCATCCAGGTGATATACCGCATCAGGAATTATATACAAAGATACAACAAGCATTAAGACGCATCAATAAATGAGTATAACAGTTAGACACATTGGTAAATAATATATGTTGCGGGTGTAGCTCAGTGGTAGAGCCCTTCGTTGCCAACGAAGCTGTCGTGAGTTCGAATCTCATCACCCGCTCCATTCCCTGCCAAAAAGAACAGTTGATTATGTACACGATCAATAAGTATTAGCAACAAAACCTTTTACAACACACAGGACACAAACATGGCAAACCGTAAAAAAGGTTCCAATAAGGCCAGCAAGAAAAAGCAAGAAAGCACCACAACTACACCACAGGGTGGTGATGACGTACTACACAAGTTACTTGATGCTAAGATTGAGATTCCAGTAGGTCTTCTCAGAGAGAAGCATATCTTTATTGCTACTCCTTGCTATGGTGGACAAATTGGAGAACCATACTTCAGAAGTATGATGAGATTGGCTATCTTATGTAACAAATACGATATACCGTATACAGTAAGCACACTAGCAAACGAAAGTTTGGTTACCAGAGGCCGCAATACACTAGTGAGCTTCTTCATGGAAAACCCCACAGCAACACATTTATTCTTCGTTGATGCTGACATTGAGTTTAATCCAGAAGATATGCTACGCATGGTGGCTTATGACAAGCCTATTGTTGTGGGAGCATATCCAAAGAAAGCTGTAAACTGGGATAGCATTATCAATGCTGCACGTAGGGATGAAGAAGAAACTGCAGACACTATCGAAGGTCACAGTTCAAACTATGTTGTAAACTTTGACTGGTTAAAAGATGCAGAGGGTAACAGAACACCGTCAGTACAAATTATCGAAAACCTAGTGAAGCTCAAAGATGCTGGTACAGGATTCATGTGCATCAAGAAAGAAGTTATCCAGCAGATGTTTGACAATCATCCTGAAATGAAGTATGTTAACGATATTAATGTAGACATGAAATTTGAACCACACATGTATGCATTGTTTGATACGATGATTGATCCAGAAAGCAGACGCTACCTAAGTGAAGATTATACCTTCTGTAGACTATGGCAGAACATGGGTGGAGACGTTTGGTTGGATCCACGTACAGCTCTTAATCATGTGGGACATTATACGTTCCGCGGAAACATCAGAAAATTATTCAGCAGGTAAAATATGTCAGATACTATTATAAGTGTATTGTTGCCCACACGTGGACGTAAAGAAACTCTGCTCAAAAGTCTCAAAACATTACTAGACAATGCTGCAAACCCAGGCAGAATTGAAATAATCATGGGCATCGACGATGACGATGATGGCGTCAAAGAATATATACAAACAGAAATCGCTCCCTACATGCAACAGCTCAAGGTTGAATGCAAAGCCCAAATTTTTAAACCACTAGGTTATGATCAGTTACACACATACGTTAATACATTAGCAAGTGCTGCAACAGGACAGTGGTTGTTTTTCTGGAACGATGACGCATTGATGTTATCTGAAAATTGGGACAATGAGATCGAAAAGTACAACGGCCAATTCAAATTACTAGCCCCCAAGGATAACCACAATGGACATCCTTATGCTATATTGCCTATTGTGCCCATGGACTGGTTCCGATTAATGGACCATTTGAGCCTAAATGCACAGAATGATGCATGGCTAAGCCACATCGCATACATGCTAGATATCTTTGAGCGTATTGACATAGAGTTCCTACATGATCGTGCAGACATAACTGGCAACAACGATGACGAAACATTCCGTAACCGTAATTACAAGGAAGGTAATCCAGAAGATCCAGAGGATTTTGGGCACCCGTCAATGCAACAAGCCAGAGTGCGTAGCGCATTCAAGATTGCTTGGTTCCTTGACAGGATAGGCCAGCACTCAGATTGGTGGGATAAAGTGCAAGCAGGTGAGCAAGACCCATTTGAAAAGATGTCTGTGGGCCAGGACGTTCAGGGTGCAGGCCAACTACAATCTAAAAACAAAATCTCTGACGAAGAAACACTGGTACTATAAATGAGATTAGTGGCCTTTGGTGACAGTTTCACATACGGCCAAGGATTGGACGGCACCCCCACTGCTCACCCTATGTCGCATGACCAAGCCTGGCCTTGCCACATGGCCGAGTCATTGGGAGCTCAGTTAGACAATCAGTCAGTACCAGGAGCAAGCAACAAACTTATTTGGTATATGGCCATGAACTATGAATATCAGCCAGACGATATTGTAGTAGTGGCCTGGTCGTGTAACACCCGCTGGTTAACAGTGGGAGAAGTCAGGCATAGCATGTACGCTGACCCACGCAATGAAATGGAACTACACGATAATAACCAGTTTAGGCAGTATGGTAGTTGGATGGAAGACCAGCCAGATATCATGAGTTTTTATCTGAATAATTGGCACAGCGTAGATATGCATGTGGAGTTCTGTTCCAAGATGGATCAGTTAAACAGGTATTTACAAAACAAGTTAGGTCCCAGAGTATTCTTTTGCAGCATCCCGTTTGTAACAGACTTTATTCCCCTAACCAAGTACCCCAAACCTATTCGTGAGCAATACGATTGGGATTCAGCACTACGTCAATGTCGTGAACATTTCAAAGATTATCAACCGTCACCCTGGGACGACACAGTCACAAGCTTCAGATTACAAGAGGGCGAAATACTGGCAGGCTGTTATGGAAAGCCTCCATGGCTTTCAGCAGACATACTAACTAGCATGAGTCCAGAAATGCATGAATATCCAGCCACAGAGGACGGACACATGGGATTGGATGGCGGAAAGCATTTTGCTGAAAGAATGCTTAATCTAATGACTGGAGAATCCCCAGAAATCTTTTCTTGACAATTTGCTATCCCTATAGTATTATATTAACTTTGTAATCACTTGAGGATGGTCTTATGACGACCCATGCAATGATTGATATTGAAACCCTGGATACTTGTCCAGGTGCTACTGTACTGACAGTAGGTGCAGTTAAGTTTGATCCTTTTACATCTGATGATCCACACGCTCGCATGCTATGGCGACCTAGTATAGACGATCAACTGGAGATGGGTAGGACAACAAGTGACGACACCTTGCAATGGTGGTCAAAACAAGATGAAGCTGTCAGAGCAACAACATTCACAGAAGATGGCCGCATACCCTCTCTGACATTTATGGCTGAACTAAACAAGTATCTGGTGGGTGTTGATAAAATTTGGTGCCAGGGCCCGCAGTTTGATATGGTTATACTAGAAGACATGTATAAATTATACCAGCATCATTGTAACTGGGCATTTTGGCAGATTATGGATTGCAGGACAATCTTTAACATGATGCCAGTTGATCCTCGTAAAGCTATTCAGCAAAAGTTGCACAGTGCAGATGATGATGCCTTTTGGCAGGCAGTGTGCGTTAAGCAATGTTATGCGGCATTTAATGCACAGCCTAGATAAATAACATTAATAACAGCGGACTTATGGTGGTATCATGCGCTGAGTGACAGGTTGTAGCACACTCATGAAGATACATATACCACTATTAGCACTTGTTCTGACCGCCTGCGGTGGCGGCAATCCAGATACAGAACAGCCCACAGTAATAACCCCACCAGTAGAGACTACCACCACTGATCCAGTGGACGATGACCCACCCCCTGAATTTGGTACTCCATTGGGTACAGCTTATTGCGCTAACAGCACTGAATCAATGTTTAGTTCTTTACTCGCAGTAATACAAACCTTGCGTAGAAATGACAAAGTACAAGACTTTGCTGATGGCCAGGGAGGTTCATACACAGAAGTAGTGAGCACAGATTCTGAGGACTGTGGGTATACACCACTGCCAGCGGAAGGAGAACCACAGGGCGAGTCCTATTGTGCAGGTACTCTTACACCCAACGAATATGAGCCACTTTACAATAACATAAATCACTTATTACCAGAAGACAGGTTGCAGGATTATGCTGATGGTGAGGGTGGACTTTATACCGAACGCACAGTGCATATAGACCAGTCGTGTTTTACGCAAATGCAAAAACCTGACGACTGTCCAACGACTGCCACAAGTACTGGCGATTCCCGTTACAACTACTTGACATGCGACGGTGTTAAACAAAGCACTAGCACAAGTTTCCACTACCAGCCTGATCATTACGGCAGAGCGATTATAGATATGTTAATCGTATTTGATACTAACATTACTGAAGAAGACCGTGACGGCATGTCTGTAAGAGAGTTCGTGGACAAACAAATTTATGAGTCCAATCACATGTACATGGTATCAGGTACATACACATTAGTTCGTGTGACTGATATAATCATGGTAGATGTTAAGCCAGGCGACTTGTATAGGCAGTATGGCGTATTCTTTGATGCGCTTGAAGAATTTACTGGACTAAACGAATGGCAACGCAAAACTCAATCAGACCTAGCATTTCTGTTCAAGAAGATGCCAGAAGATCCTGTGGCATGTGGTGTAGCCAATCTCAATGCAACTCGTGGTATCACAAAGTCCAGAGGAATCACACAGTGTTTCCATAATAGTGTATTCCAGGAAACAGTCGCCACCCGCTATTATGTCAGAGCCCATGAGACTTTTGCTCATGAATTGGGGCACTTACTAGGCGCACAGCATGAATGGAAAGATACCAACAACGCCACGGGACTGTTTGAGTATTCGTTTGGTTATAACCTTGAAGGCTATGAACCACAAGCAGATAATACTGATTATAAAGGTGTATGGTCAGGCTATGGCACAATCATGAGTTATGCTGACTTACCAACTGGTAGGTTTTCTAACTATAATGTACAATGTGAAATACCAGAGACTGGTACGCAAGTAGATTTGGGCACTGATGGTAGTTGCTTTTGTCTGGAATCAATACAACAACCACCCACAAACAACACAGAAACAATTATGCGTACCAGATACATCATGAGCCAGCTTCATGAGACCGCTCCCAAAGGTACGTCTTTTAATATGAAGTCGGTTCGAGATGATGAGGACATTTGTTTATTTTAGTTGACACGAAGCTCAGGTATGCTATACTGTACTAGAACTAAATAACTAGAAGGGAGGTTTAATGATGGAAGGTTTGTTTTCTGTAATGGCGCCCTATGCTGTGGGCACCCTGTTCGGATTATTCGTAGGCGCACAATGGGCATTCTCCAGAGGCATTGTATATGGTGTATCCAGGACGCTGGTAGCCCTGGAAGAGCTGGATATACTTAGTATGAGCCAGGCTGAGAGCCAAATGATTGTAAAAAAACTTCAAGAATATCAACAAATTCAAGATAATCAATAACTTACAAGTGTACATTTTGTGCACATATACTTGACAAATCGTCAGAATTTGCTATCATATATATGTAGGTTAAAGAAACGGAGTAGAAAAGATGTTTGTAGTTTATGATAGATCCACCTCAGCAATTGTTAACGTCACTAGATATCGTCCTTATCGTGTAACTAGCTCTTACAAGACCATGGCAGCCGCCAGGGCAGCAATTACACGTATGAGCAAGGCTGCACACGCAAACCTTGACACATACAGCCTAGATACTGACCCCCAATTTATTTATGGTGTTGCTGATTCAGCGTACTACCGTGATAATATTGAAAGGCAAGTTACAAAAACTGGTGTTTGCCCAGGTACTGGAAAAACCATTACCGTAACTGAAAGTGTAAACACACCTTATTATCTATCCCCCCTTAGCGAATCTTACTGGAGTGCTTAAAAATGGCGTATGTATCTCAAGCAGACAAAAAGAAGTTGGCCCCTGCAGTCAAGGCCGTTCTCAAGAAGTACAACATGAAGGGCAGTATTGCTGTCCGTCATCACAGTACTTTGGTGTGTAACATCAAGAGTGGTCCTCTTGATATCTTGGGCGCCCTGCCCGTGAGCGAGTATGGTCCACGTGATTATGTTCAGGTCAATCCTTACTGGATTGCTGAGAACTATGACGATGAAACCGTTGTATCGTTCCTGACTGAACTAAAGAGTGCCATGGAAGGAGACAACTTCTTTTGTGAAGATGACATTCAGACTGACTACTTTCACCGTAGCCACTACGTTGACATCAATGTTGGTAAGTTTAACCAACCCTACGTATTACAAGCTGCATAGGAGACTTGGTGGATACGTCCTGGTTAACTGATGGCAATGATCTGGTTGAGGGCCATGTAGAGCTCACAGCCAGAACTCTTGCCGCATTCTCTGCGGTATACAACACAATACAGCCCAGCAAAGTCACTGAGATTGGATTTAATGCTGGACACAGTGCCATGATGGTTCTTGAGTTACTGCCTGACGTACAGTTGAACAGCATTGATCCTTGCCGCTATCAGTACACCAGGGTCAATGCTATTCGCATGTTCGAAAGATATGGCGACAGATTTCGTTTTACCCCTAAAAGCTCGTTTAATATAGACATACTGGAATACAACGATCTGGTGTTTGTGGATGGCCAACACTCGCCTGGTGCAGTGATGTCAGATTTAGGGCTATGCATGGATTCCAACGCTAAATACATTTTAGTAGATGATTACATGTCTGCTGAAGATACTGAAGTTAGCATACACATGGACAAGGTCATAGACGATATTGTTGATGCAGACGAATTCCCTTATAGTAGGGTCAGTATCATAAATTATGATTGTAGTGGCGGAGAATCCTGTGCACTACTGTTGAAGAGAGATTAATGCTAAAATTCTATGCACTATGTAGTCGCAACCTACATTGTGTAAAACGTCACCTTAATACTATACCGTGTGAAGATTTGGTAGTAGTACTCAATAGTCTTAATAAAGACTTCATTGAGCAAGCATCAGCATATTGTCTAGAGCATAACATAGAACATCATATTACTGAATGTGATGGCACAGCAGCTACTGGCAAGAACAGTGTACTTGATCTGATTGCCAGGGATGCAGACTATGCAGTAATGATAGATGGTGACGATATAATTACGCCACATGGTGTACACCTGTACAAAGCAATAGCACAGATGGAAACACCACCTGATGCGGTCAGCATACAATTTCAAATGGCATTGATTACTGACTTCCATGATAATTCAGAGATAAAGAAGCATAAGGTCAGGAGTACAGCACAATATGATGATCCTGATGCTGACCCTGAAACATTGCCCACAATAGCAACCAGGAACTATTATCTGGATAATCTTACCTTGCGTAGGGCCATGGCTGGTTATGGCATGGATAACAACACCCCCCAGCACCAAAAGGAGCCCTTGTCCAGACAAGTTAAGTTCGCAACCAAGTACGTATCCAAGAACGAAGTGCATTTGAGAATGACATTTGTTTCCAGGAAAGTTGCCCAGATGTTTAGATTCAATAAGCATTACAGGGTGGGAGAGGATACAGATTTTTACATACAAGTCAAAGCAAATCATTTCACTACTGGTGATGTAGTGCTAAAGCATTTATATGATTTTTATCCGTCATACATCTATGACTTCAGAGTAGCTGGACTATGCTCACAAGTTATAGCAGAGGACACAGCCAACGCCACAAATTGGATGGCAATACTGGCTGATAGATACCAAGAATATATCAATCAAAATCTAGCGTTTAGTGACATGCCAGGTTTACTTTGTGTTGTTGATCACAACTTACATGATATCAATTGTGCACAGGGTGAAGTGCGTGAGGATTATGATATCAAATTACCTGTAGGGTACACACCAGACTGTCTGGGCCATGTGGAATATCCTGCGGCATTGTCAGACGATAATAATTGTTTAATGTTTGACAAAAGTGCAGTTAGCACTTATAATAGATATAAGAAGTTAAAGTTCAGCCCCTAGGGGGAACAGGACGTCAAACTGCTATTAATTGCTAAGGACTGTCCCCTTTTTTTAAGGATGTAACATGGATAAATCAGAGTTGTTTACACAAATATTAACTGGAGAGATCCATCTTGACGAAGTGTCAGACGACGATATGCACCTTCTTGAAGATTTGGTGCTGTATTCTGTGGCGCTTAAACATGCAGGAGATCCTGCAAAAGTCTACTGGGATTACAGCTCTGAAATACATTAGTACAAAAACTTTTTAAAATTGTTTAAAATCAATAACTTACACGTTGCACTGGGTATTGACATATCATGTGTTTATGCTATTATATATGTGTAAGTTAGTTAATAACCACGGAAATTAAATGTTCGCAATTATAGGATACGGTTTTGTTGGCAAAGGTACAGAATATCTGTTAAACATTTGCGGGCAATCAACCAATGTTAGAATACATGACCCAGCTCATGATCTTGAGATCAGTAACTGGAAACACATAGATTATGGCTTTTTGTGTGTGCCCACTCCACAAGGCACAGACGGTGAGTTGGATTTAAGTATACTGACTGAAGTATACAACATGATGTTAGACAACGATGTTGTACCAGTTATCAGAAGCACCATTGGTCCAGATCAAGTAGGATTGTTTCCCAAAGCTATCATGATGCCAGAGTTTTTACGTGAGGCTAACTGGATTAGTGATGTTGAAGATATCAACACATTAATTATTGGTGGCGATCGTGCATCAGAGCTAACACCAGTTTTTAGCAGAGTAAAGTCAGTACAGGTGACTACTGCCGTGACAGCAGCAATGTACAAGTTGAGCCGTAACGCATTACTGGCTACCAAGGTTGTACTAGCAAATCACATTAAACAAGTTTGTGACAGCATGGGTGCAGACTACGACCAACTTACTGAGATGTATCAGCTAGACAACACCATTGGGCAGAGTCACTGGAGCGTACCAGGACCAGATGGTAAAATGGGCTTTGGTGGCAAGTGCTTCCCCAAAGACTTATCACACATGAGTGCATTGTGTGACAGCGATAACAATCTTTTTGAACATGTAGAAAAAATTAATTCTGAGATAAGAGGCAATGATGATGGCGGCAGTTAAGACAGATAAGATATACGCTAGGATTTCTGATTATGGTGACATCATGGTGCCACTGGCATTGTTTGAAAAGATAGCCAGCGAAGGTTTCATCGTTAGAACCAGCTATGAGAATGGTGAAGACGTCATCAGTGAAATAGGCGGAATTAACAAAATCAACATCCAC
>Ga0209666_1001826_pt1 | contig 16108 bp, 10 predicted proteins | sample SaaInlV_125m_DNA_FD_184679 | JGI IMG/M metagenome (GOLD analysis project Ga0209666, IMG submission 184679) | Marine microbial communities from expanding oxygen minimum zones in the Saanich Inlet - Saanich Inlet SI037_S3LV_10m_DNA (SPAdes)... | ecosystem: Environmental > Aquatic > Marine >...
TTTTTTTTTTTTTTCGCGAGCGCGTCGACGGAAAAAACCAAAGCGCCGAGCGCGGTACTCGTCGCGTGTCTCAGAGAGTATGGTCACTTATGGAATCCACACGGTGTGTTCGGTAAAGTTTTTGGGTTGATAAGAATGATCTTCACGGACAGGACACGTGGTACCGCGCGAAACGAAACGCGCGCGACGACGAAAAACGTTCGAAACCCCCCGACGTGATCGACGCATCAGTTCGCATCAGGTTACGGTGTCGTCAACAACCTTCGGAAAAACTCATGTTTGAGATTCTCGTCACGCGCGTCAAGCTTCGGCGGTTCGAAAAAACCAAACATGTCGCGAAGGCTCTAGAGAGCGGTAGAGATTGATTGGCTCCGACAACTCTGCTGTACCTAAGCTTCGATCTGCGGAAGTGATCTGGCTCGCGGCGTCACCGGCGGACGAGGCGAGCAAAGGTTTAAACTTCCGCCTCGTGCGTCGCGCGAAGTCGCGCCGGCGCGAAAAAAGAAAAAAAGCCACGGATGACGACGACCGCCCGACGACCGGCTCGAAGTATCGGGAATAGATAACGTGATGTTGTCGATCACTCCGGGGACAAACCCAGTCGTGAGGTGTCCTAAGATATGGTGTTGGTCGTCATTTACTCCGCCTGTGTCGTCGGTCATCAAAAAGTCTTTCGAGGTCATCGTCATCCGGGCCGAGAGCGGGCGGCGGGCGTTTTTTTTTGTCGCGTTTTTGTCGCGTTCTACTCACCGGCGTTTTCGTCGCGCTCCGTCCGAAACTTGCCGTCCGAAACGTTTTCTTTTCTGCGAGGAGAAGATACGACGCGCGTGAGATGAAGTGCGTTCGGGGAAGCGAAAGAAAACACACGCGTCAGTTTTCGACCGTTTCCGAGCGCGTCGCCGCGACGGTCGAACGCGCTCGCGAACCGAAAAACGCGCGTAAAACCGATCCGTCTCTCGTCGGCGTCAGGCTCGGGTCGGTTTCACGACTCCGCCAACTAATTACCATCGGCGAATTGTCAACTGAACTATGCCTTAGTTGTGTTCGAGACATCACCGCCGACGCGAGACGGACACGCGAAAAACCGCGCTTAAAAGCTTTCGCGCTTCGCGGACGCGCGCGAACACCTCAGGTTAACGAGATTCAAAGTTCTGTCGTCACAGACTTCAGATGGTACGGACAATGATTTCCTCATCATCGGCGTTCGCGCGTATGGTCCACGAAACCGAAACCGAAACGCTCCGACTGGCGCGCTCAGCCTCGCGAAGTGTTCGATTTGAGCTCCGGCGACTCGGGACTGGCCCGAGCGCGCTGCGGGCCGTTCACCGTAAAAGTTCGTGTGGGCGGATCCGAGCGCTGCGCGCGACATGGCGTGAAAGCGTCGCGAGAGTGACTCTATGATGGTCCGCCGAGCAGAAAAAAGAAAGCGCTTCGAGAAAAGACCAGTCTCGGAAAGAATAAGCGCACCCGCGCGCGTCGCGCGCGCGACGGGACGCGGTCGCGTTCCGCCGGGTCGGGCGAGAATCACAACACGATCCGGCCCGATCGCGCTCCGGAGGTTCGACGCACCTTCACGCTCCGGAGGTCTCGCGTTCTCGGCGCGCGTCGCGGTGTCGTGCTCTGGACGAGGGTAGCCTTCGGAGACACGATCGAGCGTGCGCGACGTCAGGTTACCGCCGCAGCGCCCCGCGACGCGCGCGCGCCGAGGATCGCCGAGCCGCGCGGTGCGAGTCCCGGCTCGTCGCGCACCCGCGACTCGGCTCACCGGTCGTCGCGTCGAACCCGACGCGGCGACCGGCGGACCGCGCGACGACACGGCCGCGTCTCGCGCAGTGCCGGGCGCCCACACGAATCAACAAAAAAAGGTCGGCGGGCACTTTTCACGCCGGCGGCGGCGGCTTTCTTTTCGTGATTTTCGTGACTGCGTGTGCACCAGGCGGGACGCGTTTTTCAGCCGCCGCTCGGTTCTGCCGAGGAAACCGACGACGCCGCCGCTTCGACGGGGCACTTCACGCCGCGCGCGACTCGCATCGGGTCCGTCGCGCCACGTCGCACGCCTCCAGCGCGTGTTTCGTGGACACTCGGCATCCACGCGCGTAGGACCTCTCGCGCGCGACCCCCTCCTTCGCGTGAAGAGCGGACGCGGCGCTCGATCGGCTCCCGAGCGCTATGGCGACCGACGATGGGCGCATGCGCGTCGCGTCCGCGTTGGAGGCGACCGGCGCTTGGCAAGGCCCCCTCGACGTGGACCTGGGCAACTTGCTCGTGAGTGACGCCGCCCCCCTGGACCCCGCGACGTTCGCCGCGGACGACGGCGGTGTCGAGTCCACGGCGGCGTCGCTCGAGCGCGGCCGCGACGTCCTGCAGCGACTCGTCGCCGACCTCTTCTCGCTGCCCTCCGAATCGGACGTCAACGGGCGGTTCGTGCAGCTGCCGCACGGCACCACCTCTTTCCCGCGCACCAAGCCGTTGCCTCCCCAGGAGAAGCCCATGACCAAGTGGGAGAAGTTCGCCAAGGAGAAGGGCATCAAGAAGCGCAAGAGGAGCAAGATGGTGTTTGACGAGCAAACAGACGAGTGGCGCCGCCGCCACGGCAAAGACCGCGCCGGCGACGCTAACAAGATCATCATCATGGACGGCAAGCTGTCGGAAAAAGGCGGGAACCTCGGCGGTTCCTCTGAGGACCCGTTCACGAGGGAGGAGAGGGAGAAGCGCGAGCGCGTCGAGAAGAACGCGGGGCGGCAGCAGAAGAATCTGCAGAAAGCCGTCGCGACGCACGGCGCGAAGATTCTGCCGCCGACGTTACAGATGTCGGCGGCGCCCCGTAAGGGCGCCAAAGCGTTGCCGTTGGGGAAGATGGACAAGAAACAGATCGGGGACGTCACCGCGCACGTCGCGAAGAGCACGGCGTCTATTGGGAAATTCAACGCGCCCATCCCGGGCGACGAGCGCATCAAGACGCGGGGCAAGCGCCGGCAGTTTGACTCGGTCACGGATACAAACGCCGAGCGGAGCAAGGCGACGGGCTTCATCGACAAGCTCATGCGCCGCGAGAAGGACTTCGAGGTGGACGTGAACCTGGCGGCGCGCAAGATCCAGCGCGCCAAGGAGGCGGAGAGCCGAGACGCGAAGAAGGCGAAGCTCGCGGCGAAGGCGGACGGCGCGGACAAGAAGGGGCAAGGCAAGAAGGGCAAGGGCATGGCTGGAATGAAGGCCAAGACCGGGACGAACAAGAAGAAGTGACGAGACGCTCTTTGACGTTCTTTTAATACGGTAATACGCACGTGACACTATATACACGCACGACACGACCGCGTGTGCGTGACCACTCCAACGACTCCTCCCACTACTCCAAAGACTCCGTCTCCACGTCCCACTTGTCTCTCGTCGCGACGAGCGCTTCGACGGCGCCCCGCGCGGTTTCGAGGCTCCCGCAAAACGAAAACCGAACGAATTTTGATCCGCGTTCGCGGTCGAAATCGCTCCCCGGGACGATAGCCACGCCCGCGGTTTCCAAAATGCGCTTACACAACACCACGGAGTCCTTCGTTAAGTGCGACACGTCCGCGTAGATGTAGTACGCCCCGCCCGCCGAGCTGAGCGTGTCGAACCCCGCGCGGGGTAGACCCTCCAGCAAAACGGCTCGGTTTTGTTTATATCGTTCGACGTGCGCGTCCAAAATCTTGGCGACGTCGTCGTCGAACGACGCCGCGGCGGCGATCTGCGAGATGTGCGGCGCGTTGATGAACAGGTTCTGCTGCAACGCCGTCATCGACTGTTTTAAACCAGAAGGCACGATACACCACCCGACGCGCCAACCCGTGAGACAGTGGTACTTGGAGAAGGAGTTTATCACGAGCGCGACGTCTTCTTCAAGCGCGTTTGGCGCTTCGAGCGCGGTCGCCGCGCGCTCGTCGCCGTACTCGATCTGGTGGTAAATCTCGTCGCTCACGAACCACGCCTTGCCCGGTGACGTCTTACCAGAACCAGCGCACCAGTCGTGCAGCGCGAAGAGCTCGTCTCTAGACAGCACGGTACCGGTGGGGTTCGAAGGGCTCGCCACGATGACGCCCTTGATCGGTTTTGTCGGGTCGAGCGCGTCTGCCTCTTCGAGCAGCGAAGGCGTCGGCTGGAAGTTGGTGGACGCGTCCACGGGCACCGGCACGACGCACACGCCCAGCGCCTCCAGGATGTTCCGGTAGCACGGGTAGCCGGGTGCGGCGATGGCGACGCGGTCGCCCGCGTCGAAGGCGGCGATGAACGCGAGCACGAACGCCGCGCTGCTTCCGGTGGTGATCATCACGGATTCGGGATCGACGGACACGTCGTAGCGTTCCCGGTAGTGCGTCGCGACGCGCGCGCGGAGCTCATCCGTGCCGTCCGCCACCGTGTACCCGAGCGTGGTCTCACCCCGAGCGCACGCGTCCAGGCTCGCCTTCGCTTTCTCCAGGACGCTCGGCGGCGGGCCCACGGAGGGCTGGCCCACCTCCATGTGGAGCACTCGGCCCCCGGCGCGCTCGCGGTCGTGCGCAGCCTTCATCACCTCCATCACGCGGAACGCGGGGACGCGCGACGCGCGGAGGCTCGCGGCCGCGCGGGCCAAGTCACTCGACGCGCCATGCGATGCGTCGGACATCGTGAAGAGCGCTCCAGCGCGACCGTCCGTCGCGCAATACTAATGACCTAACCCTGAACAAACGAGCTGTCGAAACGCCGCAGAAAATTCGAGCCATCACATGAGCCCGTCACACGCGGGCGTCGGCGACACCGAAAGCGTCTTCGAAGAAACGCCACATGCACAAATGTACCTACGCGCGCTCGACGCTCTTTAAGCTTAAGCTCGCCGTGTCCTCCTCCGCCTCGGCCAAACGCGCACGCGCTTTGCGCGCATCCTCCAGCCGCATCGCGCTGAGCCTCGCCTCGGTGGCGTCCAGCTTCGCCGCGACTTCCAAACGCTCCCGCCGCCTCCGCCGACGGTTCTCCGCGCCGGGGGACGTCGCGGCGCGCCGCTCGTCGCGTCGCTCGCGGTCGAGCTCGAGTTCGGCGGCGGCGAGCGCCATGCGCCCCTCGAGCTCACAAAGGCGAGCCTCCGTGTTCATGTCCGGAAAGCTCTCAACGGTTTCGTTTCTTTTTCCCTTCGCGGACGATCGCGTCTCCGTCGAAACGCGAGGCTCACCCTCGTTTGTCACGCGCGGCGCACGCGGTCTTAACGGAAATCGCTCGGGGCGGAGCGAGAGGTTGTCCGTCCACGCGTTCCTCTCGACGGCGGCGGTGGGCACGCGAATCTCGCCGAAATCGTGTGTGTCCGTGAACGAAGCCGGGTCGCACGCGACGCACGAAACTGTTTTCGCCTCCGCCTCCGTCGCGCGCGCCGCGCACGCCGCGCAACGCCTTCCCGGCGACGTCGCGCGCGCCTTCGTTTCGGAGGGTGGCGCGAACGAAGACGTGAAGCCGACCGTTTTCTTCGTCGCCGGTCGCGTCTTCTTCGGGGTCTCGAAAGAAAGGGACCGGGACCCACCAACAGAAGAAGAAGCGTCTCGCCCCGCGCCAGCGCTGAGCCCAAGGCTCATCTTCCGCGCGGCGCCGACGACGTTCGCGGCGCGCTTGAAAGCTCCGGATGGATTCTTCTTCCCCGTACGCTGTAAACCGTCGAGTCCGGCGGCGCGCGCGGTGTCCTCGGCGTTGCGCGTCGCGGCGCGCGCGATGCCCATCGCCTCGTCCGCGCGCGCCTCCGCTTCCGAGACCTTAGCCTCCAGCTCTTTCGCAAGCAACTCGGCGTGTTCGGCGCGCTCCGAAAGCGCGCGCGTCGCCTCCGCCGCCGCCGTCCCCGCGGCGTTGAGCGCCGCCACCAGGCTATTGTTTCTGTCTCGCTCGACTCGTAACAGACGCTCAGCCTCGATCGCGCGGCGGTAAAACGCCGCCGCGTGTTCTTCCGCGGCGGTCGCGCGTTTGATCACCTCAGCTCGAATCGCCGCCGCGTCCTTCGCCGAGTCCGCGGCGGAGGTCACCGCCGCGACGCCGGCGGCGACGCGCGTCTCGGCGTTTTTTCGTAAACGAAAAAGCTCCGCTTTGTACTGTCGCGTCGCCGCGCGCTCGGACTCGAGCTCGCCGCGGAGCGTCGCCATCTCCGCGGTCGCGCGTTTCGCGAGCGAGGCGATGTTCATCGGGTCCGAAGCCATACGCTCGGCGGGGGTCAGGGGGGAGGAGGTGGACGCGAACATTGGCGACCCGGAGGCGGAAAAAGACCGTTTCGCGTTAAGCATCGGCGTGCGCGAGAAAGATTCAGAGACAGTCTTTTCTTCGGCGTCGTTCGCGTCGTCGGCGTCATTCGCGTCATTCGCCTTCGCGTCATTCTCCCGCGCGGAGGTCTCGTCGCGCGCCGTAGACGCGATGTCCTCCTTTTTCGGGACGCCCGCGCGAGTCGAAAGCCACGCGTCCGCCGCGCCCGCGTCGAGGAGCGCGGCGGCGCGCGCCGCGAGCCCGCCGGCGTCATTCGCATTCGTCTCGTCGCCAGACGCGCGCGCTTCGTCGTTCGTCTCGTCGCGCAAAGTCTCTTTTCCAGGAGACAAAAGCTCGTCGCGAGGCACCAGCAAGGGCGGGTTGGGCGCGGTCGCCGCGGGTGGGGCGTTTGGGGGCTCGCCGGCGGGCGCCGACCCCGACCGCGACGGAGCGGTCTCCATGTCGCACTCTATCGCTCAAGCCTCTGGCCCGTGCCGCAGGCGCCGCTCGCGGAGCGCGCCTTTCGGGTCGCCGGGAGAGGGCGACGATGTCAACGGCCACGGCTCGATCGCGCCTAGAGCTCCGGCGGGAGGTTGGGCTTGGCCTGCGCCTGCGCGTCGTCCGGGTCCGCGGGGTGCGCGCGCCTCGGCTCGGGCGGGGGCTTCGGCGCCGTGCGCGGCAGCACCACGCGGTCCACGTGCACGTTCGCGGGGGGCGGCGGGACGTCGCCGACCAGCGTGGGCGCCTTGGGCGCGAGGGGGTCGTACCGCAGCGGGTCGAAGAAGGCACGAATCTCGCGCTGCCCCCGGTACTTGGCGCCCACCTCCGAGGGGGGCGCGGTCTGAAGCGTGTCGCCGAGAGCTTCTTCGAGAGGCTCCGAACCGTCTCCCGGCATGCGCCGCGGGGGAGGGACGGCGGGAAGCGCGACGGAGCACCCGAGCGCCGGTGAATGAGAAAAAAAAGCTCGGCCGTTTCCTGGAAGCCGGTGCCGCTCACGCCTCGGACTCAGAACTGGCGCGACCACGTCAGCGATATTTTGCGACGATCGCGTCGACGTCGACGTCGCCTCCACTGCGCGGCGCGCTGTCGCGACCAGTCGCGTCGGCCGACCCCCGGGTCTTCGCCCACCGAGCATGCTCGCACACGCGGTCGCCGCCGGGTGCGCCGCACCGCGCCCTGCGGTCGCGCGAGCCGCGCCACGCCGTTCCCTCCCGGCGCCGACCGGACGCGCCTCGTTCGCTCGCGCGCCGAACGCGCTCTCCGACGCCGCGCCCTCCTCCTCTCGCGCCGCGGAGGAGGCCGCGGCGTTCGCGCAGGCGCCGCCCGGTCCGCCCAAGAAAGGCCGCCCCCTGCGCGCCTCCGACTTTCGCCACCCGCTGGACCAGCAGAACACGCAGCTGCTGGAGGCCATCCCCGGCATCTCCGCTTTGACCAAGTCGCTCGTCACGCCGGTCGCCGAGCGCATGCTCGTGCTGGAGCAGATCTCGACGTCGGTGCTCGTCGGCCCGGAGCAGCTGCCGCACGTGCACCAGATGGTCTTGGACGCCGCGGCGGCGCTGGACGTCGAGCCTCCCCAGCTGTACATCAGACAAAACCCGACGCCCAACGCGTACACGCTCGCCATCTCCGGCAGAGCGCCGGTGGTGGTGGTGCACTCGGCGCTCGTCGACCTGATGGACGCCGCCGAGCTCCAAGCCGTGATCGCGCACGAACTCGGGCACTTAAAGTGCGACCACGGCGTGTGGCTCACGGTGGCGAATCTCCTGAGCTTGGGGATCGAGATATCGCCTCTCGTGCCGCAGTTCGTGGTGAACAACGTGCAGGATGAGCTGTTACGGTGGAGCCGAGCCGCCGAGCTCACGTGCGACCGCGCGGCGCTCATCGTGGCGGGCGACCCGAAAGTCGTCGTCTCCGTTTTGATGAAGCTCTCGGGCGGGTCGCCGAAACTCGCAAACATGCTCAACGTGGACGCGTTTTTGGACCAGGCGCGTTCGTACGACGAGCAGAGCGCCACGCCGCTGGGCAGTTTCTTAAGGAACGCGCAGACCAGGCAGCTGACGCACCCTCTGCCGGTGGCGAGAGCGCGAGAGATTGACCTCTGGGCGCGATCGGCGGATGTGCTTAAGCTCAAACGTTCCGGCGTGTTTTCGCCGGCGCCGGCGGCGGCGCGCGAGAAACACGAAGCGGCGGCGAGAGCGTCTTTGGCGGCGTCAGCTACGGGATTTCAGTCCGGTGTTTTCGTTTCGAGAGGTGGGTCGAGCGGCGACGAGGGTGACGCGAGGTCGCCCGCGACGAGCTACGACGAGATGTAGGCAAAAAAAGAATGTAGACTACGGATGTTGTCAGTCGCGCGTCTGCGTCCGTCGCGTCGCGCGCGCGCTACGCGCTTGTTCGAGCCCGCGCCGCGCGACCGACGCTCTTCCCCCCCTCGCGAATGTACCATCACCGGCGCGTGTCCTCACTCGGTCGGTTTCGGTGTCTCGCCCCCTCCCCCCTCTCGCGCATCCTCGCGCGCCAGCTCTTCGAGAAACGCGCACACCTCCTCGAAGCCGTGCTTCGCGGCGAGGAAGTAGGATGTGCGCCGCGTCGAGCGCGCGTTTCGGTCGAGGTCCGGCCTCGCCGCGAGCAGCCGCACCACCGCCAGGTGCCCGTTCTCGCACGCGATGTGGAAAGGGGACATGTCGTGCATGTCCCTCCTGTTGACCGATCCGGGCGGCACGCGCTCCAGCACGAACGCCGTCACCGAGACGTCCCCCCCGGCGCACGCGTGGTGCAGCGCGGTCTGGCCATCTTCGTCCAACGCGGTGCACGCGCCGAGCGGATCGGGGTGCTTCGCGACAGCGTCGATGACCGCACGCAGGTCCCCGTCGCCGCAGGCGTCGTGCAGCGGCTCCAGTTTAAGGTATTGCGACCCGTCGCCGGCGCGCATGGCGCAATACCTTAACCCCGCGGCCGAGGGGAGGCGCGCCGCGCCGGGCACACTGCCGGCGGAGTTGGCACGATACTTCGGGGAGTTGGCACTCGCCCGGCTGCGCCCGGAGCGGCTGAAAAGATCGAGTTGACTGATGATTTCGCGAAAAAGCGCCGCGCCGTCTTTCTTTTCCCGCCCAGGTGGGCGCCCTCCAGATCGCCGGGCGCGGGTGTGCGCGCGTGCCTCTCGCTCGCCCCCCGATTAATCGCCCCGACCGGCGGAGATGGCGACCCTAGACAAGCCTCTTTCGGAGGCGCACCCCACGGCGATGGACGTGAAGCTGAGCGCCGAGCTCGAGGCGCGTCTGCATTACGAGAACGTCTTCGAAGCGCCGGATGAGTGCGCGCGGCGAGAGGAGGTGCTGGGCGAAATCAACGAGGCGTTGCAGCAGTGGGTGCGCGAGGCGTCCGCGGCGAAGGGCATCGAGGACGACCTCGATCCGCGGTGTAACCTGTACACGTTCGGTTCGTACCGGCTGGGCGTGCACGGCCCCGCGGCGGATATCGATACGCTGTGCATCGGCCCACGGCATCTGTCGCGATCGGAAGATTTCTTCGGGTCCGAGTACGACGCCTTCGCGGGGTCGTTCTATTTAGTCATGAAACACCACCCCGGGACGGATAAGATCGTCGCCGTGCCGGACGCGGTCGTCCCTGAACTCAAGCTCGTGTTCCGAGGGTTCGAGGTGGACATGGCGTACGCGAGTCTGCCCTCGTTCGTCTCCGTCCCGGAGGACCTCGACGTGTGCCAGACCTCCGTTTTGCAAAACCTCGACGACGCGTCCGTCAAGTCCCTCAACGGCTGCCGCGTCGCGGATCAACTGCTACGGCTGGTTCCGAACCACGACGCTTTTCGAACCGCGTTGCGAGCGTTACGCGTGTGGGCGAGACACAGGGGCGTGTACAGCAACGTCCTGGGGTTCTTCGGAGGCGTCAACCTCGCCATTCTCGTCGCGAAGGTGTGCCAACTCTATCCCAACGCCGCGCCCAGCATGTTGGTGTACTCCTTTTTTCAACTCTGGGACGCGTGGCAGTGGACGACGCCGGTGATGTTACAGCCCATCGTGGACGAAGGCCACGGGTTACGGGTGTGGGACGAGCGCGTGAACAAGAGCGAGCGGTTCCAGCTCATGAAGATCATCACCCCCGCGTACCCCGCGCAAAACTCAACCTTCAACGTCACGCGATCGAGCCTGGGCGTGTTGCGAGACGAGTTCAAAAAAGGACGCGAGGCGTGCGCGAAGATTTTACTGGGCGCGAAAAAATGGCCGCACCTCTGGGAACCCGTCCCTTTTTTTTCCATGTACAAGCATTACCTTCAAGTCACCATCGTGGCGCTCAACGCGGACGACTTTAAGAAGTGGGAAGGGTGGGTGCACTCCAGACTTAGAATGCTCGTGCAGGGCGTCGAGACGTGTTCCGGAGGCGCGCTCGCCGCGCACCCTTACCCCGACAAAAAACGCGACCCGTCGCGCGACGAAGAGACGCACTGCGTGTATTACTTGGGTCTCGGCCCGTCCGCGCCGATTCCGGGGCAGAACACCCCCGCGAAGGGAACGCTAAACTTAAACGGCGCGGTGCAGCAGTTCCAGATGCTGGTCACGAACTGGGTGAACCGCGCGGACGGCTCGGTGGTCTGGCAGCCGGGCATGGAGGCGCACGTGAAGCACATGAAGCGGAAGGACCTGCCCGCGCACATCGTCGAGGAAGCCGCGGAGGTGGCGAGGAGAGGCGCGGAGGCGGAGGGCGTCCCCCCGAACGACCCGGAGGCGGCGGCGGCGGCGGAGGAGAAGGCGCGCGCGGCGGCGGCGGCGGCGGGCGGGGGGGACAGGAAGCGCGCGAGGGAGGAGGGGGAGAAGGAGGACGCGCCGGATCCAGAGGCGCCCGACACGAAAAAGCCGCGCGCGGAGGAGGAGGAGGAAAAAGAGACGGCCGCGCGCGACGACGGGGCGTCTTTGGAAAACGACGAGAAGGAGAACGGTCTTCTGACGACGTCGGTTCGTGTTGGCGAAGAGGGCGTATCTGTGGCGAACGAAGACGAAAACGTGAACGTCGACGCTGATTCGGCGGATGCGAAGAAAGCCGACGGCGAGGACGGCGACGGGGTGAAGAGTGTCGACGCCGACGCGGAGGACGACGACATCGCCGGATTGAACGACGACGACATCGCCGGATTGAACGACGGCGACGGCGACGTCGCGGGCCTCGCGCCGGACGCCGCCGCGGGTCTTCCCAAGTCCGGCTCGAGCCAGGGGCTCAAGGTGAGCTTCGCGTCCGTGGTGAAGAAGTGACGGACTTTTGGCGCGCGCCTTTTGTGATTGCGAAACTCGTCGTCCGAAGAGCGAACGCGTCCGAAGAAGGAAAACCGTCGCGACTCTTTGCGTGTCATCGTTCGAGTCGGTCGCATCGAACCTTCGTCTAACGCGCCGTGGACCATTTCCAAATCGACCCGCCTGCAGCGAAAAGGAACTCCTCCGCCTCGGCTCGGCACACTTTCAGAGCCCCCGACGACCACCATGGTCGCGACCGGAGCCGGATGGATGCACGGCATCGTCAAGGCCGTGCCCAGCGGCGACAGCGTGCTGATCATGGGCAACACCGGCCAGGTACGCGCACGCGCCCGCGGCGACCGACGCGTCGATCTCGGCGTTTCTGTCGAACGTTGCGTCAGATCCGATCGCCGTCCCGTCCGATCTTTCCGCGCGCGACGGATCGCGCGCGCGTCGCCTCTCATCGCCTGACCCCGATCGCGTCCCGCGATCTCCACTCGCAGGCTGGCCCACCGCCGGAGAAGACCATCACGCTCGCCTCGCTCATCGCCCCGAGGATGGTGCGTCCCGCGTCGCGTCGGGAGGCGCAATCCGCCTTCCCAATCCGCGTCACGTCCGCGGCTCCCCGACTTCCTTTTTCTGTTTCCGGCATTCCTTCAGTCCTTTCGTCAAAAAAAAAACTTTGCCGCCGCGAAAGAGTCGGACCCGCCGCGACGTCTTTTCGCGCAAAACAAAACGTCCATCGCTCGCGGCTGACGCGAAAGCAAAAACAAATCTTCCAAACATCACCAGGGTCGCCGCGACGGCTCGACTAGAGACGAGCCCTTCGCGTTCGCGTCGCGCGAAGCCCTCCGCGCGCGTTTGATCGGTAAGAGAGTCACGTTCAAAGTGGACTACTCCGTGGCGTCCATCGCTCGCGAGTTCGGCCGCGTGTTCGTGGGCGACGAGAACGTCGCTTTAGCGCACGTCGCGGACGGCTGGGCCAAGGTGAAGGATTCCTCTTCTCAAAACGACGACGACGCCGACGCGTTAGAGGCGTTGCGTCTCGCCGAGCAGAGCGCGTCCGCAAACGAGATTGGCATCTGGAGCAAAGACCCGACGGCGCTCGCGCGCGCGTCGCGCGCCGCGCCGGCTTCGTTCGACGCGCGCGCCTTCTTCGCGGCACACAAGGGCGTCCCCGTCCCCGCGGTGGTCGAGGCGTGCCTGAACGGCACGTGCCTCAAGGTCGCGCTCGCGACGGACTCTGTGGACTCGCGCCACGCCGTCGCGACCGTGCACATGGCGGGCGTGCAGTGCCCGGCGATGGGGCGGAGAGAAAAAAAAGAGTCATCGGACGAATCGTCCCCGGCGACCCCCGAGCCGTTCGCGCGCGAGGCGAAGCACAACACCGAAATTCGGCTGTTGCACCGCGACGTGCTCGTCATCTTCGAGGGGGAGGATAAGTACAAGAACCTGTTCTGCACGATTCGAGTCGCGACGTCTTCGACGATCCAACCGGATCAAAAGGGGACGGCTCCCGTCGAAGACGTCGCCGAGGTTTTGGCGCGAGCGGGCTTGGCGAAGGTGGTGGACTGGTCGGCGGCGCTGATGACCTCCGGCGCGCAGCGCCTGCGCGCCGCCGAGAAGGCGGCGAAGGCGCAGCGCCTGCGCCTGTGGCACGACTACGTCGCGCCCACGCCCTCCATCGACGCGGCGTCCGGCGCGAAGGAATTCGACGCCGTCGTCGTCGAGGCGGTTTCGGGCGACGTCCTGATGGTTGCGGAAAAAAAAACCGGCGTCGAGCGGAGGGTGCACCTCGCGTCCGTGCGCGCGCCGCGCGTCGGTAACGAGCGCCGCGGCCAGAAAGCCGAGCCCTGGGCCGTGGAGGCGAAGGAGTTCCTGCGCAAGCGGTGCGTCGGGAAGCCCTGCCGCGTGAAGATGGAGTACGCGCGGAAAAGCAACCCGGGAGGCGACGGCGAAAAGGCGCAGGACGCGCGTCTGATGGAATTCGGCACCGTGCTCTTGGCGAACGACGGCGATCCCTCCGGTGCCGCTTCCGACGCGGGCGAGCTTCTTTTGATCCGCGGGCTCGCTTTGTGCGTTAAGCACCGCGGCGAGGAGGAGCGCTCGAGCCGCTACGACGATCTGTGCGCGGCGGAACGGCGCGCGGTGGCGTCGAAGAAGGGTTTGCAGAACCCCAACAAAGAAGCCCCCACGCACCACGCTAACGACATCGCGGGCAACGCCGGTAAGGCGAAGCAGTTTTTGCCCTTCCTGCAGAGAGCCGGGCGATGCCACGGGATCGTGGAGTACGTCGTCGCAGGACACAGATTTAAGCTCGCGATTCCAAAGGAGGGCGCGGTGGTATCCTTCGCCCTCGCGGGCGTGCGGTGCCCCCAGCCGCCGAGACCGGGCGATACAAACGCGGAGGCTGAGGACAAGAATCGTGCGAACGACGCCGCCGCCGCGCTCGCCTTTGCGCGGCGCCACGCCATGCAGCGCGACGTCGAGATCGAGGTGGACGCCGTGGACAAGGCGGGAACGTTCCTCGGGAACCTGTTTTTGGTCGACGGAAGCAGCGGGAACAAAGTGGAGCTCGGCGAGTGGCTTCTGCGCGAGGGGCTGGGCAGTCTGCACCCGTCCTTCCGCGCGGAGTCGAAGGCTAATGGCTCTAAACTGACGTCTCTGATGGAGGCGGCGCGACGCGCGCGCGTCGGGATGTGGCGCGACTGGTCGCCCGAGGCGGAGGCCGCGAAGGCGGCGGCTGAAACGGCAGCGAGGAACGAACGAGCCGTGTCTTCCAACGAAAGTGACGCCCGTGACGTTTCCGAGCTAACCACGTTGCTCGTGACCGAAATCGTGAGCGGCTCGCGTTTCTTCGCGCAGCGCGCGTCGGACGCAGAAAAATCTGACTGGATGCACGCGCGGCTCAACGACCAAAACGCCGCGGCTTTCGTCCCCGACGCCGCGTTCCGTCCGAAGCGCGGCTCCACCGTCGCCGCGCTGTTCACCGGCGACGACAAATGGTACCGCGCGGTGGTGGTGGAGCAAGCGAAGGGCGTCGACACCGAAGGGGTCGCGCTCGTGCACTTCGGCGACTTCGGCAATCGCGAGCGGTTACCAGCGACGCGACTTCGAGCCGTCGACCCGAGTTTAGGGTTCCACGCGTTGCCCGCGCTCGCACACTTGTGCGCGTTGCGGGGCATCAAGGCGCCCGCGCCGGGCGCCGACTACGCCGCAGACGCGGCCGGGCGACTCGCCGACCTCGCCGGCGGGCGTCTGACGCCCTCGCGAGTCGACCGCGCGTTCGCGGCGCCGGCCAAGCCCTGGGACGACGACGCGGCGCCGGAGTTGCTGGTGACCCTCGGCGTCGACCCTTTGGAGGACGAGAAGAGCTCGGTTGGAACGACTTCTAAGGCCGACGGACTCGACGGTGACGACGAGGTCGACACCGCCGACGCGACCGCCGAATCACCGGTTTCGGTGGTTTCCGTGAACGAGACGCTCGTCGCGGTAGGTCTGTGCCGCGCGGACCGACAAAAGCTCGTTTCGTCTTCGGCGTTCGCGAAGCGTCTGTTCGCCGCGCAGGAGCGCGCGCGCGCCGATCGCGCCGGGATGTGGGAGTACGGCGACGTCGACTCGGACGACGACGACACGAGTGTCGCGAAGCCGGGCGCCTGGGGGCGAAGGCGATGAGAGACGTAGTAGACGCCTCCGCGCGACGGTGAGCGCGATTATTCGCGAATGAGATGAGCGTCTTTTGTTACACTTCGTCTGTTGATACACTTTTTGTCTGTTGATACACGCGTCGACTCAGGCGTCTCGCTTCATATCGCCTCACCAGGCGAACCCCGAGGAGGAGTCGTTGGCGCTCTCCGCGTAGACGAGCTCGCTGCTCCGTAGCTTGCGGGTCATCCTGTGCGTCCCGAACTCGTACCCTCGCGGCCATCCCTTCTGCACGTACTTCTTTGGCAACAGCGGGTCCTCGATTTGCATCGCCTTTTTTTGCAGATTCTTGACGCGCTTCGGCGTGAGCTTGCCGTAGGACACGCCGGGGAAGTACAGCTCGGCGTACTCCGAGCTCGCCTTCGCAGCCTTTTCGGTTCGTCAGAGACGGGAGCGGAACGCGGGAGCACATGACGTGGAGAGGCGGGAGGTGCGTCAGACGCCGGCGCGCGGAACAGGCGGAGCGGAGCCTCGGAGGAAATCTCGCGGGAACCGTCTAGTCAGCACGCGACGCGTGGATTCGTCGGGACCACGCGTCTTTTGCGCGCGTTCGGGCGGTTTATCGGGACGCGAGGCGAGCGCCGGCCGCCACGTTCTCGCCGCGTACCTCTCTCGACGCCTTGGTGAGGAGCGCGGAGGCTTTGCGGAGCATCTGTGCCGCCTTGGACCTCATGGCGGGAGACCGGGAAACGTCCGGCTCGTGTCTTCGAAGGGGAACAAGATTACGACCGACTCACGCGCGCGTTCGCGGTTCCCGACTGCGTTCGCGACGGCGCGACGCGTGACGAGTCCCGAACGCGTGGAGCGGGGAGCGCGGGACGACGCGTGTGACGAGAAAGGGCGCGCGCGCTCGTGTGTCCACCGAACGACGACGCGCGAAGCCGACGTCGAGACGCTTCTCTTCGAAGGAAAAATGCTCTCGTCTAGTCATCCGCGCGTCGAAA
>Ga0209666_1001828_pt1 | contig 16098 bp, 18 predicted proteins | sample SaaInlV_125m_DNA_FD_184679 | JGI IMG/M metagenome (GOLD analysis project Ga0209666, IMG submission 184679) | Marine microbial communities from expanding oxygen minimum zones in the Saanich Inlet - Saanich Inlet SI037_S3LV_10m_DNA (SPAdes)... | ecosystem: Environmental > Aquatic > Marine >...
TGGGAATAGATCTTAAGACTCCATCTTGACTGTCTAGATATGAGATATTTCCTATTCCTTTTGCAGCGTCATTAAATTTTTCTAATGAGGTAATCTTATTTTTAAAAAAATAAGTAAATTTTGAGATATCGCTACCTCTTGCTATAATATTTGTTTTTGGTTTTGATTGGTTGTCTTTTTTATAATCTGAAACATCACCCAAAACAGATAAAACAACATTAGAAGATTGCATACTTTCTAAAAATAATTGATCACTATCAATAACTTCTTCATTATTAAGATTAAATTCATTTAATATTTTTTTTGGATTTTGTCTGTCATCCTCGCTAAAAAAAATATCAAAAGAAATTACTGCAACTTTATTTAAATTTAATTTGTTAATAAGATTTGCAAAAATATCTCTACGCCATGGGAACTGACCAATAACATCAATGCTCTTTTCATCAATATCAACAATCACTACATCTTCAAATGTACTTTTTTTTATAAAAATAGACTGAAAAGTATCGTAAGAAATATTTTCAATACGTTTTACAAAATTACTATCATGAATTTTGGTTAGAACTAATAAGACTAAAATTATCAGTCCAAAATATTTTTTGATATTATGCATTAAATTCTATTAGAGTAATAAGAATGTATATAAAACCTTTTTCATTACACAAGATTAACAAATCCTAAAAGTTGACTCAATAGTGGCCTGTTTTGACAATAGTTGAGATCAAATAATTTTATTTTATATTGCAAAATATGGCTTTTGATTTATATATCGCTGCATGCCCTTGTAGCTCAGCTGGTAGAGCAATTGATTTGTAATCAATAGGTCCGCGGTTCGAATCCGTGCGGGGGCACCATTAAAACATAAGCCTATTTAATATCTAGCTAGTTTCATTTCTTATTTGTTCAATTTTAATTTTTTTTTGTAGACTTCTATTTTTATCATAAAGAAGATTAAATTTAATTTTATTATTAGTTTTAACTGTAATTGATTTAGCATTTCTTACCTCTAAATTGTCTGCAACAGCACTAATAGGTCTCTTAGATGGATCTAAATTTGTTATAATAATTTTAGATTTATCATTAACTATCTTACCCTTCCATCTTCGTGGTCTAAACGCACTTATCGGAGATATAGATAATTTTTTTGAATGAAGACTTAAAATAGGTCCATGAACTGAAAGATTGTAAGCTGTACTCCCTGCAGGAGTTGAAACTAATACTCCATCTGAAACTAATTTTTTAATTATTTGTCTAGAGCCTTGTTTAATAGATAATGATGCAGCTTGTCTACTTTGTCTCAGAATAGAAACTTCATTAATAGCTAACGATTTTCTGGTTTGATTAGTTTTATTTTTTACAATCATTTCTAAAGGAGAAATAGAAACCATATTTGCTTTAGTTAGGTTTTTGATAATATTTTTTGAAGAAAATTTATTCATCAGGAAACCGTAGTTACCTGAATTAATTCCATAAAATTGTTTTTTTGAATTCTTATTTTTTTTTAATGTTTGAAGCATAAAACCATCGCCTCCAATCACGATAATAAGATTGTCTTTTTTAAATTGTTCTTGATTTAGTTTTTTAACTAATAGATTTTTAATTTTTGAAGATTTCGTATTTTTATCAGAAATAATCTGAAGTTTAGTCATTTAGTGGTGCCCTCGGCCAGACTCGAACTGGCACTCCGCAAGCGGCAAGGATTTTAAGTCCTTTGTGTCTACCAATTTCACCACGAGGGCATTAATGAATTCGTTATACATACCAATGTTTTATTTAAACACAACCTATATCATAACATTAGATATTAAATAAATAATTTTGTAGGAAACCAGAAAGCAACATCGGATTTTTATATAACTTAAAATTCTTTAAGTGAGTCTTTCAAGAACTATCAATTTATAATAATTGAAAATTTTTAAACTTTAATTTACAGGTATTACAAAACTTTGAGCATAAGTTCTGTGCTTATCTGTAATGGCATCAGTTATACCTAGATCAAAAAATAAAACACTTGCACCAAACTTTGCACCTTCAATAGAACTAACTATACCTCCAGTTCCTGTTTTGCCATTTTCAGTCTTACAGTTGTACCGCAATACGTCATCTGATCGTCTAATCATGAATGTGCCCGGAACTTTACCAGACCAAGATCCTCTTTTATTGTTCATTGTACAGTTTCCATTTGAACCATCACTAAATGATAATGAAACAGGAACATTAGCATCATTTACTATAGTTGAGCATGAGGCTAATAAAATAAAGATAATTGCTGAAGCTAAAGACTTGATCATATATTAAATGTTAATGTATTTGTTGCTAATTGGCAATACATCTTTTTTAAATCAAATTAATTAAAAATTTATTATTTTTATCTTTGAAAATTCACGTTTTTGTTTCTTCGTTTGTCTTTATCTTTTTAACTTTTTCTTCTAAATTAGAGCTGCAGTCATTTAGTTGACCTTTATACTTTGTGGCTTGTTTAGAAACTCTTTGAGCATAATCTTTAATTGCTTGTTTTTTTACACCTTTTTTATAACCACCCCACCCTTGATGATACGCTAAGTACTGGTTGTAAACATCCTTTTGTGAAATCTTTAATATTGAGTTAGATTTTGCAGTGTACCAACCAATAAAATCAACACTGTCTTTAAAACTGGTTCTTATTGCAATTTTTTTTTCTGTTTCTTTTTTATACATTTTCCATGTTCCATCTAAAACCTGGGCATATCCAAATGCAGAAGATAATCTTTTGTATGGCTTATTATTATTAATTAATGTTTTTCTTCCAGGTCGTGCAATAAAATTAAATCCAGATTCACCATGAATAATTGCCATTTGAACATGAACTGGTGTTCCCCACTTTTCCTCAGATTTTTTGGAGTGATAATACCAGTGAGTTTTTTGATTAAAAATATCACATACATCATTAGGATTTACAGGTATTGAAGTGTATTTTGGCATACCTGCACAAGAATTTAAAAAAAATAACAACAAAAAAAATTTAATTGAGTTTTTTTTCATCAGTCTTCTTACTAAATTAAATTTAAAATAAAAAAATTAAAATTTAAAAAAGACCCAGTTTGATCAGTAAAATTAAACTATAATATATTTTTTATTAACCAGAAATAATGGAGCATTATTTGTCTATCTTTGAAGTGAAATATTTTTATACCTAATACTTATGCTGAAATTCTAAATTACCTCTAGAATTAACTCTTTTTTTTACATGTTTATAATAACTAACATCATTTATAAGCTTAATAAGATCTATTCCCTTATCTTCATATCTTCTTTTAATTGTATTTCTTGAAACCATTACAAAATTTAAGTTTTCAACAAAATCTTCTGTCCATTCTTTTTCAATATTATCTTTAATCATCTTTTTTAAAAACAACCTAAAATCAGAACAGGTTATCATTTTTATTTTATCGTTAACTAAAGTCATAATTATTTAATAATATTATACTGGTATTCTCTTGCTTCAACAACTTCTTCAGGAAGATTTAATTCAACATCTTTTAATTTTATAATACTATCTTTGTTAACATCTCTTTTTAAAACAGCATTATCTGTAAGTCCTAAAGGTAAAATTTCTTCTTTTTTTGATTTTTCAGAAGTTACAAGTCGACCTCTTGCACAAAATCCCCCTTCGCCATCAAGCATATCACCTTTTTTTAGATCTTTTTTTGCATAACTTGCAACATCAGCATTATAATTCTTTGTAAAACCGGTTGCTCTATTATCTAAAGCAATTGAATAAATAGATTGAGCAAGTTCTAAGCCAATATAATGATAAGGTCTCCAAATAGCTGAATAATTACCAGATGAGTCTGTGACCATTCCATAATCTTTAAAACAATTTTTTACATATTCATTTTGAGCTTTAATTACAATGTAAACTCCCCATCTTAAATCATTTGGTATTTCTTTTTTATCAAAATCAATACTGGATATAACCTCAACTTGACCATCAAAGTCTATTAATCCACCAACAGATTTTGGGATCATTTTTTTTGCAATGTCATAAACGCCAACTGATGGAAAAGTTAAACCATTTATTGGGCATTTTAAATTAGCAGCATTACTTACAGCGCACATTTCAATAGCTGATTTATCTCCACATAGAAAACTATTAAACATTTTAGGATTCATGCCAGACTCTATTTCAGCTCGTTCTTTAGTTAATCCATAATGACCCCAAACTGTATCCGGGGTAGAATATTCAAATGTTGGATGGTACTTTGTGCCTTTTCCTGCACACACTACTGAAAAACCATTTAATCTTGCCCATTCAATTTGTTCTAATATTAATGAAGGTTGATCTCCATAAGCCATTGAGCAAATAACATTATTCTCTTTTGCAAGATCTGATAAATATTTGCCACAGGTTATATCAGCTTCAACATTGACCAAAATAATATTTTTTTTATTTTTTATAATCTTTGTGGCATGAACAGTACCGATAATTGGATTGCCAGTTGCTTCTATGAAAATTTCAATATTTCTATCTAAAATATTATCTAATGAGTTTGTAAAATTTATTTCATTAACTAAAGATGAATTAAGACCACTATTGATACAATTTTTTTTAGCTCTATCCATATCCAAATCAACTATGCTATCAATTTGAATTTTATCTAAATGACTATATTGAGCTAAGAACATGCTTACAAATTTTCCACATCCTATAAATGCAATTCTTATAGGTTCTTTTCTATTTTCTAATTTGGTGTGTAAAAACATCTAACTTAAATAGCTTTTAATCCTCGATTAAGAAATTTTTTATCAAGTCCACAATCTTTATAACCTCTTTTTACAACATTTAGATATCTTTCAGTTGGAAACTTAAAAGGGGTTTTTTTTACCATGGTATAAGTCATCACTTTTTTTCCATAATAGTGAAAATAAAACTTTTTATATAAAGTTGGATAGTCCTCATAAATATCTAATTTTTTTTCATCACTTTTTGAGATTTCAAACAAACCGCCAGGTACAATTGAATTTTTTTTAGTCTCTATATCTGCAGCTCTATATTTGCTTCTAAAAGTTAATCTAAAATCTTTAAGATTAATTTTCTTTAAAAAAATACTATCCTTGCATCTACGTTTCATTTGGAAATGATTAAGATTACTGCCGTAAGCAAAGTAAAGCATTTATCGATCCACTACTTCTATTTTTTTTTCATTAACGAATTTTAATATTTGTGAATTACAATTATCAATTTTAATTTGATTTTCAGATCTTATTACTATTGAAACTCCAAGCTTTCCTGCTTGAAAAAAAGGATAACTTCCAATTTCAACATCTTGATTATCATTTTGAACTTTAGTTAAAGAGTCTGCAATTTCACTTTCAACAGTTCTGAGACTGATGGTTAAACTCAAAATAGGTTCACCTCCGACTATGCTATTAGTTAATCCACCTAGCATTGATTTTAAAATGGATGGAACACCAGGTAAACAAAATACATTTTCAACATTAAATCCTGGGGCACCACTCGTAGGATTTAGAATTAAATTAGCATTTTCTGGCATCCAAACCATTTTTTGACGACCCTCATTAAATTCACCAGGCTTATAATAAGCCTCTAATATTTTAAAAGCCTCTTTATGTATTTGGTATTTTAAACCAAATGCTTTTGAAACAGATTCAGCAGTAATGTCATCATGAGTAGGTCCAATGCCTCCTGTGGTAAAAACATAATTGTAACTTGCTCTAAGCGTATTAAGTGTTTCAATTATAGTTTTCTCAATGTCAGGAATGACTCTGACTTCTTCAACTTTTACTCCTATAGAATTTAGCCAAGTAGCTAATGTTGAAGTGTTAGTATCTTGAGTTCTGCCAGATAATATTTCATTACCAATAATTAATATTCCAGCATTAACTTTTGTGTTTTTGATCATTTTAAATGTATAATTTAGTAATGGAATTTACCAAGTCTTTAATAAAAGGCAAATTAATCAAACGTTACAAAAGATTTTTTGCCGATGTTCAGTTAAATAAAGAAGTTGTTACTGCACATTGTCCTAATACAGGATCAATGAAAGGTCTGCTTGATGAAGGAAACGAAGTCTATTTACTTCCAAATAATGATCCTAAAAGAAAACTTAAATATGGTCTTGAGATCATAAAGACTAGAAAAAACCTTGTGGGAGTGAACACTCATATGGCAAATAGAATAGCTCAACACGCTTTAGAAAATAATCTAATTGGTGAACTTAAAAATAGTGATTTAATTAAACCAGAGGTATTTTTTAATAAAGAAACTAGATTTGATTTTTTAATAGAGAAAAATAAACAAAAAAGCTTTGTAGAAGTTAAAAATGTTACTCTTTTTAGAAATAAAGATACAGCTGAATTTCCAGATGCTGTAACAGCACGTGGCACTAAACACCTCCTCACTCTTATTGATGCCATAAAAAAAGGCTATAAAAGTTACTTATTGTTTCTAGTTCAAATTCAAAATATGGATAAATTTAAGATAGCAAAAGATATAGATGCTGAATATTATAATAATTACTTATTGGCTAAAAAAGCAGGAGTTAACTTTTTAGCTTATAGATGTGATATAACTTCTAAAAAAATTTTTATAGATAAAAAACTAAAAATTATCGATGAGTGATTACAAAGAAAAATTTGAAAAAATGAGAGTTGCTGGAAAATTAGCAGCTCAAACATTAGATATGTTGACAGATAATATTAAAGAAGGTGTCTCAACTGACTATATAGATAAATTAGGTTATGAATTTATAAGAGATAACGGTGGATACTCAGCTCCACTTTATTATAGAGGTTTTACAAAATCTTTATGTACATCTTTAAATCATGTTGTGTGTCATGGAATTCCCTCTGATAGAGTTTTAAAAGATGGTGATGCAATTAATGTTGACGTAACGGCTGTCGTTAATGAACATTACGGAGATACCAGTAGAATGTTCTCTATTGGAAATACTTCTGTTAAGTTAAATAATCTTATTGATACGACTTATGAGTCTATGATGAGGGCAATTAAAATGTTAAAACCTGGAATTAGATTGGGTGACATAGGATATGAAATTCAATCTTTCGTTGAAGATAAAGGTTTTTCAGTTGTAAGAGATTTTTGTGGTCATGGTATCAGTACAACTTTTCATGAGCCACCTAACATTTTACATTATGGAAGTAAAAACTCGGGAATGGAATTAAGACCTGGAATGACTTTTACAATTGAACCTATGATTAACACCGGTAAATATGATGTTAAAATGTTAAAAGATGGATGGACCGCTGTTACAAAAGATAAATCTTTATCTGCACAATTTGAACACACGTTAGGAATTACTGAAAAGGGTTATGAAATCTTTACAGAATCTGCTAAAGGTTATTTAAAGCCCCCATACTTATAATTAATGATTAAAAGATACTCGCGAAAAGAATTAACTGATATTTGGTCAGAGGAAAATAAATATAAAATCTGGCTCGATGTCGAAGTTGCAGCGGCTGAGGCTATGGAAAAACTTGGTCAAATTCCAAAGGGAGTTTCCTCAGTTGTAAGAAAAAAAGCAAAAATCAATGTAAGCAGAATTCATAAAATAGAGTCTGAAGTTAAACATGATGTGATTGCTTTCCTAACTTCTGTTACTGAAAAAGCAGGAATAAAAGCTAGATATTTACACCAAGGCATGACTTCATCAGATGTATTGGATACAAGTTTTAACATCCAGATGGTCCAATCAGGTAAAATTATCTTAAAAGACTTGGATCAAATTTTAAAAGTTTTAAAAAAACAGGCTAAAAAATATAAATTCACACCATGTATGGGTAGAAGTCACGGTATACATGCTGAACCGATTACCTTTGGTTTAAAATTGGCTTCGTTTTACGAAGAATTTAAAAGAAACAGAAAAAGATTAGTCGATGCAATTGATGAAGTGTCAACTTGTGCAATATCTGGTGCTGTTGGAACCTTTGCTAACATTAATCCAAATGTTGAAAAACATGTTGCTAAAAAACTAGGATTAAAAGTTGAGCCAATTTCAACACAAGTAATACCAAGAGACAGACATGCTTTTTATTTTTCAGTGCTTGGTATCATTGCTGGATCTATTGAAAGAGTTGCAGTTGAGATTAGACATTTACAAAGAACTGAAGTTTATGAATTGCAAGAATATTTCTCAAAAAATCAAAAAGGTTCTTCTGCAATGCCACATAAAAAAAATCCAATATTAAGTGAAAACTTAACTGGACTAGCAAGAATGGTTAGAAGTGCCGTAATACCTGCTTTAGAAAATATTGCCTTATGGCATGAAAGAGATATTTCTCATTCAAGTGTTGAAAGAAACATAGGTCCTGATGCAAATATTACAACTGACTTTGCGCTAGTTAGATTAACTAATATTTTAGATAATATGATTGTTTACCCTAAAAAAATGTTAGAAAATTTAAACATCACTAAGGGATTAATTTTTTCTCAAGAAGTAATGCTAGAGTTAACAAAATCTGGATTAAGCCGAGAGCAATCTTATAAAATGGTTCAAAATTATGCTAAAAAATGTTTTGCAGATAACCTGAATTTATTTGATGTGATTAGTTCTGATAAGTTAATTATGAGCAAAATTACTCCAAAAAAACTAAAATCTATATTTAGTTACGCAAAACACTTTAAAAATGTGAATTTCATCTTTAGAAGAGTTTTTAAATAATGAAAAAAGGTAAAAAACTATACGAAGGTAAAGCTAAAATCATTTACGCAACAAATGATAAAAATTTAGTTATTCAATATTTTAAGGATGACGCAACTGCATTTAATAACCAAAAAAAATCTGTCATTGAAGGTAAAGGGGTTTTGAATAATAGAATTTCAGAACACATTCTCTCAAACTTATCACAAATTGGAATTAAAAATCATTTAGTTAAAAGACTTAATATGAGAGAACAAGTAATTAAGTTGGTTGAAATTATCCCAATTGAATTTATCGTGAGAAATGTTGCGACTGGATCAATTACTAAAAGATTAGGTATTGAAGATGGTACGGTTTTAAAAGAACCATTAATTGAGTATTGCTTAAAAGATGACAAATTAGGAGACCCATTAATAGCTGAAGAACATATCTTGGCTTTTGATTGGGCTACTAAAAAAGAAATCGAAAAAGTTAATAAAATGATTTTAAGAATTAATGACTTTATGATTGGTATGTTTAGAGGGGTTGGAATTAAGTTAATTGACTTTAAATTAGAATTTGGAAGACTAAAAAATAATGGCAAAGAAGAGGTTATTCTTGCTGATGAAATAAGCCCTGATACCTGCAGACTTTGGGACAGTATTACTGATAAAAAATTAGATAAAGATCGATTTAGAAAAAATTTAGGTGATCTTATTCCAGCTTATACTGAAGTTGCAAAAAGACTTGGAATACTTCACGAGCAATCAAATGTTTCTGCAGTAAATGTTACAAAATTGTCATCAGTTAAAAGAAAAACTAAATGAAAATTTCTGTAATTATTACTCTAAAAAAAGATGTCCTTGATCCACAGGGAAAAGTGATTCATCAAACTTTAGATGGTATGGGCTTTAATGATATCAATGAGGTAAGACAAGGAAAGTATTTTGAAATTGATACGAAAGAAAATGATCCAAAAAAAGCTAAAGATAAAGTTGAAGAAATGTGCAAAAAACTTTTAGCTAATCTTGTTATTGAAAATTATAAAATTATTGATGCACAATAATTAATGAAATCATCTGTAATTACATTTCCTGGTTCTAATTGTGATCGAGACATGGATGTTGCTTTAAAAAAATTTGGTTTTAAAAACAAAATGGTTTGGCATGACGATGTTGAGTTACCTAAAAGTGATTTAGTGGTTTTACCTGGTGGGTTTTCATATGGTGATTATTTAAGATGTGGAAGCATGGCATCAAAATCTAAAATAATGAAATCAGTGATGAATTTTGCAAATTCTGGTGGAATGGTGATGGGTATTTGTAATGGCTTTCAAATTTTAGTTGAAACAGGTTTGGTTCCTGGTGTCCTGTTAAGAAATAAATACTTAGAATTTATTTGTAAAAATGTGTTTGTTAAAATTAAAGATAAAAAAAACACTTACTTTAAAAACATTGATACTGATGTTTTAGAGTTTCACATCGCACATAACGAAGGAAATTATTTCTGTACTAAAGATCAATTAAAGGAAATTGAAGATAATGAGCAAGTAGCAATTAATTATTGTAATAAAGAAGGTAAAACTGAAGAACAGTTTAATCCTAATGGTTCTATTAAAAATATTGCAGGGATCTTTAACAAAGAAAAAAATGTTCTAGGGATGATGCCCCATCCTGAGAGAATGATTGATCCTTCTCTGTCAGGTGAAGATGGATCACTTTTTTTTAATAATTTAATCAATAATCTAAAATGATTGTAAACGAACAAGTAGCCATAGATCATGGTCTTAAAAAAGATGAGTATGCTAAAATTTGTGAATTATTAAAGAGAACGCCTAATATTACAGAGCTCGGTATCTTTTCTGCAATGTGGAATGAACATTGCTCCTATAAATCATCAAGACTTCATTTAAAAACATTACCAACTAAAGGAAAGCAAGTAATACAAGGACCTGGAGAAAACGCTGGTGTTGTTGATATTGGTGACAATGATGCAATTGTATTTAAAATTGAAAGTCATAATCACCCTTCTTTTATTGAACCTTATCAAGGAGCCGCTACTGGTGTGGGTGGAATTATGAGGGATGTATTTACAATGGGGGCTCGTCCTATTGCTAATTTAAACTCTATTCATTTTGGCTCGCCTCAACACAAAAAAACTAGAAATTTACTTAGAGGTGTAGTTCACGGTATTGGGGGTTATGGTAACTGTATGGGTGTTCCAACAATTGCTGGTCAAACGAACTTTGATAGCTCTTATAATGGAAATATTTTAGTAAACGCCATGACTTTAGGTTTAGTTAAAAAAGATAAGATTTTTTTCTCAAAAGCAGCAGGTCTTAATAAGCCAGTTATTTATGTGGGCTCAAAAACAGGTCGTGATGGAATTCATGGTGCAAGTATGGCTTCAGCTAGTTTTGATGAAAAAATTGAAGAAAAAAAACCAACAGTTCAAGTTGGAGATCCATTTACAGAAAAGTTGCTTCTAGAAGCTTGCTTAGAATTAATGGCCGGAGACTCTATTATTGCTATCCAAGATATGGGTGCAGCAGGATTAACATCCTCTAGTATAGAAATGGCTTCAAAAGGAAATCTTGGAATTGAAATTAATTTAAACAAAGTTCCTTGTAGAGAAGCAAATATGACCCCTTATGAAATTATGCTTTCTGAAAGCCAAGAAAGAATGTTGATTGTTTTAGAAAGCGGTAAAGAAGAACAAGCAAAAAAAATATTTGATAAATGGAATTTAGATTTTGCAGTAATTGGTAAAACAACTAAATCAAAAAAAATCGAACTATTCTTTGATGATAAACAAGTTGCAGATATACCAGTTAATACATTGGTTGAAAATTCACCTATGTATGACCGTAAATGGAAAAAGGCAAAGCTACCTAAAAAAAATAAAATAAAAAAAGAAGATCTTAAAAATTTAAAAATTATAGATGTTTTAAAGAAAGTTTTATCTAATCCAAATGTTTGTAGCAAAGAATGGATTTGGCAACAATACGACCATACTGTTATGGGTGATACAATTCAAAAACCAGGTGGTGATTCAGGAGTTGTGAGAGTTCATGGTACAAATAAAGCAGTTGCAGCATCAGTAGATTCATCAGCTATCTATTGTTGGGCACATCCATTAACTGGAGGAAAACAAGTTGTATGTGAAAGTTTTAGAAATTTAATTTCTGTTGGAGCAAAGCCGATTGCAATTACAAACTGCTTAAACTTTGGTAGTCCTGAAAATCAAGAAAATATGGGAGAGTTTGTAGAGTGTGTTCAAGGTATTGGGGAAGCTGCTGAATATTTAAAATTTCCAGTGGTCTCTGGAAATGTATCTTTTTATAATCAAACAAAAGAAGAAGGTATTAAACCTACTCCATCAATTGGAGGTGTTGGGTTAATCAAAGATTATAACAAAATGATTACAATGGATTTTAAAGATGTTGATAATGAAGTTTTGGTTATTGGAAAAACTGAAGGTCATATTGATCAAAGTCTTTTTGCAAGAAATATTTTAGATGAAAAAAATGGTCCGCCGCCAGAGATTAATTTATTTAATGAAAAAAATAATGGTGAAACCTTATTAAAATTAATAGATGGTGGTCATATTAAGAGTGCTCACGATGTATCAATTGGAGGAATAATTACTGCAGTTTCAAAGATGTGTATTAAGGGAAACAAAGGGATTAATCTTAAAAAACCAAAATATTTAATCAATGAAATTGAATACTACTTTGGTGAAGATCAAGGCAGATACATTATTGAAGTTAGTAAAGATAATCTTAAAAAAGTAACTGATATTTTAAACAAAAATGCTGTACACTATGATGAACTTGGAACATTAAACGAAAACCAATTGTTTATTAATGAAAAGACAAAAGTATCAATTGACGAATTAACAACATCGAATACAAGTTGGCTTACAAGTTATATGAGTAAATAATGGCAATGGATTTAAAAGAAATTGAGAGTTTAATTAAAGAAGCATTGACAGATGCAACTGTTGAAATTCAAGATTTAGCAGGTGATGGCAATCATTATTCGGCAACAGTCACTTCCTCTCAATTTTCTGGTAAAAGTAAAATTGAACAACATAAAATGGTATATAATTCTTTAAAGGGTAAAATGGGAAATGAATTACATGCCCTAGCAATTAAAACAAAGGAGCAATAATGGACGACAATACAAAAAATTTAATTCAAGGTCATATTGAAAATAATGAAGTGTGTTTATTTATGAAAGGAACACCTGATGCTCCTCAGTGCGGTTTCTCAATGGCTGTATCAAACATGCTAAAAATTCTTGAAGTTAATTTTCAAGGTGTAAATGTTTTAGATGATCAAAACATTAGAGAAGGAATTAAAGTTTTTAGTGATTGGCCTACTATCCCTCAACTATATATAAAAAAAGAATTTGTAGGTGGGTGTGATATCGTAAAAGAAATGTACGAAAGTGGTGAATTAGCAAAATTACTTGAAACTAAAGGTGTAAGTTTTAAGGCTAAAAATTAATTATAATTATTATCTAGAGTAATATTCAATTACTAGATTTGGTTCCATCACGATCGGATATGGAACTTCTTCAAATTTTGGAGTTCTAACAAATTTAACTTTTTTGTTTTTTTCATCCATTTGAATATATTCTGGAGCTTCTCTTTCTTTATTAGCTAAAGCAATATCAATGATAGCAAGTTGTTTAGATTTATCTCTAATCTCAATTGTATCCTCTTCTTTAACTAAGTAGCTTCCAATATTAACTTTTTTACCATTCACTCTTACGTGACCATGGTTAATTAATTGTCTAGCTGAGAAAATTGTAGTTGCAAATTTTGCTCTATAGATCACTGCATCCAATCTTCTTTCAAGTAAACCAATTAAGTTTTCACCAGTGTCCCCTTTAAGCATAACAGCTTTTTTATAAATATTTCTAAATTGTCTTTCATTAATATTACCATAGTAAGCTTTTAATTTTTGCTTAGCTTGTAACTGAATTCCATAATCTGATGGCTTACCTTGTCTTGATTGACCATGTTGACCAGGTCCGTAAGCTCTAGTATTGAAAGGACTTTTTGGTCTTCCCCATAGGTTAACCTTTAGTCTTCTGTCTACTTTATGTTTAGAGTTTAATCTTTTAGTCATTTAATAATGGGGTTTATAAGCTTACAGAACATTTTGTCAATCAACGTTTTTTACCTAAACTAGCGAATACACTAGCTAATATACGGGTTTCTTTAGAAGATAGTTCCATTCTATAGAATATATTTCTTAAGTTTTCTAACATGACAGGTTTCTTTTCTTTTGGTTTAAAAAAGTTTATTTCATCCAAATTCTGAATACACAAATTAGTCATGGAATGTATCTCTTTTTTAGAGGCAGCTTTGACTTTTTTAGATTTTTTAAAATTAGAAGTCTTGGTTTTGATTATGTTTGAAACATATTGAGCAATTATAATTAGACTGTGAGATAAATTTAAAGACTTAAATTCAGGGTTGGTTGGAATTTGTAATGTATAATTTGCATAACTTATCTCATTATTAGATAGCCCTGATGCCTCAGATCCAAAAAGGAATGCTACTTTTTTGGTAAAATCAATTTTTTTTAAATCTTCCAGTTGAATGTGCTTAATATTTTTATTTCTAAATCTCGCAGATGTCGCAATAACGTAATCAATGTTTTTTAGCGCCAATTCTATATTATCAAATACTTTGCTTTTATTTATTATGTTTTTCGCACCTACAGAAGTTGCTAAAATTTTATCATTAGGAAAAATAGGTTTTGGATCAATAACAGATAGTTTTTGAAAATTAAAATTTTTCATTGCTCTAGCACATGCACCAATATTTTCTGATAACTGGGGTTTGTGTAAAATAAAAGTAATATTATTTGAAGACATTATTAATGATAAATAAAAACTTACAGACTTGCTGGGGCCTTATCTTTAAATAATTTATAATCTAAACTATCAACCAATGCCTTAAATGAAGCATCAATTATATTTGGTGATACACCGATAGTGAACCAGTTAACACCTTTAGAGTCTGTGCTTTCAATTGAAACTCTAGTTACCGCTTCAGTACCTGTATTTAAAATTCTTACTTTATAATCAACTAATTTTAAATCTTTTAAATACTCAGAATATTTAGCAAGCTTATTTACATTTTTTCTAATAGCGTTATCAAGTGCATTTACAGGACCGTTACCTTTTCCTTCACATAATATTTTTTGCCCATCGACTTCTAATTGAGCTTTTGCATGAGAAATAATTTCACCTGTATTATCTTTTTTGACAGTTACATCATACTCATTAATTAAAATGTATCTTGGAATATCTCCTATTAATCTTCTAGCTAATAATTCAAATGAAGCGTCAGCTCCATCATAGCTGTAACCAATAAATTCTCTATCTTTAACTTCACTTAAAAGTTTTTTAATTTTTGGGTCATTTTTTTCAATTTGAATACCGATAGATTTTAATCTAGACATTATATTTGATTGCCCAGCTTGATCTGAAACGACAATGTTTCTTGAATTTCCAACTTCCTCTGGATCAATATGTTCATATGTTTTTGGATCCTTTTGAACTGCTGATACATGCATACCTCCTTTATGTGAAAAAGCTGAAGCTCCCACATAAGGTAAATGTTTATTAGGTTTTCTATTCAATAATTCATCTAATAACCTTGAGCACTGAGTTAAGTTTTTTAAGTTTTCTCGCTTAATATTTAATTCAAATTTTTCACTAAAATCTTTCTTTAAAAAAAGCGATGGAATTAAAGACATTAAATTAGCATTGCCACATCTCTCCCCTAGTCCATTAATGGTTCCTTGAATCTGTCTAACTCCTGCTTGAACTGCAGCTAAACTATTTGCTACTGCATTTTCTGTATCATTATGAGCGTGGATACCTAAATTTTCTCCTGGGATATGTTTTGTAATTTCAGATACAATTTTAGATACTTCGTGTGGAAGAGTTCCGCCATTGGTGTCACACAAAACAATCCATCTAGCCCCTTGATCGTATGCAGCTTTTAAACACTTTAATGCATAATCTGGATTAGATTTATATCCATCAAAGAAATGTTCTGCATCAAACATAAATTCTTTACCTGAACCAACGATATGTTTTGCACTCTCGCTAATATTTTCTAAATTTTCTTCATTTGATATTCCAAGCGCCACATCAACTTGAAAATCCCAAGATTTTCCAAATAAACAAACAGAGGAACTTTTTGAATTAATTAATGATGCTAACATTGGGTCATTTTCAGCACTATGTTCTGATTTTTTTGTCATTCCAAAGGCTGTAAGTTTTGCATTTTTAAAACCATGATCTTTGTTAAAAAACTCAGTATCAGTTGGGTTAGCTCCCGGCCAACCACCCTCAATATAATCAACTCCTAAATTATCTAGTGAATTTGAAATTTTCTCTTTGTCATCAATTGAAAAATCAACCCCTTGAGT
>Ga0209666_1001837_pt1 | contig 16044 bp, 10 predicted proteins | sample SaaInlV_125m_DNA_FD_184679 | JGI IMG/M metagenome (GOLD analysis project Ga0209666, IMG submission 184679) | Marine microbial communities from expanding oxygen minimum zones in the Saanich Inlet - Saanich Inlet SI037_S3LV_10m_DNA (SPAdes)... | ecosystem: Environmental > Aquatic > Marine >...
CCGTCGACGCGCGCGCGCGACGCGACGCGACGCGACGCGACGCGACGCGGAAACGAGGAAACGGTGGTGGATTGCATTCGATTGAATTCAAACGAGGCACCGAAGGATGACGCTGGACGCGTGCCTGGAGACGGCGAAAACGACGCTGACGACGTCGCTGGACGCGCTCGGACAACACTTGTGCTGCGCGGTGTGCCTGAGCCTGCCGAAAAAGCCGACGAAGCTGGCGTGCTCGCATTATTTTTGCGCGGCGTGCGCGAAGACGTTGTTCGATAGGAAACAGCCGTGCCCGACGTGCAGAGCGCCGTGCACGAAGCGAGAGTCGCGGAAGGATGAGCGGTTTGAGAAGATTGTGAGCGCGTATACGAACGTTTTGGCGGCGGTGGCGTCGGTGGTGGAGACGGAAGTGCCGTATGGGTCACAGATTCCGGCGACGCAGCTGAGGAAGCACAACGCGCGAGCGCCGCAGCGAAGAACGAGCGTGTCGCAGTTGAAGGAGATCATGGCGAACATGCGAAAGCTTCCAACGCTGCCGCGTGCGTTTGGAGATGAAAACGGAGGTGGGCGACGTGGGAACGGGGCGTTTGAGGAGTTGGTGGGGGAATTAGAAGAAGCGTCGACGGCGACGGAGGAGACGGTGGAGAGGGAGACGCGCGCGCCGTGGACGGGAGCGGTGATCGATCCGAACGCTGCCGTCCAGGGTCGCCATCCGTGCGCGTTTTGCAAGCGTGGGAGCGAGGTTGGGGAAAGCGTCGAACGTTTCGAGGAGAAGATTTCGAGGAAAACGGTCGTGGAACACTGTCACACGACGTGCGCGCTTTGGGCGCCGCTCGTCGTGAGCTCAGTCGACGGAGGCTTGACGAACGTTTGCGCGGAGGTCCGGAGAGCGAAAAGTCTGAAGTGTGCCTACTGCAAGAAAGTGGGTGCTCCGTCGGGGTGCAGCGAATCGAGATGCAAGAAATCGTATCATATTTGGTGCGCGCGACTGGTTCAGGGAACGACGTACGACGGCGAGCACTTTTCAATTTCGTGCCCGGCGCACTCGACTCTTCCTCTCGCGCTTCTACCCGCGCAGCGACCGGCTACGAGAGCGCCCAGTTTGAAGCGCGCGCAAGCGCCGACGAACGGCAAGTCTGCGAAAAAGCGTCAAAAGTCGCTCGTTTCCATCGATCCTTCGGATTCCAGCTACGAACTTCTCAAGACGACGCGCGAGACTCGCGTGTGCGGCTCTCTCTTGTCTGACGCCGAAAAGAAGGAATTGGAAAAGTTCTGCAAGCAGTTTGACTTCGTCTATGAGTCGATGTTTTCGCCTCAAACGACGCACGTCGTCTTCGGCAAAGGCAAGGTTGATTCCGGAAGCATGGTTTTACGAAAGAAGAGCGCCAAATTTTACGAAGCGCTCATCCAAGGGTGCTGGATCTTGAGCAGCGCGTGGGTGAAATCGTGTTTGGAACAGCAACGCTGCGTGGATGAAGATGCGTTCGAGATCCAAGGCGACTCGTGCGGAAATCTCGGTGGACCGAAACGAGCGCGAGAGAACCCTGGCGCAAAAGTTTTCTCGACCTGGCACTTCGTCTATCTCGGCAAATTTCGCGACTCGAATCAGCTCGAGATGAACATGCAATTCGCTCGAGCCGATGGCGCCGTGGTGACGCGAATCGAAGACATCGGCGATTCATTGTCGCCCTCGTCCCCGAGGAACTCTCCCGTCGTCGTCGTCGTCGATATGGCTCCCAACAAGTCCGCGCATCGAGCGCCGTACGCCGACGTTTACGTTCCGTTCGCGAAGCGCTTGCCGACACCGGCAGTGGCTATCGTGACGCTTGACTTCGTGGTTGATTCCGTCTCCAGCCGTGAACCGAAAGGTTTCGGTACGAGCGCGATCGAAGCGCTGGAACGATTAGCTGCGCAAGACGACGAAGCCGCGTTCGACACCGTCACGGCGGATTCATCCGCCTGCGCGTAAATCGCGCGAGCGCGCGCACGCGCACACACACACACACGACAACGCCGACACAACGCTAGATATAGATACGCCCTATGACATTCATCCATTCACAACAATGATTCTTATTATTCTAGGTAGTTCCGCCTTCGCCCCGCGAACGCAATCACACCGGCAGCGTTTGCGATTTTCCTATGATGCTCGTCGTCACGTGTTTCACGCCCGGAAGCGACAGAAACGACCCCAACACCGGAACCCTCTTTAAAAATATCAAAACCGTCGGGAAGAACGCACTAAACAGCGCCACAAACCCGTACCCTTCCACCAATAACCCGATAAACGGCCACCCGTACAGCACCAACGCCAGCCCGAAGAGAAAACAAAACGCCCCGCGTTGGTTCCTCGGCCTCACGAAAAACTTCACCGTCTGCTTCGGCCCGATCGTGAGCGTGACCCCCGACAGGAACATCAGATTCCCCATCGCTAACAACCCTCGGTCGAAGAAAAACACCACCCCGAGCGCGGTGAATCCGCATCCAAAGCTCGTCAACCCGATACCGATTTCTACAAACGATGCAATTCGTCCCGTCGTCGTCGCCGTCAGTCCTCGCGTCGTCGCGTCGTTCCCTCGCGCGCGTCGCGTCGTCGCGTCGTCGCCGTCATCGCCCGTCATCGCGCGCACTTTTTCTATCGTCCATCGCGCCCGTCGCCGTCTGCGGGTCGCCGTCGCCGTCTGCGGGTCGCGTCGACCGTTCGCGACTCGTGAGCAGATGGCCAAGGATTATTCGCCCAACATCATGGCGGCGGCGGCGACCCATGTCTTGAAAGAACTAGTGGACTACGCGTTGATGAAAGATCACAAGACGACGGTCGCGTCATTCATAGACGCTGTTTTTGCGCAACTAGCGGAGCGGGCGCCGTTCAAGACCGCGGCTGAATTTGTCATCCTTCGAACCGATACGTCGCGCCTTATAAAGAAGACGCAAAAGGAAATACTAGACATGTACGATGTTGCGTTACAGCGAGGAACCGTGGAACCCGTCGGCATGTCGAAGAAGACGGTAGATGAAAAGACCCGTCGGGCGGCTGGAACGGCTATGCTACTGAAAGCAAAGGCGCGATATCTGTCGACATTTTCACCAAAAAAGTACGACGATTTCTACGAAAAGACCAACGCTATGGCCGATGTGCGGCGGTACGAGTTAGACCTCGCGTGTGAGAGATTGGCTGCGAGCGCGGCGGCGAAAGAGCGCATGAAAAGTGGTGGAAGCCGCCGCGAACGCGCCGCCGCGCGTCGCGCCGGAGGCGAACCCATTCCACGCAAACGAACTCGCGAAGTTCCAGAGGGAGGCGACAAGACTGATATGAATCTCGCCGGGATGGATCACGACGCTCGTGTCAAGACGCTCTTCCCAACAAGAGACACGCAAACAGCCTTTGTCAAAAATTTGTCCTGGGACGTTACGGAGGCCGAGCTCATGGAGTTCTTCAAAGGCGCGGTGAGCTGTCGAGTCGTCAAGGACAAAGCCACTGGTCGTTCGCGAGGAATCGCGTACGTCGACTTTGGAGAAGAAGCTGCTCTGAACGCTGCAATCATGCGGTCCGGTGAGGCGCTGAAGGGAAGACTGGTTGATATCGCGAAGAGTCGGCCTCCCAGTGACGACGGACCCGGTGGTTGCGGTGGACGTGGCAGTCGCGGTGGCGGTCGTGAAGGTGGGCGCGGCGGTGGGCGCGGCGCACCGTCTGTGGCTTCAGGACGTGGTCGCGGAGGCTTGGGCCTTATGCCTCGCACTATAACGGTGACGCGTACTGGCGACGGCGAAGGCGCGAAAACTAACGCAGACTTCAGGGCGATGTTTGTAAAGGGATCGTAGAGACGCTCGTAGTAGTGATACAAAAAACCTTATCTGTAGTTGTATAACAAGATGGAATCCGGATCAATGTTCACCATGCAGACATCGCCGTACTTCCGCGCCTGATGATGATCACGCCTTGGCGATGACGAACAAGCTGTCGCCTGGCATCTTTTTCACAAGTTTCACTTCACCGTTTAGCGTAATCTTGCTGTGTAGGCGCCCCGATGCCGAGCCAGTCGCATCAAGGTTGTGTATGTTTGCCGCGGCGGTTCGAAGGCATGGATAATCCTGTCCGGACAAACTGAAGCAATTGTCGACGTACTCCAAGAGCTGTGCATCGTTGGCGTCGTCGCAGTTCGCGAGCGCGAGTTCGAGTTCGCGAGTTCGGAAGGAAGCGCTACGTGGCGTCACCGTCAGACAGCTGAAGCTTTCGGAGAGACGGATCCTCACGGCAGAGTCACCGTTCCATGGGATGATTTCCCACCAATGTGAACGCATCTCGGCACCATCCCCGTCTTTCGAACAGTCTTCCATGAGGACGTTGCCCTCGAACGAGGTGAGGCACTCACCGTCGGCAGACTTGAACTTGAAGCTCGCCGGACACGTCGGCGCACAATCGCGAGGAGCCGCGGGACTGTTTGGCGCCGTGCACTCCGAAAAGAGCTCTTGCGTGTGAAAGTTGCCGCTCGAGTCGTACACCTCGTTTATCAGTGGGGTAAAGTCAAACAACTGCAAAGCAGGCGACGGGAGCAAGGCGTCCATTCCAGGATCATTGCCGGTGTCGCCACCGCCGGTATCGCCACCGCCGGTATCGCCACCCTCCTGTATCGGAATCGGTTTCATCATCATGCTCACCTCGAGCTCAGTTTTCGGTACTTGTAAGTACCCGCCGATGCCGGCGACGCTCGCGGTGCACTGCGACTTTGTCGTTGACGGATAGTCCCAGTCGTTCCAAAGAGCGGTGAGCGAGTGTGCCTCGCTTTCACACGTCGCTTTTGCACGGTCGAGTGTCATAGCGAACGCGTCCATCCCGTAATATACGTCCTGTCTGGCGTAAAGCTCTGGGCCCGCACACACGGGGCCAGCGCACAAGGCGACGTACGCGCTCTCTATTTGAACGACGATGCCAGTTTGTAAACCGACATGAATCTCGGCTGATCCCAAAACCTCTGATGTAACCGTCGGCGTGCCGAAAGTGACGCTCGGCGATTTGGAAATTTTCACATCAACTGGGAAAGCGACTTCGACGGCGACACCAAAGTCGCCTTCCGTCTCCGCTCTAAAAAAGTATGGCAGGCTCACGGATACTTTGAGGTCAACGAGGATGACTAAACCAGGCAGACTAGTCGGGAAGATTTTCGTTTTCTCAATAGTGTTCTCCAGGCCGAGATCACTCAAAAACTCACCAGTCTGCGTGATTCCTTGCTCTACCTTCATGGACGTCTTAGATTTGAAAGCCAGCGTAAACGTTCCATCCACGTCGGCGCCGTTCGCCATGAGTTTGAGCGCTTCTTTCAGATCATCCGTAAATTTCTCGAGAATGGCGTCGAACGCGCCGGCGCCGAGAGAAGGAGCGTTCCGTTCACCCAAGGATAAAACCGTCAAACGCTCGTGAAACTTGATGATCTGATTGAACACGCTGATCTCCGCTTCTGCGAACTGTTGCTTGTACTTCAGATGCGTCTCAACGAACAACTTCTCATCCTCCGCCGACAGTAAGCGCCGGCCGCCGTAGAATTTGCCGTTGCCGAGATCCTTGATCTGATCGACGAGTGCTTTCAAACCCGTTTGGCTGTACAACTCGGTGAACAAGCTTTCGAACATGCTGTTAAATGCCTCGAACAATTTGACCGCCACTTGCGGAGGGATTTTGAATTTTGCAATGTTTGCACAAAGCGATGTCGTGAGTTTCGGAAACTTGATGTCGATCGATCCCGGCGCGAACGGATCATCCTTCAACTTCTCAGGCCACGGCATGAGATAACTGGGCGCTTCGTAATCATCAAGAGCGGACAAAACCAAATCGAAGCAGCTGCCTGGACCGCTCGCTCCGAGTTGCGCTCGCTCCGTCTCTGCCGCCTTTGAATCGAGTTCTAATTCTTCGCCCCGGAATGCTTTATGAAGGGCGTTCTGAATGTCGCCATAAAGGGCTACGTTGTCCCGCCCCAAACCCAATGCCGCCGCTGCGGATGTCGAATCCAGTGCGTCGAGGATCCCATTCTCAATCAACGTATGCAATTCGTCCGCGCTCGACATCGTATTACCCCACGCAAGGCTCACCACGTTGCGGAGTTTATCCTCGAGTCCGTTTGCGATGTTACTGAGTGCGCTCTGAGCATCGTTGATGACGCCGATAACCCCACCGGCCAGAAGCCCGGTGTTGACGAGCCCTTGGACAGATGTCGTTGAAGCGAGTGTCAAATATTTCGCAGCGTCGCTCACCGCTGTTTGGATCGACGATTTCACCGAGCTCGGAAGCACGTTCAGATCGAGCAAACCTTGAATCGAGCTCACCTGTGTCACCGCGGTAAACTGCTGCGCGTTCGAAGCGAGTTGATCGGAGTATTTCGCAGCGTCGCTCACCGCTGTTTGGATCGACGATTTCACCGAGCTCGGAAGCACGTTCAGATCGAGCAAACCTTGAATCGAGCTCACCTGCGTCACCGCGGTAAACTGCTGCGCCTTTGTGATGAGCGAGCAATACCCGGGGAACATCACGCAGACCTGCTTGCAAGACGTGGGGAGGTTGAACTTAACTGTCGGCACCGATATGCACTTTTTGTACGTCTTTCCGACAATGCGAAATTTAGCGCACACCTTTGGCACAGAGATGGAGTACGAACTTTTCAGACCGAGATCCGAGGGACAGAAACTAAAGCAGTATTGGTCTTGGCAGGATGTCGTCGAAGCCACATAGCTTTTATATAGTGCGTTGACGTTCATGGACGCCGTCGCCCCCGCGCCATCGGCTCCAAAATTGTCATCCTGTCCAAAATCCGACTCGGCGTTCAGGTCTGCGTCCTCAAACGCTTCCACCCAATTAGAATCGCCATAAGAACTTGACTCCGGAAACATGGCTGCGACCAAATGATTTGCCGTCGCGTCGTCCAGGGTCAAGCCGTACGTCGCATAGTCGCCGACGATCTTATCCTTGTAGTACGTCTTCACGCAGCTGCTGAACACCCAATGAACTTGACTATTAGGGACAGGATACGGCGCGCCAACCTTATAGTAGTACACCCCTGGGTACTGCGCGAGGCATCCAGACGAAAAAATGACCGCATTCGTCTCGCACCACCCGTGGAATTGAAGCTGCGACGTGCACGTCGCCGTGTTGTACGACGAACCCTTCAAAGACGTTTCGATTCGCCTTCTGATTTGGTCAAAAATGCTTGAGAAGTCAGGTTTGGGGAGTTTGGGGGGTTTGAAGTTGAAGCCGCCGAGCCGAGCCGAGCCGACAAAACGCGTCGAAATTAGAACGAAAAACGCGATCGCGAGCGTCGCGACCGCGCCCATCGCCATAGCGCGCGCGTCGCGCCGATGCGTTCGAGGGCGAATCGATGCATCGTCATCGTCTTCCACGTCGCCGTCCGTGGCGCCGTACGCGTGCGCCATGACGTGACGGTGAGTAGTGTGTAGGGTGTTACAAAATAAACGCGTGCGGGCTAAGCCCGCCGGGCTAAGAATGTCGAAAAGGCCGCGCAGCTCCTTATTTCAGGGATGTTCACTGTGTTACAATATACAAGCGTCACAAGCATCAGTCATAGGGAATGGTTTACATAAGCGGATGTTTTCACACGCCACCAGTTGAGTTTTTCGAGTTTTTCGGTCGCGGTCGACGTCCGGTCGCGCAACCGGATTCCGAGACGCCGCGACGCCCCGACGCGAGGCGCGAGGCGCGAGACGCTCGAGCGCGGCGACGATGAACCGAAAGCAACAATCGTGGAACGAGCACGTGGAAGACGCGCGCGACGCCGCGGTCGACACGCTGGAAGACTTGACGGGAAAGGTGGAGAGCGGGCTCGATTCGCTGCAAAAGTACGTCAAGTTTGGAAGCGCGCCCGAGGTGCTGCTGCGGATTCGAAAGCAGTTTCGATTGCGGATACCGATCGCGCCGGACGTGGTCGTCACGGCGGGGACGGACGTGCCGCTGCAGGCGGCGAACGATGGAGAGGCGTTCGGGAAGGAGGTCTTCAATTACAAGCCCAACCTGCAGTGGAAGGTGACGGATTCGTGGTTCAACGGAGACATTAATCTCGACACGCGCAAGCACACGGTGTTTTACGAGAAGACGTTCGATTTGGACGCGGTGCAGCTGAAGGTGAGCGGGAACTTCGATTACAAGGATCACGAACCGTACGTCGGGTTTCAGTTTTTGACGACGAATGGCGTGACGTCTCCGGCGATGCAAAACGGCTTTTGCGTGAAGAGGAATCTCGAGCTGCACGACGGCGACAAGACCGCCTTCACGGCCAACGTCGAGGCGAGCTTGATCCTCGGTTCGACGACGATGGGCGGTAGAAAGGGGAAGAAGCTCGAAACGTCGCCGGCGACTGTCGATTTTTCGCGAATCGAACTGGATTTGCTGCTCAAGTAAAAGCGCGACTCCCGACGTGAAATCGCGACACAACGTTTCAAGCGCGCGAGACGGTGAAGAACAAATAATAAGAACGTTTAACATCATCCAAGAATCGATAGGTTATTGGTGAAATATACCATCGCAACGTTGTAATTGATTTATACGACCACTTTGCCGACCTCGACAAATTTCGACGAGGCGAACGTCTTCGAGACGACGTCGCGTTGCTTCTGGTCCAACGACGCCGGGAACTGGACTTGAAACGTGATGAACATGTCACCGAACTTTTTGAATTGATTGTGCTTCGGCAAGCCTTCGCCCTTGAGCGTCATTTTGTCGAAAGGTACCGTCACCCCGGTTCGAGCGATGACGACGTCGTGGCCGTCGTAGTGCTTGAAGATTTTAGAAAATCCGTTGAGCGCCTCGACGAGGGTAATTTCGTACGTCATGTGCAAATCGCTCTTACCGACGCGCGTGATCCTGTTCTCTTTATCCTCCAAAGTTTGCACGACGAAGAGCAAATCTCCGGGATCGCCATCGATCATCGCGTCGCCTTCTTCAAAAAATAGAATTTCGTGCCCGACGGGGGCGCCCGGATCGACCTCGACTTTTAGATCCGCGCGCTCGCGCACCAATTTAACGTTCGGGCAATCCTCGCACGTTTGCTCGGTGTACTGCTGATACATCCCCGGTCCGACTTGTCGCGTCACGAGCTTCTGTCGGCAGTTACACTTCCTCGTCCCTCTCGCGCTCTTCGTCACCAACTTTTCCCGCGTCACCGGCGCCGTCGCCCCGAGATAAATTTCCTTCACCGTCATCCCCAAATCAACCTTAATCGTCGTCCCTTTCGGCGTTTCCGGTTCTTCCTGTTCTCCTCCGAATCCCCCGAATCCTCCGAACGGTCCACCGCCGCCGAAGAACTGACTAAAGATATCTTGCGCCCCGCCGCCGCCTCGTCCGCCGCTCTGTTCGTGTTGCTTCACCCCGTCCTCGCCGTACCGATCGTATATCGACCGCTTCTCCTTATCGCTCAGCACCTCGTACGCCTGCGAGATTTCCGTGAATTTTTTCTTCGCGCTCTCGTCGTTCGGGTTCTTATCCGGGTGGTACTTCAGCGCGAGCTTTCGGTACGCGCGCTTGATCTGGGACTCCTCCGCGCCGCGCGACACGCCGAGCGCGGCGTAGTAATCGCTCGCGCGCGCGCACACCGCGGCGAGCAGCGCGAACAGAACGCACGCGAACGCACCGCGCGTCGACGCGCGCGCGCGGCGTCGCATCGCGCGTCCAACGTCCACGCGCGCGTCGCGCGATGCCGATCGAAGTGGGCTTCGATCGGGCGGGACATCTTGAGAAGGACCGGGACCGCGAGCCGCCGCGGACGCGCGAAGAGAGAAGGAGAGAAGAAGGAGACGGCCATAAGAAGGGCGCGATAGCGACGCGCGCGATGAACGAAGTGGTGCGTGATAAACTAACGGACGGTGTTCTAGGACTAGAGCGACGGCGCGCGGGGGGTGTCGCGCGCCGCGGGGCGAGCCGACGCGCGACGGCGGCGAGACGCGCCGGCGGCGGCGACGGCGGCGCGATGTTGCGGCGACGCGAGGTCAGCGTCGATGGCTTCGGCTTCGGATTTCGTCGCTTGGACGCTCGCGGAGGGTGCAAATAACGGTAACGGCTTGGCGTCGAGGGAGAGCGACAGCGGAACGGCGAGAAGGCGATAGTTGTACGCCAAGAGCGATCGCAGGCGTCGGAAGTCGCGAACCCAGTCGTTGGCGTTGGCGCTGATGCGCTGCGCCGCGGTCGGATGGGTTTCGAGCCATCTCACGCGTTCAGCAAGATCGTGTAGGTCTTCTGCGACGGGCACGTAGTGCACCCACGGCTTCAGAGTGTCAAAGTACGAATCCTTCATCGACGTCTCGTGGTGCAACAGCACGCCCGGCATGGTGAGTTTGGGAATCAGTCCGCTCCACGTCGTCCCTCCACCACCGCCGAGGTCGAGATGATACTTGTATTTGCCCAGCGCCTCTTCAGTTAAGCGTTCCGTGGCGTCAATACCGAGTTCGGCGGCCATCTTGTCGCGCTCGCTCGACTGATTTTTCCAGTTGAAAAACTTGGCGTCGATGAGCTCGGGGTGCAACTTCGACATCAGAACCGCCCTAAAGCGCGGACCGACGTCACTATTTCGCAACAACATCTTCATCGCTTTCATTTTGTTCGCCTCTTCCATCAACCATGGCAAAAAATTTTCGGACGTCGAGGCAAAATCCGGGTACGACGGCGTCAAGAACGTGTAATCGCTCCCTCTCCAAAAGACTTTGTTAACCAACGAGTTCCATTCGTACAACGACTTGTCCTCCACGGCGTCGAGCGAAAATAATCCGTGGGCGTATGGCGTACACGCAGCTTGTCCGCTCACATCGCCGTCCGGATCACACTTGGCCAACTCGCTATACTTTTTCGTCGGGTAATTCAGAAACGGGCACGACGTCGTCTCAGCGTCAAGCCCACTCATGGACACGTTGTACGTCGCGATGTTCTCAGTGTAACAAGACGCGAGCGGAACCAAGGGCGCGTGAATCATCGTCGGTAACACGTGCTCGACGTTTTTCGGCACGCTACCGAACGCATATATCGGTGCCCACGCTCTCGTCGCGCACTTCGCCTGCGCGGACACGCAATGCGTCGACGGCTTGTCCGATACTTCGAAAAGCAACTCGAACGGATTCCGCCCATCCTCGAGCCGATGCGGGTAATACCTCTTTATCGTTTCAATCATCACCTTCACCGCCGCCACCGCGCGCTGCTTGACGCCATCCGTCGACTGACCCAACTCGACGGCTTCGAATCCACCCGCCGACGTCCAGCGCAGCAAGCGCAACTCCCCCGCGTATCCGTACTCTTTCACCGTGCGCGCCGTGCGCTTCTCGATCGGCGGTCGCAGTCTCAGGGGAACGTTTCCCACGCGCGCCGCGCACGCGACGAGGACGAACGCGCACGCGAACCCGAGCATTCGCGAGCGAAACACGCGCGAAGCGCTTGGGTGTTGGTGTCCCGCGCGCGCGCGTCGGTCGACGTCGACGTCGACGTCGGCGACGCGCGACGACGACGGGGCGTCGGGGACGTCGAGGAGCGCCGCGCGCTCGGCGACGTCATCGCGCGCGAGACCGAGCATCGCGCGCGCGTGTGGCGCGTCGAGCGATCGATGGCGGAGGCTTGAAAACGGAGCGTCGCGCGGCTCGGCGGTGGCTGGTGGACGGATGGTGTTGATACTGTTGATACAGCGCGGAACGGGGGCTAATCGGAAACGTTGGTGGCCTTCGCGGCTTTGGCGGCGTCTCTGGACGCTTTGATGGCGAGTTTTGCGGCGCGCGCGGCCAGGCGCTCGGCGCGCGCGGCCACGTGCGCGGCTTCAAAGTCTAGCAGCGTCTCGCCAGAGGGATCGAGCGTTTTCGCCAAGGGAATCGCCAGGGCTTGATAGTTGTGACGAAGCAGCGATTTCAAGCCTCGGAAGTCGCGAACCCAGTCGTTGGCGTTGGCGCTGATATTTCGTGCTTCCTCGGGGTGCGTTTCGCACCAAGAAATCTTCTCAAAAACGTCGTGTAGGTCTTCTGCGACGGGCACGTAGTGCACCCACGGCTTCAGAGTGTCAAAGTACGAATCCTTCATCGACGTCTCGTGGTGCAACAGCACGCCCGGCATGGTGAGTTTGGGAATCAGTCCGCTCCACGTCGTCCCTCCACCACCGCCGAGGTCGAGATGATACTTGTATTTGCCCAGCGCCTCTTCAGTTAAGCGTTCCGTGGCGTCAATACCGAGTTCGGCGGCCATCTTGTCGCGCTCGCTCGACTGATTTTTCCAGTTGAAAAACTTGGCGTCGATGAGCTCGGGGTACAACTTTGAAAACAGTACCGCCCTGAGACGTGGTCCAATATCGGTGGAAAACGCCATATCGTGTAAGGCCTGCGAAACATTGGCTGAAGACGCGATTTCGCTCAAAAACTCATTCGCGTCAGGCTTGTGCCCCGGTACCCGGGGCGCGAGAAACGAATAGTCGCTCCCGCGCCATTCCACCTGCGGTTTGAGATTATCCCACTCGTACATCGACTTATCATCCACGGCATTGAGCGAAAACAATCCGTGATACCGACACTGAGCGAGCTTGGCGTCGCACTTTCCTTGCTCGGAATACTTTGTCGTCGGGAAGCGTAAAAAGTCGCACTGTGGCTCGTCGTCCGCGCTAAAGCCTAAATGCGGATTCAAACCCTCGATGAAACAACTACGAAGCGCGCCGAGCGTGGCTGGCACCATTGTCGGCAGCACGGTTTGATCCTTGAACGAGCTCCCAAAGTTAAATATAGGTACCCATCGATCAAACTCGCACAACTTCTGCGCGTACTCGGCGTCCAAGCACGGCGTCGACGGCATGTCCCACGTCGAGTACAACAACTCGAACGGCGCCGACGTCTCCGATAATCGACCAGGCATGTACTTTGCGATCGTTTGCGCCATCAGCGTTGCCGCCCCTCGTTGACGATTCGACACGTCGCGCTCGTCCTTCGCCGGCGCGTCCGGCGTCTCGTTCGCGTCGGCGCTTCGCGCCTCCTGCCTCCACGATCCTCTGTGCGTCTCGAATCCGCGATCGTGCGACCACGAGAGGATTGACAATTCGTCCTTATACTCTCGCACCGTTCGCTCGGTGGCGTCGATGGACGATGCGCCGAAGCGCGAATCGCGATGGGTGTTACCGAGCGACGGTGCGAACGTCATCCCGCTGGCGCGCGCGAGCGCGTACGTCGCGACGCCGACGCACGAAGCGGTGGCGATGAGACGAACAGCGCGCGTTCGTCTGTCATCGCGCGACGACGCGGCCGCGTTCGACGTCGCGCGATCGAGCAAGCGCTCGCGCTCGAGCGACATGACGAACGCGCGTCGCGTTGTGAGGCGCCGGTGCAGTGTGGTGGACGTCGCGCGCGAGAGGCTTTTTAAATTAACGAATCAACGAGTTTATTCGCCGGCTTTACGCTTCTTCCCAGCCACCGCGGTGGCGTCCTTGTGAGCGGCGTAAGCGGTGGCGATCTTATCTATGCACGCCTTGCTCGCCGTGGCGTGGTCGACGATCGGAGCGGGATAATCGACGCCGACGACGCAACCGGCTTTCTTCTGCACGTCGAGAGGGGCGAGCCAAGGTTCGTACACGTACTTGGCGGGCATATTCTTCAGCACGGGGAGGTAGTGCTTGACGTACGCGCCGTCCTTGTCGTACTTTTTCGCGAACGAGTGCGGACCGTACACTCGGAAATATTGGTAAAAGAAACACGAACACGAGAGCCACATCCAGTTGCCGTTGTTCAGCGCCCAATCGGCGTCGACGAGGTCGCGATCGAACGTGTCTCTGCCCCACTCCCAGTGCACGAATAGGTCACCACGGGTCAGGAAGCACGCCACGGCGTGTCGAGCCAAGTGATGGATCCATCCCTCGAGGCGAAGCTGGGTCATCGCGGCGTCGATCCAAGGGAACCCGGTTTGCGCGTTCTCCCAAGCCGCGAAGAGCTCACGATCCTTGTTCCAAGGAATTTGCCTGCAGATTGGATTTCCTTCCATCTTATCGAAATTCGGCGTCCCCGCGCCGACGAGATAGTAGAATTCGCGCCACATCAGTTGTCCCATGAGACTCACCGGCGGTTGCGAAGGTTGACCTTTGCCCTCAAACTTTGCGAGCACGGCGTTGAGCTCGTGATAAAACACTCGCGGCGACACGCAACCGAATTTCATGTACGGACTCAGCGCTGTCGTGGACGGTGTCATCAGCATATCACTATTCGCTGCAGTGTTTGTTGCGTCATTTTTGCTTCCCGCGTCTCGCGCTGCGATTTCGAACGGACTCTTTGGCTTTGGCTTTTTCGCGCCCAAGGCATGAAAAAGCGTCGTGGGATTTGTATCTGGCTTTTGAAACGTGTGCACCCATTCCGTGCGCGACAGTTGTCTGCGTAGACGTCTCAAGCCTTCGGTTTCACCTCCGATCGCTTGAAAACCTTCGTCGTCATGCATGGCTTCGTAACCGAGCTCCTCCAAAGTGGGGATCCCGTACGCGTCCGCCACTCCCGCGACTAATTCCTTCGTCTCCTCTGCTGTCCCCGTGAACGGCGCCGGCATCGCCTTCGGCGCATCCAAAGCGGCCGCAGGTGCACCCATTTTATCTACAATCTTCAAAAACTGCGAATACGTCGTCGGTGGTTTCCCATGACACTTCGCCAACATCTCCTCCACGTCGTACAGCGTGTGTCCGCTCGACGACGCGCACTCTACTCCCGCGCGCTCCAGCGCTCCTCGCACCGCGGTGTCTCTCATTTTCGCATACGGTTCGATATCGTGTTCCCACGTCACCAAATCAACCTTCCACGTCTTGCACGCTCGCGGCAACACCACTCGCGGTTCGCCGTGCAGCACCAGCAGCGAACTGCCGCGTTCTCGCAGCGTCGCGTCCAAGTCGCGCAGCGATTGCAACAAGAACCGCATGCGATTCGCCCCCACCCGCGAGGGCTTACAGAACCACGGATCGAGCACGAACACCGGTTGCGCGCTCTTCGCGCGCGCGATGCCCGCGGCGAGAGCGGGATTATCGTGGACGCGCAGCGCTTTGCGAAACCAAATCAGCGAACGCGTCGTGCCGTTGCTCACGCTCGGCGCCGTCATGACGACCGCGCGAGACGCGAGAGTTTACGAAGCGCGGCGTACGTCGTCGGGCGCGCGTCGCGCGCGCGCACCGAGGCGGTCGAGAAGTGCGGGACGACGCGTTTCGATTGACCTTTTCGGCGACGGTGACGTGGCGATTTCAGTTTGCCCCGAGCGCAGCGTTCGCGCCCGTCGAGCGCGAGTATCGCGTACGGTGCGTTGTGTTAAAGCGAGCTACTACGGTGATGGAGGCGATGGTGGAGCATTTTCCTTGGCGCCGTGACGCTCGTCCGAACTGACGCTGTCGCGCTCGTCCTCGCTCTCGAAAATTGCGGCTTCGCGCTCGTCGTCCGAGCCGAGGTCGGTGGTCGCGCGATGCGTGCCATGAGATGCGAGACTGGCTACGTCGAATTCACTCCCGTCGACGTCTGCAACTCGATCTGTGGCGTCAGATCCGAGCGTGGCGGCGATGGAAGCTATTGATATCGCATCGAAGCGGTCGGTGAAGTCTGAACCCGCGATGGAGCCGGCGATGCTGGCAACGTCGTCGCCCTTGTCGCTGAACGCGACACGGCCTGAAGGCGTCGGCGACACCGGGTCCGACGTTTGTAGGCTCGCTAATGCATCCGCTAAATTCGACGCTTGCGCCTTGCGTTCGGCCACGATACGCTTCGCTTCTTCGATTTGTGCGCGCGCCTCTTCGCCGAAATCGACGTCCCCCATGCTCGCGAACGGATTCGCCCCTTCAGGTGCCGGCGGTTCCTCTGCCGCTCGACCGAAGAAATTTCCACCGTCATCGGCGTAGTCATCTTCGCCGCTATAATCTCCGTCACTACTATACTCTTCTTCCTCGTCGTCGCTCGTCGTCGCGTCTTCGTCTTCGTCTTCGTCTTCGTCTTCGTCTTCGTCTTCGTCTTCGTCTTCGATTTCCCGTGGCACGAATTTGCTCGCCACACCAACCGAACTATCGCTATCGGAGCCGTCTCCACGATCGC
>Ga0209666_1001838_pt1 | contig 16037 bp, 5 predicted proteins | sample SaaInlV_125m_DNA_FD_184679 | JGI IMG/M metagenome (GOLD analysis project Ga0209666, IMG submission 184679) | Marine microbial communities from expanding oxygen minimum zones in the Saanich Inlet - Saanich Inlet SI037_S3LV_10m_DNA (SPAdes)... | ecosystem: Environmental > Aquatic > Marine >...
AGAAGAGACGAAGGAAACGACGAAAGCTTTCGTCGCGCCTTTGACTCTGAACGTCTCCGGCGACGCGTCCGCGGCGCAGAAGGCTCTGACGCAGAAACGCGAGGAGGAAAAGGCGGAGAAGGCGGCGGCCGCCGCGGCGGCGCGCGCCGCGGCGCGCGCGCGCGTCCTCTCGGCGAGAAAAAAAGTCGAGGAATCGTGCGGACGCCCGTCTCGCGTTTCGGGGACGTTCGAGGCGAGGCCTTTCGACAGACCGAGATCGGCGACGTGCGGTTTGTTTTCGTACGCCTCCGAGCGCCAGCGCGCGCAGGAGTGCCTCGAGCGCCGCGGCCGATTCTCCGACGCGCTGCTGTTGAAGCAAAAAAGAGCGGACGCGCGTCGGCCGACGATGGCGTACGGCGAGCTCTGTCCGCTCAACGCCGGCGAAGAAAAAATAAAATTCCTACGCGAGTACGAGCGGTACAAGCGCGGCGTCTCTATGGAGTTGCCCCCCGACCCCGTGTTCGAGTACGCCGATTCCGAGGCGGCGAGAGTCGCGATGCGGCGCTGGGGTTTACCCCGAAACGAGTTCCTCGAGCACGCCGAGCGGGTCATCGCCAAAAGACGCGAGCTGTTCCCGCCGAGAAGAAGAATCGCTCACGAAACGCCGCGCTCGTCCGACGAGACGGAGGAGAGCGTTTTAAAGGACGAAGCGTGCGCTCCGACGACGCACGACCGCGAGGACCCCGAGATGAGTCTCTCGGAAGACGAGCGCGACGACGCTACAGACGATCACGACTCGTTCGCGCGCGCGGCGTGGGGCGAGCGAGTCGCGACGCAAGCGCTCGAGGAGGAGGCTCGTCGGTATTTGGCAAAACACGACATCGCGGATGTCGTGACTTTGCGGTGGCACGACAATCTGTCGACGCCATCCATGACCACGACGACGTCGCGCGATCCGCGCACCGGCGTTTTCGTCGCGAAAGGCGTGCTGCACCTCCCGCGGAGCGCCGGGGGGGATGACTGCGCGGACAAAATAAAGAATTCGCGCGAAAAAGGATCGCGGAAGAAGTTTTACCGCAAGCGCTGGATCAAAGCTTTGCTCGATCACGAGATCGGCACGCACTTCGCCATCGCCGCGAACGACGCCGCGCAGGGTGACGCGTTACGCGACGCGGGAACCGCGTTCGGGGGCGGCTCAGGGGGTATCGACGACACGCGTTCGTTCATGACCTCCAACGGTTTCCCGAGCAACAAAGCGAAAGGTCGCGGGTTCGGCGCCGCCGGCGCCGCGACGCCGCGCGAGCGGTTGGTCACCGAGGAGGGCCTCGCGACTCTGAACACGCACAGGTGCGCTGGCGTGAAGATTTTGTACGGCCCCGCGTTGGCGTACTGGACGCGGTGGCACGCCTCCAAGCTCAGCTTCTCCGAGCTTTTTGAAAAACTAGAGGAACACGTCCCGTCCGTGAACGCACGGTGGACGCAGTGCGTGCGGAGCAAACGGGGTTTGGTGGAGACGAAACAAAGGAAAGCGTGCGCGAAGGACCAGTGTTACTTCGAGGGCGCGGTGCGTTTACTGGAGGCGCGCAAAATGCTGGACTTCAAGCTCTTGCACGGCGGCAAGATCGCGCTCGAGGAGTACGCCGACGCGAAGCAGGCGGCGCTGAGGCACTCGCAGCGCCGCGGGAAAATCGCCAGGCGGCTCGGCGCGGTCGGGAACGCGGAGCGCGAAACGCGAAGTCAAGAAAGTCTCGCCTCTTCCCGGCCGGCGAGCGCGCGCGAGACACGTTTGTTTTTCGGCGAAAACGAACCCGAACCCGCGCGGACGAAAAACTACCTGCGCGGCATTCGCGGCGGCGTGAGCTCGGCTTCGCTCGTGGACGCCGTCGCGTCCGCGCTTCGCTCGCAGACGCTCATGGAGATAAATTCGGCGCGAACGGTGGAGCCGCACTTTTTGGCGGACGAGTCAAAGTACCTCGCCGAGCTGGAGATGGTCGCCGAGGCGAACGAAATCGAGGCCAAGGACGACGTCGCGACGCGCGCCGTCGCGGGGTGGGCGCCGAGGCGCGGCGCGGAGGCTCGTTTTCGAATGCCGACTTCGGGGAAAGAACCCGACGGATGCCCTCTCGCCGACGAAAACGAAAACGAAAACGCGGGTTCCGACGACGACGTCGAAGCCGATGCCGAAGCCGAAGCCGTCTCCGCGGCATAGTCTATCACGCGAACGGTGTACTACTAGAGCGTATTCCGGTTGACGAAAGCTCGCGACGCTCGCCTATATGACGCCGCTTAACCGCATCTCGCTCCGTTTTCCGCGTTCGTCTTGGTCAGCGCCTCCTCCAGAACTCGCACTGTTTCGTCGAAGGTGGGCCTCGATTTTGGGTCCTCGCGCCACAGCGCGGTCATCAGATCACGCCACCCAACGCACGGCTCGTCCAAATCCGCCGCAGGCAGCTCCGGGCGTTTCCCGGTCATGATACCCCACACCACGCTCTGCTCGCGCATGTCCTTGAACGGCACGTCGCACGTCCACAGCTCCCACATGCACACCCCGAACGAGTACGCGTCCACCGACTCGGTAGCGTTCGCGGGGTCGGAAAACAGCTCGGGCGCCGTCCACGGCAACGTCCCGCGCTGCGACGCGATGCCGCTCGTGAATTGTCGCGCTTCAGCGTCCGCTACGCCGGATCCAACCACGCTCCCGCCTCTCTGCTGCTTCGAGAGACCGAAGTCGGCGACTTTGCACGTCACGCCGCCGGCGACGCCCAGCTGGCGCGCGGTGAGCACGTTGTCGCACTTCAGGTCGAAGTGCACGAACCGCCGCGAGTGCAAATACGCCATCCCGCGAGCCACGTCGAGGGCGCACCGCGCGCGCACGGATAAACTCAAGTGGCGTTTGCCGCGAAGTGGAGGTGCGTTTTTTTTCGACTCTCCGTTTCCGTTTGTCTGTTCATCCTCCGCGGCGCGCGAAAGCGAAAGACTTTCAAGACTTGCCTCGCGGACGTGCAGGTTGAGCAGCCGCCGCAGACTCCCCGAGCGCATGAACTCCTCGACGATGCCGAGACGGTCGCCGTCGTCCACGACCCCGTACACGAACACCACGTTCGGGTGGTGCAGCGCGGCCATCACGCGAGCCTCTTTTAAAAAACTCTCGCGCGACGCGGACGCCTCCCTCGCGTCCAGCAAATCCTCCTCGCGGTCTGAATCCGCCGAATCTCCTTCGGCGGAACCACTCGTGACGACGAAGTCCGTCGGTAGGTCCCTCTCCTCTTTTTCAGATACTCTCGCGAGACCGTTTAATCGCGCTTCGCGCGTCTCGGCGCGCGAAAGTCTCTCTCTTCGCGCGTGCAAGAATTTGACCGCCACCTCCGAACCGCGCCACAGCGCGAGGTGCACTTCCCCGAACGCGCCACCCCCTAAACGGTGCACGAGGGTCAACTCCGCGCTCGGAACGTTCTGCAAGCCGGAAGCCTTTGACGCCGATTTCGCGTTTTCGTTCACCACGCGCTCTCTGTCGGTGTCTTTACGAAAGGCTTCCGCCGCGGCTCTCGAATCTCGCGGCGTCCCCGCCCCCGAGTCGGCGCTGTCGGATTTCTCGCAGACGTACACCTTGAGTTTTTCCGCCGCCGCCGCCGCCGAAGCCGCCGCGTCCGCGCCGGCCTCCCTCGCGATGATCGCCATTTTCCGGTCCCACTCCTCGAACATCTCGTCGATGTCGGCGTCGCGCGCGACGCGCAGAAGCGTCACGCCGTCGTTCGGGTCGCGGTAGTACACTTTGAGTCCGTTCTTTTTGCGTTTAGCGAGACGCGCGTCGTCGGACGTTTCGTCGTCGGAGGTCTCGTCGAGGAGCGTCACGAGCGTGTCAAACGTCGCGCCCCGTCGTATGGACACCAGTCTCGTGTCCCCCCCTCTGTACCCGCGGCTCCCGTCCGGCTTGTCGTACAACGCTCCCCCCGACGCGACGATCGCGCGGATCTTGGTACCGGACGACGTAGAGGGCTTCTCGGCGGAGGTCACCTCCGCCGCCCGCGAAGATTCGCCGCTCGAGCCGTCGCGCGCGACCGACTCGTCCGCGGACGCGACGGACTCGCGCGCGGAGGCGCCCTCGCGCGCGGCCGCGCGGCCGCGCGGCGGGCGACCGGCGCCGAAGTTACCGCTCGCGCCGGGGAGGATCTGCAGGGCCTGCAGCGCCGCGGGGAGCAGGATGTCGTTCTCCAGGTCCAGGGACTCCAGCGATGCCTTCCGGGAGTGCGCGGGCCTCCTGCGGAGCTTGTCCCCGGTCAAGGAGGAGTTCGCGGGCGAGCCCGCGAGCGATCCCCCGTCGTCGGGGTCGCTCCCGTACTGCGCCATCGCGGGCGCGGCCGGAGGCACCCGCGCGCCGCCGCAGAGCGCGTCAAAACCGCGCGTGCCGTGGCGTGTGCCGCCCGCGCGTTGAAGCCGCGGCTTTTTCTCCACGCCGGTCGCCGGCGCGCGATTTGCCGCACTTCGCAAAACTTAGACGAGATCGCTTCGGTGTCTTCGGCAGACGCGCGGGCGCGTGACGCCCGGTTCGGGGTCGGGGGCTCGGCTCGGGCGCTTCTCCGTGCCGCGTCTCCCGAGAGACGCGCGCGCTCCCCGACGCCGGCATGTCCACCCCCGCCGCTTCGAACGTGATCCGGCTGGTGCGCACGCGGGGCCTGTGCGTGCTTCGTCAGTTACGACTGGAGGAGAGTTTGTTCCGCGCGAACGCGGAGAACTGGGCCATCGTCAACGACGGCGCGCCGCGAACGGCGATCGTGCTCGGCATATCCGGCAAACCCCACCGTTTGATCGACGTCGCCGCCGCGCACAGGGACGACCTCCTCGTGATCAAGCGGTTCAGCGGGGGGGGGACGGTCGTCGTCGACGCGAACACGCAGTTGGTCAGCCTCGTGATGAACGCCGAAGCGGTTGCGCCGACGCCGCTGTTCCCGCACCCGCTGATGCAGTGGACTGTTGGTCTGTACAAAGGAATGAACACGTGCGAAACCTCAAACGCCGGCGTGTTCCGCGACGTCCCGAACTGGCGGTTACACCAGAACGACTACGTCGTCGAGGTGTCAGACGTTCCGAGCGTCGATGAGCGCGTTGCGAAAAAAATCCTCAAGGTGGGCGGTAACGCGCAGTCCATCTCGAAGACGCGCTTCGTGCACCACACCTCGTTCCTGTGGGACTTCGACGAGGAGAACATGTCGCGATACCTCGCCGTGCCGGAAAAGCAACCGGCGTACCGGGAAAACAGGCCGCACGGCGCGTTCTTGGCTCCGCTGTCGCGTTTTGTGCGGGACCGAAATCTCATGCGCGATCGTCTGCCGGGCGCTCTGCGAGCTCTGGGTCTGGTCGTGGAGGAAGCGAGTGTGGCGGACGCCGAGGCGGCGGCGAGGGCGGGGTCCAGCGAGAACAGCAATTCGCACAGGAGCACGGCGGTGGTGGACCTGGAGAAGGCGCTGACCATGGACAAGGACGCGCGCGCGCCGACGGTGCCGGATGGATGAGTTTGTGATTTATGGATGTCTTTTGTGTGCTCGAGGCGAGCTGCGTCAACGCGGAGCCCGCGTGAACGCATCCATTCGTCAGTCCGAGAATTATGTGTCATGCGCTTTGGAAAGCGCATTTCTTTTTTTTTAGTGAAACCCCACCTTGAGATCAAAACACTACCTCCTCTCTTCTCTCCCTTGTTTGTTGTTCGCGCGGACGAGCACTATTTCTTCAGACTGGATATTCTGTCGAGGAGTGAATATTCTTTTTTTTTCGGACATATTCGCCGTTCGCGATGCGGAGTCGGCAAAGGAAGCCGCGCGCGCGCGTCGCCTCCGACCTGGCCGGGCTCAGCCTCGCGCCATGAAGTTCGGACACAGGTTCCAGCAGGTCATCGAGCAGACGCACCCCAGCGTCTCCGACCAGGTGCGTTCACGCGCCGCGCGCGTCACCCCTCGGGGATGTCGAAACAGGCCCACGCGTTGGCGCTTTATCGCTCGCGCTCCGTCCGCGCGGCGCGCCGGGTCCGCCCCTCCCGCGTCTCGCGTCGCGCGCGAGCTCGCGCGAGCCCCCGCGCCGTCACGCGCCGAGGGGCTCCGACGCCGCACCCGCCCGGCCGCCGACTCGCCGCGCCCGAACCCGGCCGCCCCCGTCGCTGACGACGCCCCTTCACCCGAACACGACCGGTTCATCCCGTTTTTTTTCTTTCCGCAGTTCCTGTGCTACAAAACCTTGAAGAAATGCCTGAAGAACATCCCCGAGGAGCGCGCGGCGAAGGAAGACACGCCGGAGGGTTTGACTACCGCGGAGACGAACAGCGGTACTAGGGGAAAGAAGGAGCTCATCACGCTCACCGCCGAACAGCGCGCTTTCGTGAAGACTCTGAATGACGAGATGAAAAAGTTTAACAAGTTTTTCATGAACGCCGAGGAGGATCTGGTGATGCGCGAACGCGCGCTCGGCGAAAAGTTCCACGCGCTGGTGGATAAACAGACTGGGAAGCTCGTGTGTGTGAACGACTCCGAGCCGACTTCGATTGTCACGGCGTTGAAGGAGACCCGAAAAGCGTTTGCGGATTTCCACGGCGAGCTCGTTTTGTTAGAGCACTGGACGTCTCTCAACTACACCGCTTTGGTAAAGATTTTGAAGAAGCACGACAAGCGCTCGCGCGTGCGGCTGCGCAGCCCGTTTCTCGTCTCAGCGTTACAGCAGCCGTTTTACAGCACGGAGGTTTTAACGGAGCTCATCAAGAAAACCGAGGTGCGGTTCCGGAAGCTGCACGAGCTGACGAGCGAGGCGGAAACCGCGGAGCGTGTAACAAACGGAGAGCGTTTTTCGGAGAAGACGGCGGCGACGGAAAAGAGGAACAAAACGCATACGAAGACATTCCCCGCGCTGGCGCGCACGCGAGCTGCCATCTCGTGTTGGGACGGCATGAAGGACGAGGACTCGGTGAAGCGCCCGTTCGGGGACGGACACACCGGGATTTTAAAGACCGCCGAGCCGGCGAGCAAGAAGGTGAAGGCGTGAGACTTTGAAGGGCGCTTTGTCGCCGGTTTCGGTTTATTTTTTAGAGACGCGGCAAAAACGCGCCGTAGCCGCGAGCAGCCAAGACGTGTATTATCGCGTGTACAATACATCAGAGCGAACAAACAGCGCGACGTGACGATAGTGCATGATGACCACGAAATCGTTCATCGAACGCGTCTCAAAAAGTCTCACCGCGCAGGCGCCGGAACGACGCGCGTCTCGACGCTCCTCGTCGGCGGCGGCGGTAACGAGCGCAACTTTTTCGCGGCGTCCCTTAACCGAGCCCTCTTTGTATCCGCCGCCTCGTCGTCGCTCAGGCCTAAACCGTTGGGTTTCCGCGAGCGCCTCACTGAAGGCGGCGCGTCCAACGTTTCATCGCTCACGCCACCCTCTCTTAACGTCTGGTCGATGAGCTCGGAGACGGAGACGTTTTGGTTTTTCGCGTCGCGCTTCAGCGCGTCGTCCATCGCGCGGCGCCATCGCTTGGCGTTGGGCTCGCCGTAAAACAGGTTCTGCAACGGGTGCACGAGGTGGCGAGTGGAAGGCACGGCGTACCCATCCTTCGTGACCCCGAACCTTCCTCGAGTCGCGTCGCAGTACTCGCCATACGCCGTTAGCAGTTTTCGGCGGCTCGTAGCTGTCTCCGGGTTCTGCGTGTCACCGAAAACGTCGACATCCGCCGTCGCCAGCACGCCCCACGGATCGGCGTGCGCCGCGCGACCGATCATCGTCCCGATGAGATTACCGGGGATGAGCGTCTCGTCCGCCGCGGAGTGAACGCCGCCGTCGTCGTCAAAGGGAGCAAGATCGCCGTTCGCGATCACACTCGCCGTTTCAATATCAACGATCCCCCCGTTCAACGCGAACGCGACGTGTGGGAAATCGTTCGCCAACGCGACGACCCACTCGTACCGCAAAGGCGGCACGGCTCTATTCTCCGCGGGTGACAAACCGTTTAACAGCGCTTTCCGCGCGTGAATTGCGAACAACGGTTTACCACCCGCGGACGGGCAATTGGGTAGTTGTCCAGAAACCGTCTCGATGAACGCGCACAGCTCATCGTACGAATCTTTATCGTCCACTCCCACGCGGCACTTCACCGTCACCGGCGCTCCGCCCGCGTTCTCCGCCATCGCCGCGACGCACTCGGCGACGAGATTCGGTTCCAGCATCAGACTCGCGCCGAACGCGCCTTTGCCCGCGACTTTCGGGCTCGGGCATCCGCAGTTCAAGTTCAGCTCGTCGTACCCGTACGGCGCCGCGACCGCGCTGGCGATCGCCAAAAGCTCAGGGTCAGCGCCTCCGAGCTGCAAAGACGTGGGATGGCCGGCTATAGGAAAATCCAGAAACCGATCCAGACGCGGGTGGTCGGTGTGTCGCAACGTCTGATCAACCTCCATCTCCGTGTACAGCCATGTGTTCTTTGTGAGCAAACGCACGAGGTGGCGGAAGTGCGGCGTGGTGTACTCCATCATGGGCGCGATGGAGAGTCGCTGGGGAGGAAGAGAGGATCGCGGTGGGCGCAGGTCGTCGCGCACGAAGCCGGTCCATGAATCGTCGCGGAACGACAGACGCCGCGAAGAATGCGCATGTTCGCCTCCTCCGCCTCTTTCGCCGAGAACCGCGAACCGCCCGTCCTCGTCCCTCTCGTGCGGGAACGACCACCACCCCGGGACGTTCGCGTCCAGCTCCAAAACGCGCGCGCTCGCCCACTGCACGCCGTTCACCGAACCTCGGGGCCTTGGCGTCGCGTCGTCCACCGTCTCGTCCACGGGCGGCTTCGCGCCCGGATCCGACGCCGCGCACCCGGGGTCGTCGTCGCGGGAAGACGCGAGACGTGCGGCTTTCCGAAACGATCGCGGGCCGACGGCCGTCTCCGACGAGACGCGGAGGAATCGCCTTCGGGCGCCGAGACGTCCCGTCGTCCACGCCGGCTCCGCGACCGCCGGCGGGTGTCGGCGGTGGGAAGAACCGCCGCCGCCCCATCTGCGGGAACACGCCGGACGCGCCCTCCGTGCCACCGCGCGGGGCACCGCGGGGAGCGCCGCGGTGACGGACATCGCGCCGCGGAGCATCGGGCGCGTCCCGCTCGACGTCTCCTGGACGCTTCGCACGCACGCCGCGCGGAGCGGAGTGCAGACCCGCGGATAACGCGGGACGAGGAGGACACGATGTTCATTCATGTCTCTCACGACTCACCTTTTCGTGGCTGAGAGAGACGCGTGAAAAAAACGTTACAAATCGAATCTTCTGTCGACTCCGAACGCGCGCTCTGAACGGCGACGAGCCCTCTTCCATCACAAACACTTCTTGTGCCGCTCCGAAGCGTGCCTCTTCGATCGCGTCTCTCTCGTCTCTGTCGTCACTCTCAACATCTCTGCGCGTCTCTCCGTGAGTCGTATCTCTCGTCGTCTCTCGCTCGCGCGTCAAAGCCAGCGTATGAGTACCCAGTCATCGCTCGCTCCGCGTCTTTCGCGTCATCACGCCGTCGGCCAGAACTTCTCCTCGACGTCCACAGCGCGCAGCGTCTGCGCTGGCTGCGCGTTCTCGTCGAGCAGCAGATCGCCGTTTTCGTTTCGCGATCCGCTCGCGAAAAAAGAGCCGTCCTTCTCGTAGTACTTGCCGAACCGGCCCTCGCCGCCGGCGCCGAACAAAAAGTCGATCGCGGCTTTCGCGTCGGCTTCGTTTTCTTTTATTGGCGACTGCACGTCGTGGAGCCGCTGGTACTCGAACATGTAGCTGTTGGCGGTCATCACGCCGTTTTTGTTCCCGTACGACTTCGGGTACACGTACCGCTTCGCGCTCTCGAACGCAGAGGACTCGCCGTCCTCGCCGCTCTCCCCCGGGGTGACCCAGGACTCGAACGGGAAGCGCGTCTCGAACGGCGGCGTCTCGATCGCGGGGTCGTCTTGCTTGGCGACGGGAACCGCGACGGGCTCGCCGTCTTCTTGGTCATAGATCTTTTCGCCGTTAGCGTCGGTGAGTTCGTGCGTCACCGTGAACGCGAGTAACATGTCGTCGTCCTCGTGTATGAGGTTGTGGCAGTGGAACATGTAGTTGCCGCGGTTAGCCTCCGCCCAGAACGCGACGATTAAGTGTTCGTTGAACCCCGCGAAAAAAACATCTTTGCTTCCGGTTTCGTACGGAAACACGCCGCGGCCGGAAGGCCACGCTTCGAGCGCTTCCTCTTCGCGCCCGTCTCGTCTTTCGATGAGCCACCCGTCGATGAGGTGCAGATGCACGGGGTGGTGCCACCCTCCCCCGCCGGTAACGATGTGCCACACCTCGAGACACCCGAACGTCGTGGACGCCTCGACGCGGCCCATCTGATCTTTCTCGCCCGAGCGCCAGGTTTTGTCGTTGATCACCCACTCGCCGCCGGTCCGCGCGAAGATGAGCGTGCGCACGGTCACGCACTGCGTCTTCTCCACAAGGGCGTTCGGGTTGTCCGTCTCCGTGCGCGCGTGCGTCGTGAACGTCGGTGTCGCCGACGAAAGCTCGTCGGCCGAGTGGCAAGAGTCGCTGAGCGTCGCGAACCCGTCCGGGTTCGAGGCCGGGTCGTTCGCGTCCAAACGCGCGTCGACCCTGAGCGAAACCGGTCGGTTCTCGGTGAGCAGGTCGGATGAGATTTTTTTTCCCGTCGCCGCGTCCGGGTCGACGCCGCGCACGACGCGGAGCGCCTTGAGCGCCGTCTGCACAGCCTCGCGGCGCGAACGCGCGTCGTTCGGGGACAGAAGACACACGTCTTTCGAGACGTACCAGTTCGGAACGTCGGGAGGCGCGAGGCTCGCCGCGGCGCAGTTGTCGTCCGCCGCGTTGGACGCGCAAGGCCCGAGCGGCTCGCCAGCGTCCCAGTCGTACGCGAGCCGCGCGGGCTGGCCCTCGTCGGAGAGGTTGTTCGACGGTCGCTTGACCACGAAGAGCATCACCTTGTCCGTGTGCAAGTAGTCCTCGTTGTTCAGGAAGTCGTGCGCGTTGCGCAGTCTGACCTTGAGTGATTTTTTGCCGGCGGGCACGACGCAGCTCGAAAAGTCGAACACAACCTGGTACCGCTCGCCGGCGTTGACGTCGAAATGCGGGACCACCACGGGGTTTAACAGGAGCTCCGTGTCCGACCCGACCACGAGCATACGCGCGCAATTGTCCCCGCTGAGAAGAAGGCGGAACGCGCGCGTGATGGTCGCGCCGAGCACGCGCGCGCGGTACTTGTACCCGGCGAACACGGTCATTTTCGGCCAAGGCACGCCGTTCACGGTGACGACGTCGGCCTTATACATGTTCCCCTCGATCTCGTAGTCGACGCGGCACGTGCCTTCCTTGACGACGACGCCCGAACCAGGCGGTGAGTTCGCGGTCACGCCCCCCTCGTTGTTGAAACGAGCCTCGGACAGGATCATGGGCAACTCGAAACAGTGGCCTTCTTTGTTCGCGTCGCGAGCGTTTCCGGGGCCCGCGCTAAAGACGTCGCATTGTTTATCGATCCAGCGCGGCAAAACCCGTTCGCCGTGCGGCCCTTCCTCGAACTGCGGCGGGACGTAGATGGGGTACATCGCGAACAAACCGTTCGCGACGTTGAACCCGGTGTTGTGTATGCCGTGGTCGTGGTACCAGTTGGTTCGAGGACCCATGTCGTTGACGTAGCAGTAGTCCTTGTGCTGCCCCGAGACGATGACGTCGTCCGCCCAACCGTCGAAGCCGGGAAGGGAAGACGACCCGTGGTGGTGCGTGGAGGTGATGGCGATTTTGCACTCCAAGTCGTCGTGCGTCGTCGCGCCGCCGGCGCAGTTCCAAGGCAGGTCGTTCTTTTGGCGCACGATCAGGTTGGGCGCGATGAATTTCTGGTCCTCCTCGTTCAGCTTCCCGCGCGCGTTCCGCCACTTCAGGTCCGTCGGTACGCGGATCAGCGGGCCCGGCCCCAAGCCGTTGTACCACCAGAACGGAACCTCGCCCGCTTTCAGGCAGCGGAGGTTTTTTCCGCCCTCTGTAACGCAGTCGGCGGTCTCGTCGTCCGCCTTGGGTAAACCCTCGGCGAGGGGGTTCGAGCCGGCCGCCGCTGTCTCGCACGGTCGGCACACGGTGTCGTCCGCGGCGCAGGTCCGCGCGGGGAACAGAGACGCGAAGGAGAGCATCTGCCGCATCTCGTACCACTCGAACGTCTGCTTGCGCGTTGAAACGACGCCGCTCGTGGGGTCCGTCTTCGCGACGTCTACTGCGTGCGTCACCTGCGGCACGGCACGGACGGGCTGCTGCCACCGCAGCCGGAACGGACGCATCTCGAGGTCGTTCTCCCAGTCCGCGCGGCTCTGAATGTGCGAAGACGTTTGCGAAGACGCGCCGTGCGCGGATTTGGCGCCGGGCGCGCCGTGCACGGCGTCGAACGCGGGCACGCGCGGCGTCGGGATCTGGTTCGGCGCCGGGTCGCACTTCGCGAAATCCGTCGCGCCGGGCGGGCACCACTCCGCGTCGCGCCGCACCGCCTCGAGGCTCGAGACCCCCCAGGTGGGCGGGACGTTCGCGTCGTCGTACGCTACGCCTCCCGCCGCTTCGTCGGGCGTCGTCGGGCGAGAGGCGCTCGCCGGGCGAGAGGCGCTCGAGCCGCCGCCGTTCGAGAGCGGAGAAGGACGGACGAGAGGGTCCCTCTCACGTCCGATCCCGAGAGCACCGCCGCGAACGGTCGCGCGGCTGGGAAAGATCGCCGCGCGCGCGGAGCTCTTGCCGTTGTCGGCGGGCCTCGGCCGAGCGGCGGCGGCGACGCGCGAGTCGCGCGAGTCGCCGACGTCGCCGGAGATGGCGTACGCGCTTTTAGTCTCGCTTTTAGTCTCCGCGGCGCGCGGGTCGGTCGCGGGGTCGAACGCGTTCGCGACGTCCTCGCGCGATGACGTCGCGGGAAACGTCGCGGCGCTCAGCAGGCGGCGCGGCGCGGAGGTGGCGGGGACCGCCTCCGCCGCCGCCGCGAGCGCGCAAGAAAAGACGACGAGCGAAAAGAGAAGCGCCGCCGTGTTCGCCTTCAGGAATCCGAGGACGGTCCTTCCGAGAAGGCGTGCTTTGTTTTCCTTGGAGCGCGCGGTGGTCGCGACGCGCGCTCGGCGCGCGCGCGGCGACCCAAACGCGACGGGCCCCGAGGCGCAGGTCTTGTCGGGGGTCGCCGCGGCGGCGCCGCGGCCGGGGGGGGGAGGCGCGGGCATGGCGCGGTCGGCGGGTCGGTGGCGTTCGAGCGCCGCTTCGCGAACGTCCGAGGAAACGAAAAAAAATACTTCGAGCGACTTCGAGCGGCGTCGGCGCGGCGCGGGGCTTCGCGCGGGCCTGGCGAGGCACGAGTGTGGGTGTTGTGGGTCGGGGGCTCGTTCGCGAGCGCGGGAGTCGGTAGCACGTCCGCGGGCGCGCGCGAAAGAGTGAGGCGCCGCGGGAGTCGTCGTCGTTCGTACGAGAAAAAAAGCGAACAAGAGAAGATCTTTTTCGCTACAGGAAAGATTGTTACGACACGTGTCACTGATATGTCGGAGCCTGGAAGACGTTTCGCGTCTCTCGACGCGCGTCGAGAGGAAAGGCTCCGCTGCGCTCCGCGCGCCCTTTCCGCGATAAAACGCTTAAAAGACTTCGTCTCAGAACCTCTCCGCTCTAATACACGCCCTACCTCACTGACGTAGTACACTAACACGTCACTTAACGTTACTTCTCCTCTCCATCGCCTGCATGACTTTATCCGCCGCCTGGATCCCATCCACCGCGGCGGAGACGATGCCTCCGGCGTACCCCGCGCCCTCGCCCGCCGGGAACAACCCGAGCGCGGTGATCGATTGGCCGTCATCTTTATCGCGCACGACACGCACCGGAGACGACGTGCGTGCTTCCGGCGCGTGAAGCAACGCTTCCGGGCCGGCGTACCCGGGCATCTGTTTGTCGAACGCCCTTAAGCTCGCCTTCACCGCCTCCGTGACGGCTTTCGGGTAGAGCGTATCCAAACGCGCCGGCTTCACGCCCAGGCGGTAACTCGATCGGGGCAAGTTTGCGACGTCGGTGAGGCGCCCTTCTAAGAAATCGGGCGCCGTCTGCACGGGCACGACCAAGTCGCCGCCGCCCATCTTCGCGGCGGCGCGTTCGATCTTCCGCTGGAAATCCAGACCCACCAGCGGCGACCGCGCGCGCAAACGCTCGAGGCGCGACGCGTCGTCGTCGTCCGACGACGAAGTCGCGTCGTCGTCGTTGTCGTCGTCGTCCGATTCGGCGCAAAACGAAAACGCGTCGTCGAACGATATCGCGCTCACCAAGCCCGAGTTGGCCCACTCCGAGTTGCGCTTCGAGAAGCTCATGCCGTTCACGCACAGCTCGTTCGGGTCGGTGGACGTCGGGACGATCTGCCCGCCGGGGCACATGCAGAACGAGTAACACGCGCGCGCGTCAGGACCCGGGGACGACGCGTTTTCGGTCTCCTTCTTCGGTGACGAAAAAGCCCCCGACGCCTCCGACGCGCCCGTAAGCCCGTCGTCCCCGCCGACGACGGTGTGCGCGAGCCGGTAATCCGCGACAGGGAGTTTGCCTTTCCCGCGCGCCGCGAGCGGCGCGAGCTCGGACCCGTACTGCAAAGTGTCGAGTAAGACCTGCGGGTGCTCGATCCTGAACCCCGCCGCGAACGGCTGGTACTCGAGCGCGACGCCGTCTAAATGCATCTTCTCAAACAGATTGCGCGCGCTGTGCCCGGAGGCGAGAATCACGGCGGACGCGCGAACGAAGGAAGAGCCTTCCTTCGTTTCGGCCGCGTCAGAGTCGCGATTTGTCGTCGTCCAAACGCCCGCCACGCGTCTGGTCCTCAGCGAGCGTTTCTTCTTTTCGGACGCCTCCGACGCCTCCGCGCCGATCTCCGCGTCAATCGTCTCGAAGGCGACGCTCTCGACCGTTCGCCCGAAGACGATGTTCGCGCCGTTCGCCTCCAAGTACTCGCGCGCGTTCCGCAGGATGCGCACGAGCCTGTCCGTGCCCAAGTGCGGCTTCCCCGCGACCAAAATGCCTTCGGGCGCGCCGAACGCCACGAGCGCTCGCAAAACGCTCCGCACGTCGTCCCCGTTTCTTCCGATGCGCGTCGTGAGCTTCCCGTCGGACCACGTCCCCGCGCCGCCCTCGCCGTAGCACAGGTTGGAGTCCTCGTTCAGTTTGCGCCGCGCGAAGAGCGCGCCGATGTCGCGGCCGCGCTCCTCCACGGGCTGGCCGCGCTCGAGGACGGTCACGGGGACGCCCCGCTCCGTCAACGCCAGCGCGGCGAACAAACCGCACGGGCCCATGCCCACGATCACCACGCGGTCGTCGTCGGAGCCGCCGTCCGATTGGGCGACGGTCGGAGGGTCGAATCCGTCGTCGAGGTCGTCGTCGAGGTCGTCGCCGTCGACGTCGTCCTCTCGAACCCCGTCCTCCTCCAGGTCCTCGTCCCAGTCCCTCGGCGCGCGCTCGCGTCGCTTCGGGACGCGCGCGATGACGGGCGGCTTGATCTCGCCCGTCGCGACGACCGCCGAGTTTATACACACGTCGTCCACGTCGATGACGTACTGAAACACGGGGGCGTTTTTCACGCGCGCGTCGCACGATTTGCGCACGAGCCTTATCCCGTACCCGTCGCCGTCGCGGAGTAAGTGTTGGCCCGAGCCGTCGGAGCGGTAGCCCGCCAGGTGCGGCAGACCGAGCGCATGCGCGACGGCGTCGCGTATCGCGTCCGTCACCTCGAAGCTGTCCTTTCCCGGGTCGTCGTGAAGCGACAGAGTCACTCCGAACAGACGCCACGCCGTCGAGCCGTCCGCGCCGAGACGGAGAGTCGAATCGTCACGATCGACGCGCTTCGCGCCTCGGCCGCCTCGTGTGCCGGAGGCGCTTTTTCGTCCTCCTCGGCCTCTGCTCGTTCGTTCGGAAGACCCTCGATCTCCGCGCTCGCGCTTCTCGCTCTTCCCGCCGGCGCTTTTCGCGCCGCCGCCGCGTTTCTTCTTTTTCGCCGCCGCGGATCTCGACGCGCCACCGCCGCCCCTGCCGCCGCCCGAGCGGTCCGACCCGCC
>Ga0209666_1001839_pt1 | contig 16027 bp, 6 predicted proteins | sample SaaInlV_125m_DNA_FD_184679 | JGI IMG/M metagenome (GOLD analysis project Ga0209666, IMG submission 184679) | Marine microbial communities from expanding oxygen minimum zones in the Saanich Inlet - Saanich Inlet SI037_S3LV_10m_DNA (SPAdes)... | ecosystem: Environmental > Aquatic > Marine >...
GCGGTGCACGCAGCCTCGACAATCGCGAGGATCTCATCGGACCCGTCGCTCATGATTCCCACGGACTCTCTCCACAGCTATCTGAGCGTCGCGGGTCGATAGAGAGCGTCGCCTCGCGTCCCTCGCGATGGTCGCTCGAGGAGACGGCACTTCACAAAAACCGAGTTGTCAGTCAGTCTTGTCGCTCTGCGCTGACTCGCGCCAGGGTTTAGATTTGAAATCGAGCGACCCGCGGACCCACAAACGACGTCGCGGCGGGTGTATCCACCTTCGACGCACGCGCGAGCGGAGGTTTCCCAGGCGGTCGCACAGGGACACCAGGTACCGCCGTCGCAGGCGAGTCGGTCCTCGGCACTCGCTCCGCACAGCCAGATCGCGGGCGAGCGGAGGCACGTAAAAACAACCGTGCCCACGGGAAAGCTCGAGGGACGGGTAGACGAGACGATGTCGGCGGAGGGCGTGACCGACGCCATGTTCGAGGTGCCGCCGCTGCCCACGGCCGAGCAGGTGAAGAGGTTCGGCATGGACGGCGACGGCCCTTACCCCACCATCGCCCCGGGCGCGATGACCATGACGCAGCTGGACACCCTCAGGCATCAGATCGCAGCCTACGCGCACCTCTGCGAACAACGCGCGCTCCTGACCCAACAGATCGCGGAGGAGAGCAAACCAGGGCAATCGCGCTCGCAGACCCTCGCGGCGATCGCCAACTCACTCGGCGTCTCTGGCGCCGCCGGCGCCCAGCCGTCCTACCCCGGGCCCGTCTACTCCAAGGGTGGCGACGGCCCGAGGGGATCCCGGTGGTCGCCGAATCCCACGCAACTCGCGCGGCTCGAGGAGCTCTTCGCGACGGGCATGGGCACACCCAACGGGGACATACGGACGAAGATCACGGACGAGCTCACCAAGCTCGGGCCGGTGAACGAGGCGAACGTGTACAACTGGTTCCAGAACAAAAAGGCGAGGACGAAGAAGAAGGCGATGGAGGAGCTGGCGGCGGCGAACAGGTCGGGCGGATTCTGACGGGCGACGAGGTGGATTCTGAGAGGCGGGCGCGAGCGGTGGCGCCCGGAGCATGGGACCGAGCATTGCTCACGTAGCATCATATTATTAGCGAAAAACAACTGCACTGCCCGATCAGTCCAACAGACCGAGACGACCTTGCCTGCGCCGGATCTCTTCCAACCTCGTCTCCGCGATTTTGTTGCCGGGCGCCAGACTGAGGGACTCCTCGTACGCCTCGATGGCACCCTTGAACTCCTTCTTCTGCTCCAACGTGTCCCCCAGGTTGTTCCACGCCGTCACGTACCCCGGCGTGAGCTCGACAGCCTTGTTGAACTCTTCGATGGCCTCGTCCAGCTTGTCGGTGGAGAGGTAGCCGAATCCGAGGGCGTTGTGAATCTGCGCGAGATCCTCCTTGTCGCCCTCCCACATCTGCGCCGCGAGCTTGAGGTTGCGCACCGCCTGCGTGAACACCTTCTTGCGGAGCATGATCGAGCCCATCTCGAAGTACTCCTCCGCGGAGGCGTCGCCCGCGCGGATGCGCTCGCCCATCTTCTTCGCCGCGTCGTCGAGCTCACGGCGGATGAACACCTGGCGCACGATGATGAAGCCCGCGAAGCCGAGGATGGCGAGGAGGGAGCCGAGGTAGATGGCCTGGATGCCGCCCTCGAGGCCGTCCGCGACCTCGGCGATGACCGCGGGCGCGACGTCGGCCGCGGGGAGCGCCTCGCGAGCCGCGATATCGCCGCGGCGGGGCGCGACGATACGCGCGCGGGGCGCCGGGACTGCCCGAACCCCAACCCTGGAGGCGACCGGCGCAATCGCGGCCTTGCGGACGACCGTCCTGGCGCGCGGGCGCGCGAGGACGGACAGAGTGGTCGCGGAGACGGCCACGGCGGACATGGCGAGCGTCTGGCGAGCGCTGATGCGACGTGCGGCCTTCGGGTCGCGCGTGCAAGTGGCCGACGACGGCTAGATCTGGACTCTTATCTCCGCCAGAATCTGGAGATCTTTTGGCAGTCAAGTCCAGTTGGCGATGCGACGTGGTCCTCCAAGCGTCGTCGTCACATTCACGAGCGCGCGAGCACCATGTCCGCCGCCATCTCCTCCACCCAGGCCGTATCGGGATCCGTCGCGACCCTCAGAGGGGCGCGTCGGTCCACTAACGCTCGCGCGGTTCGCTCCGTGAGGGTCCGCGCCGAGGCCGAGGCCGAGAAGCCCAAGTTCAAGGGCTGGAAGGAAATCGACATCAAGGAGGTGCAGTTGGGCACCGCCAAGATCCCGGCGGACATCGACGAGGAGGTGTTCTGCAGCAGCATGTACCAGTGGGCCAACGGACTCACCACGAGCGGCCAGAACATGCCGTTCGCGCTCCCTCAGAGGGTGGATCGCCTGCCCACCGGCTTCTCCATGGCGTTCCTCGTGTCAGATCCCGACGGAGAGCCCGGGACGTTCGTGTCGTGCGGCGAAATCATCGCCACGGTGCAGGACCATCCCCTCCAAGAAGGAAACCGCGTGCTGATCATCAACGGAACCGGGAAGGTCATGGATAAGGGGGTTCTGATCGACGTGGACACGGTGATGCAGACGTTCCCCAACGCCATCCGCAACGCGATTGCGATGGCGTCGCAGTAACACGAGAAGGCACTTAGATTTTTAACTTGCTGATAACTCGTATTGATCCAAACATAACGCAATCGTAGCCCGGGTGAGCGGCGCGTCCGCTCGATTCTGCTCTCGGCAGATGTTTTCGCGATCGCCATCAAAGCACCCTACGTGCGTCTTGTTGTTGTTGCATAGGGGAGCACACGTAGGGCACAGCGACCCGCGAAAGCATCTGCCATGTCTAAGAAACGCAAGAATCGAGCGGACACGCCCGGGCATTTCGTTCCTTCACTCACGCACGTTCACACACATTCATCGTCGTATCGTCGTATCGTATCGTCGATGACCTCGCGGTCACGCCACCGGCTTGCACCTCGCGGCACCGTCCCCAACGTCGTCACCCGCCGCCACCCGCAGCCTCAACCCGTCGACGTGCTTCCACGAGAACAACACGCCGTCGCGGCCGCCCACGAGCCAACACCCGGGGCACAACGCCACGTCATCCTTGAACGCCATCACGGGCCCAGCGTCGGTCATGGACAGACCCACGGTATCCTCGCAGGACGTGGGCGGTGACGAGGTTTGGGCAGACTCGGGGAACCGGCCAGCCGCGGCGGACGCGGTACCCGGCGCGGCGGACGCCTCGCGGGACCTAACGCCCACGTAGAAGCACTGAACTTCAAAGTCCTCGGGCGGCGCGATGAACACGTCGCCCGACGCCGCGACGACCGCTCTTGGAAAGTCGAAGGGAACCTCGAGGTTGGTCAGGCACGCGGCGTCCTCGAGGTTGGCGTTGATGAGGGTCCCGGTGACGAAAATCTCGGTGACCTCGTCGCCGGGGCGGAGGAGCTCGAGTCCCTCGGTTTCCGACCCGCCAGTCTCGGACGCGCGGGCGCGGAGCAGCTGGAAGGAGCTGCGGAGCCTCGCCGCGGAGAGGGGTTCCGCGGCGGCGTCGGGCGGGCACGCGAACACGTCCGCGTCGTCGCACGTCGTGGAAGAGGGATCGGCGACTTCGACGGCAAAGGCCGGTTCGCGTCCAGTCGGCTCGCTTCCAGTCGGTTCGCTCGGCGTGATTGACACGCCGGTGGACGTCCCGTCGGGGAGATCGGCGCCGGGGATGATGGTGATCTCCGCGGCGGGGATGGTGATCGGCTGACCGGGGACCAGCGTGAACGTCGTGCCGTCGTCGTCGTCCACCACCACCACCGGGGGCGGGACCGTCGGCGCGGGTGTCGCGGTCGGATCGGGCGAGGGCGTCGGCTCCTGATCGGTGGGTCCGATGGGCTCGGTGGGTCTGGTGGGAACTGGAACGACCCGAATGGGCGGTGCCACCTCGGGCTCCTCGGGCTCCTCGGGCTCCTCGGGCTCCTCGGGTATCTCCGGCTCCTCGGGCTCTTCAGGTGCCTCCGGCTCCTCGTCGTCCTCAACCGTCGGAGCCGGCTCGACGCCTTCCTTCGGGGGGAACCAGCCGGAGGTCCACGGCACGTTCGGCGACGCGGCCCACGCGTCCGGCGCGCTGGTGTCCGACATGACAGTCGCACGCTTGAGCCAACAGCTGTGGTACGCGTAGTCCACGCAGTCACCCTCGCAATACACCCACACGTTGCACTCGGGTAAGTTCGCGCAGTCCCGGCAGCAGTCAGCCGCCTCGTCCTTGATGGACGCGCCGCCGTCGTTGAGCAGCTCGCCCTTGAGGTTGAGCCCGGGCCGACCCGCGCACGATGAAACATCGCGGTCCTCGCCGGAGACCACGACGCCTCCGCGGTCGCCAGCGCCCGCCGCGGGCTGCTCGGTCGTCGGGGACGAAGGTGCGACGCCGGCGACGATGGTTCCGACGACGCCGCCTGGAGCGCACTCGAGAGCGCCGACGGTGGGACCGACGAAATCGAGGCTCGCGCCCGTGACGTGCCTCACCCGGAACATCTCGCCCCGGGGGCCGGAACCCGCCACCTTACCCCCCGCGTCCACGGTCCCGACGCCGTCGAACGATACCTCCAACAGGAGAACCGCGGGGGCCGAGTCGCCAGTCGCGGGCGTCTCCTGTCCCTCGCCGCCGATCGCGTCGAGCGAGGAGTAGGTGGAGAGCGCGAACGACACGCCGCCGCACGGTTCGTCGGAGGTGGATTCATCGGAGGTGTATGCATCGTCGCCGTCGCCCGGGATCTTTTCGATGCCTGCGCACTCAACCTCGAGCTCGCTCGCCGGGTCGAGGACCGCGCGCCAGTTACCTCCGTCGCCGTCGTCGAGGACCCACGGGCTGAACACGATCGGCAAGACGATACCTCTCAGATCCGCGCCCGCGTCGCCGGCCAACGCGTCGATCGACCCGGAGAAGACGTACTCATCGTAAGGCTGGTTGGGCAAGCCGGGCTCGAGGGGCCCGGAGCCCCTGCTCCACCACTGGACGTTCCCCGCGAGGCGGTTCACATCGTCTTGGCACGTGATCTGCCCGTCCGAGGGCGCGATCTGCGGAGGAGCGGGTGCGTCCGGGGAGGGAGGGTCTCGGGTTTCCTGAGGGTCGCGGGGTTCCTCGTCGCCGATCAGGGCGTACCCCGAGTCTTTGCCGGATAAACCTTCGTCACCGGATGAACCTTCGTCAACGGATGAACCCGATTCACCGCCGCCGGGCCTGAGCCGGCTGAAGAAGTCGTTCACCTCCATCGGGTTGCTGTACTGCTCCGCGAGGAACTGGAGCAACTTCCTGCCGTTGCGAGGCAGCTCGAGCAAACGGCGGCGTCGGTCCTCCTCCGCGACCGCGTCCACGTCGCAGGTCATCGCGGTCACGCCCGGCTGCATCGCGTTGAGCGTGTCGGACCTCGGGTGCGATACCCTCGCGATGGCTCCGTCGGATGCCCGGCCGGTCAGGGCGCAGTCGACGCATATGGACACGTCGCGGATGATCAGATCCACGCCGTATTCCCTCGTCTCGAACGAGAAGCGATCGCAGAGGTTGTCGAGGAGTACCTCACCCTGGTTGGAGATGAGCGTGATCCCGAGGCACTCCACATCGGGCTCGGAGAGGGGCGACGCGTAGCCCCCGTCGCCGCCGCGTGGACGGTACATCACCGGAAGCACCACCTCGGGAACTTCCAGCGGGAAACCCTTGCAGTGGGTGATCGCGCCCATGACCACGAACGACTCCATCCCGGGCTCAAGGCTGGTAGTGAGGAAGTTCTTGAGCATACGAACCGCGTCGCACGGCCCGGATATCGTATCGTCGTCAATCTCGAGCGCGGGGACTACCACCCCGTCGCTCGTGACGACGCCGTAGCCGGGCAGAGGCCGGCTCGGATCCTCCGGATCCACCGCGATGATTTCAGTCGGGCTCGGTCCAGGCGGCGGCGGGCTCGCGACGGAAGATGGAGATATTCCGTTCGGGTAGAACACGGCCACGTCCGCGGTGACGGTCGCGTCGCCCGGGAGCGTGAGGGTGACGAGTCCGGTGTCCGCGTCGAAGGCGCTGCTGAGCCCCTCCGCGGCGACGTTATCGGCCACCTCCGCGTCGTCCCTCGACGCGTCATTGGAGGACACCACGACGGCGCCGGCGGCGGTGACGCTGGAGATGACTTCAGGTGCGGCGTATACGTCGGCGTGGATGAAGACGAGCTCGCGGTTGGGGTCGGAGGTGGTGACGTTGATTTTGTCGCCGGATTCCGATTCGGAGAAGATCGCCGACGGGCACGAGTCTCCGGAGGTGAGCTGGAAGCCGCACGCGCCGGGGATGGCGTCCATGACCCGCGCGTGGATGTTCGAACGCGCGGTGACATCGAGCGCCGCGGTGACCGCTCCGTCGCAGAAGCATCCGTCGTCGTTGACGGCGGAGATTCGCGAGCAGCACACGCGCCAGCCGATGTCGAGCTCGAAAATTTCAGACACGCTCTCCAGCATCGGGATGCACGACGCCTCCGCGATGACGACCGCGAACAGGCAACTCGTGGTGGATCCCCGGACGATGTTTCCGAGCCCAGTCTCGTTCCCGTTGCCGTAAATCAGTCCGCGGTAGCCGTTCTCGTAGTCCTCGTTGTCGGCGTCTCCCTCCGCCTCGGCGACGTCAGCCTTGACCGTCTCGTAGCTCCTGCCGTCGGACGCGAGGGGAACCAGCGAGGTGACCCCGTCGATTCGGTTGGTGACGACAACCACGGGCAGCGTATCCGTGCGATCCTCCGCGTAATTCGCCTCGGGAATCACGGGCACGGGCGTGAGGGACGCGGTCCACGGCAGCTTCACCACGCCCGACAGGTCCGGGACGGTGAGCAGGAGCCGCTCGTCGCCGCCGGCTTCGAGGGCCACGGCGCCGCCCGCGCTCGAGTTGGACTCGCTCGCGCGGTACGTGGGCAACGACGTGACGTCGCTGGTGACGATCGTGTCGGCCGGGATCGCGTATGTCTCGCCGGGCGCTAGGGTGCCCGGGATGACACTTTCCACGATGTTCGTGTCAATCACCGTTTTCATAACCTCCGGGGCGACGACGCCGAAGACGGATCCCGGCGGCACGACGCTTTTAACGCTCGTGTCGTTTACACCGGAAACCTCGATCGTCGTCGGGGTGGTGACGACGATGGGCGTGGCTCTCGGCGCGGCGCCGATGAATGTACCGAGTTGGAGGTTGCGCTCGTCGAAGAAGTCCACCTGCGCGCGGCTGCCGTCTCCCGCCGTCTTCTTCTCCGCGAATATTTGCGACTCCGCCGGGGACACGACGTGCTCGAGCGTGAGACGAGTCTTGCAATATCCCTCGCCCAGGGACGGTATCGTGTCCAGGTTCAGAGCACACGCGACTGGCGCGATCTTCTCGAGGTCGGGGTTCACCGACGCGAGGGCCGCGAGTCCCGCGGGAGGGCAGAGGCACCCCTTGGCGTGCGCGGCGTGGAGTAACGCGCAGCACTCGGTGAGTTCAAGGGTGGACACCTCAGAGTTCAGCCTCACGCCGCCGCAGACCTGCGGCGCGAGGGATACGTACTCGGCGCACGATATCAGGTTGAACAGCTGCGTGCCCCCGTCCTGAACCCAGAACGCCTGCTCGCCGCCGGTGTCGTCCACGGTCACGGCGTCGTCCTCGGCGAAGAGGAACTCCCAGGTGGTTGCGGAGGTGTTCCAGCCGCCCGCGACGGGAAGAACCTCGGGGACAGATTCGGAGGAGAACGCGTCCGGCACGGTGATACCCGCCACGCTCGGGAGGTCGAGCCTGTCGGTGATCTCGGGGCACGTGCCCGTGAGCGCGAACCCGCATCCCAACGGTGCGAATCCTATGAGCTGCTGCAAAAACGTGGTTCGCGTCTCGTCGGCGAAGATGAAATTTTCGTCGCAGAGGCACTCGGACACGTTGAGCACCGACGCCGCTGTGCAACACGGCACAAAGTCACTCACGAGCGGCGCGGGACCCGGCGTCGCGCGGGTTAGGCGCTGGCACATGGCGGTCACGGCCTCGATCTGCTCGTTGCACGGCAACTCGGCGTTCAGGGCACCGCCCTCGGTGATGAGCTCCTCGACGGTGGCGACCTCCTCGCCCGTGTCGACGATTTCTTCAGAGAAGAATCTCTCCAGCGCGCGCATGTCGGTGCACACCTCCCCGGTCTTGATCTTGAAACCGCAAGCCATCGGGGTGAAATCCACGAGGTCATTGAAGAACGTGGCGTTGCGGACGTTGAGCTCCCCGACGACGCGCCCGTCGCAGAAGCACGCTGACGCGTCCATCTCCTGCGCCAGGAGGCAACACGCGGGGAAAGCCGCCGGGTTCGGCCGGTGGTCCTCGTGCCTTTGCATGCCAACCTCGCAGGTCATCGTCACCCTGGGAACCTGCCTCATGCAGAGCGTGCTGAGGTACGCGGCGTCGGAGGTGGCGACGAGCGCGATGACGCGAACGTATCGAACCGCGCGAGTCTCGCACCCGGCGGAGTCGACGACGGAGTAGGCCACGCGGTACACGCCGGGAGTCGCGGTGTCCAGCTGCGAAGCGTCCCGAACGATTTTATCGGTGAGATCGCCGTCCTCGGCGTCCTTCGCGGTGGCTCCGGGGTCGACCCACACGGTACCGACCAGCGCCTCGTTACGATCGGGCCCAGCGCCTCGGCCGCGGAGTAATACGACTGGGCACGCGTTCTCGGGTACCGGCGCGGGAACCGGCGAGGGAGCCGGGGGCGACGACGGCTCCGGCTGGGGAGCGACGACCGGCGCGGGCGGTGCGCCCGGGGGCGGCGATGATGGTTCCGTCGGCTCGGGTGTCGCGGTTGGCTCCGCGGGTGGCGGGGACGCCGGTGCGTCGGGTGGCGGCGGGCTCGGTGCATCCGGCGCATTTGGCGGTGGCGGTGACAGAGCGACTGGTGCGTCGGGCGGCGGAGGGTTGGGCGCCGCGGGTGCGTTGGGTGGCGGCGGGCTCGGTGCATCCGGCGCATTTGGCGGCGGTGGGCTCGGTGCATCCGGCGCATTTGGCGGCGGTGGGCTCGGTGCATCCGGCGCGTTGGGCGGCGGCGGCGACGGAGCGACCGGCGCGTCGGGCGGCGGCGGTGACGGCTCAGCCGGTGCTGGCGGTGCATCAGGAGGCGGCGGCGACGGCGCGGGCGGCTCGGGCACGGGGACCGGAACAATCACCGGCTCAACCTGACGCTCGCACGACTCGCCCGAATAAATCTCGAGCTCGGGCCCGCAGAGGAATGGAGCCAGGAGGGTCACGGGCCTGAGCTGCATGCCGAGTCGTTCGAGCACATCCTCTTTGCAGAAACACCTGAGCTCCTCGCCGTTCATCTCCGCCAGAATCTCGCAGCAGTCCTGCATCATCGTCGCGCTCGTGTCGTCGCCCAGCAGCGGAGCGCACTCGTCGGTGAGGCGAGTGAGGAGCACGATGCACGGGAGTTGCGGCTGGGTGATCGGAGGCGCGGGGACGAACACGACCGGAGCGTCCGGCGGTGGAGGCGACGGCGATGCAGGCGCATCCGGTGGCGGAGGGCTCGGTGCCGTCGGCGCATCGGGAGGAGGCGGCGACGGCGCGACCGGCGCATTTGGAGGGGGAGGCGAAGGAGCCGGCGGCGCATTTGGAGGCGGCGGGTTCGGTGCCGGAGGCGCGAGCGGCGGCGGGCTCGGCGGCGGGCTCGGCGGCGGGCTCGGCGGCGGCGACGACGGCGCATTTGGCGGCGGCGGCATCGGAGCCGGAGGCGCCAGCGGTGGCGGGCTCGGCGGCGGCGACGACGGCGCATTTGGCGGTGGCGGAATCGGAGCCGGCGGTGCCAGCGGCGGTGGGTTCGGCGGAGGTTCCGGCGACGGCGGTGGTGGGCTCGGCTGCGGCGGCTCGTTCGGCGGCGGTGATGCCGGCTCGTTCGGCGGCGGCGGGTTGGGCGCCGCGGGTGCGTCGGGCGGCGGTGGGCTCGGTGCATCCGGCGCGTTGGGCGGCGGCGGTGACGGAGCGACCGGTGCGTTGGGTGGCGGCGGCGACGGCTCAGCCGGTGCTGGCGGTGCATCGGGAGGCGGCGGCGACGGCGCATCCGGCTGGGGAGCAACGACCGGCGCGGGCGGTGCGCCCGGTGGCGGCGGTGATGGATCCGCCGGCTCGGGTGTCGCGGTCGGCACAGGGAACGGCGGCGCTCCCGGTGGCGGCGGTGTTGGAGCGGGTGGCTCCAGCGTCGGCGTGGGCGTCGGCTGAGGAGGCGCGCCCGGCGGCGGCGACGCGGTCACCACGGGGGGTTGCTCGGGCGACGGCGGCGGGGGCTGCGGAAGTGGAATCGTGACGATGGCGGGGGGCTCCGGGACGGGAGTCGGCGTCGGCGTGGGCTCCTCCGGCGCGCACGCGTCGCCGCTCAGGATCTCCACGTCACACACGATTCCACCCACGAGTAAGAGGGGATCCGCGAATCGGTCCAGCGAGGCGACGACGTCGGCGTCGCAAAAACACCTTCGCTCGTCTGCGTTCATCCAGGCGATAATCTCGCAGCACTCGCTCGCGTCGTTGACCCCGAGGTTAGCCTCTTGGCCGAGTAACACGCCAGTGCAGAGCTCGGAGATGCTCGATGCTCCCTCGGCGCACGTCGTCGGCGGCGCGCGAACCACGGGGGTTTGCGCGGGTGACGGCGGCGGGGGCTGCGGAAGTGGAATCGTGACGACGGCGGGGGGCGAGGGCGGCGGGAGGACCCTCTCGGCGCACCTCGTCCGGTTGACGATCCCGCTCGTCCACGGGACACCCTCGCCCCTGTTCCACGCGGGGACGGGAAATTGCGTCCACATGTCTTCGGCGAGGAACTTGAGCCAGCACTCGCGGTGTTTGTAGTCGTAGTACTCGCCGCCGCAGCCGGATTCGGAACCGCAGTACACGAAGCTGTTGCACCTGTCGTCCTCCGCGCACTTCGCGCAGCAGGCTTCGGCCGAGTCCACGAGAAGGTCGGTCCCGTCGATGAGTGGGTCGCCCTTGTAGTTCGCCGCGTCCTCGATCTGGCACACCGCGCACGTTTCGCCAGTCTCGTTGCGAATTTGCTGCACCGTGTCGGCGACGAAAATTTCAGTCTCCTTCTCGGGGAGGCTCCCGGACGTGAACGTGACCTCCGGGCCCCTCTTCCCCGGCGCAGGTCCAGGGGACAGCTCGGCGGGGTCCTGGTACTTGAGGCTGCATCGGCTGTAGCTGTACGTCGGCGCGGCTCTTCCGCATCCGCCCTCCGCGGTGCAAAAGGTCCACACGTTGCACCCCGGGTTCTCCTGGCAAGCCAGGCAGCACGCGCCGGCGGATGACGTGAGAAACGTCCCGCCGTTGAGAACCTCGCCGTCGAGCTCCGCGTTTTCCTCGGCGTTGCACGGGGTCACGGGTCCGACCTCGGCGGTCAAGGACATGTCCGGCCCCGCGCCGCAGTACGGCATCGCGGGGGCACCGATCGGAATGGAGCTCGCGTCGGATCCGTCGAGGACGCGCCACGACGCCATCACGTTGTCGGGCCCGCCGACCAGGAAACAGCCGGGACACAGCTTCAGCGCCCCGTCCACGAAACTGACGCGAAGACCGTCGGATGTCATCGTCACGACGACATCGTCGCATGTCAGCATCGGCTGCTCATCGCCCTGCATCGGGGAACTGCATCCCCCCGGACCGCAACCGCTTCGAAACGTGGGCGCGGGGAGCGCCAGCTGGACCCCTGCGCACGTCGTCTCGAACGACGCCGGATCCACGGTCTGAGCGTAAGGTACCGGCACGGTGACCCCGGTGACGTCCATGCTGGCGCAGCTCCTGTGCCCGACGACGCCGGATGCGGTCGTCGTCGACGTGTCACCGGCGTCCACCGTCGGAACGAGCGAGTGGAACACCATGTCGAGCAGCGCGGGGCACGCGCTGAGCTCCAGGTGCTTATTCGGGTTCCAGCCCAGCATGAACGTGGGCGCGAGGAGCGGGAGCTCAGCCGCGGGTCTGTCCACCGCGGCGTCGTCGCAGAAGGGTGCGAGTAAGGTGACGGAGTTTTCCATCGGCATCGCGCTGATCTCTTTGAAGCTGAAGAGGAAGTTGCTGTACCCGCCGGCGAGAAACTCGCCGGGGCCGAGGGTGACGTCCCCGAAAGTCACCCTCGGGCCGACGGCGTCGATGTCGAGGGTGAGCTCGGAGCACGGCACCGGTCTGTGCCCTCCGTCCGACATGTCAGCCGCGGTGGGTAAGAGCTGCGCGCCCCAGCACATGAACACGAACCGCGACGGGTCGGCGATCTCGGTCGCTCCCGTGGCTTCGTCGGTGACGACGGTTCGGGAAAATTCAAACGCCACGGTGACGCCTCGAAGGTTCACCGACCCGGTCGGTTTTTTGTGCGTGACGACCAGCGAGACGTACATCTCCCTGGCTGCGGCGGCTCCGCCCGTGATGGCGGCGTCGACCGCGCCCACGCGGACGAGGTCTTCCGAGGGAAGCGACGACCACGTGGTGACGGAGAACTTGAGGTCGCCGGACGCGAGGTCGGGGCAGCCGGAGATGTCGGTGCCCTGCTGCAGCGAGCGGCGTCGTTGCTGGGGCTCGAGTTTGAGCCTTCGCGGGAGGGTTCGCGACGCGGGCTCGATCGGAGACGTCGAGTGCGCCGTCGGCTGCGACCACGCGATGGGATCTGGCGCGTCATCCTCGCGCTTGGCGCGGATGCGATCGAGCGAGCGACGGATCGCGCGCGCGAAGAGGCGGTGGACGCCGCCGTCCCGCGAGCGCTCGACGCGGGGAAAGGAAGCTTCTGCTCGCGAGTTCCCCTCGCCGGCGGACGGGTCATCGCCGCCGGCGCGACGCGCATCGACGAAGGTCGCCGCGCCAGGGTCGATCGATTCGACGACGAGCGGATGTGCCGCGAGCGCGAGGATCGCGAGCGCGGCGGCGGCGATGCGCCTGAACCGCGTCATGGTCGTCGCGCCACCCGTTTCGGGGTTTCGGACAGCTGTGGGACGGAAAAAGCAACGACGGGTTCAGGCGCGCGCGATATCGATGCGCGCGAGACCCGGTGTCGCGGTGAACAATCGACGACCGCTCGCGCGGATGGTCAATCGCTGAGTGATGAACTTTCGCACGCGTCGACGCGCGGCGTTGTGACCGGACGGCGCCGCGAACGACGGGTCTTAGGGTCTGTGAGACGAGCAACGACTTTTCAGATCTGGCGTGTGCCCTATTTTATTTGGGCTCTTTGTTTTTTGAACCGAGCTTTTTCGAACGTCCCGTCACTTCGACCCGCACGCATACCGCCTTTGAATATGGACGGCGCGCACGCGAACGCGTACGAGACTGATGCCAACGAAGAACTCAACTTTTGGACACCTGAGGAGAGTGAGAACCTGAAGAAACCCATGCTCGTTCCCGCCAAGCTCGTGGCCCCCACCGTGGTCCGTGAGTGGGATACACGCAAAGAGAAGAAGTCGCTCAGCAAAAAGGCCGAAGCAGATCTGCAGAGAGCGAAGGACTTGTTCGATAATTACCTTGCCAACGCTGAGTACGCACCGCCTCTTGCAGAGCTCCTTAGACCTTCAGTCCTGGACGCATACAAGGAGGTGGCCGGTGAGGGCTTCAGCCTGTACAGCATAAGACGACCCGACAAAAAAGAAGACCCCGAGCACCCCAGGGGCTTCACTCACAAACTTCTGGGAGAACTCGACATCAAGATTGAAGATTACCACCATCTCATTGACTTCAACCTTACCATCGATGCAGGTAAGCTGTTCGCTGAGCATGTCAGCATGTGGCCCGGCTGCTTTGCCATGCGGCGAGGAAACTCCGGCAAAGCGGCGTCCTGCGGTCGGAAGCTCACCGATGCTGATAGGGCTGCTCGTGGCATCGCTCACAACGTCACAGTTACGGATGTTGTAGTCTCTCAGGAGGGATACATCGCGTATCGCTCTGGTAACGTCACTGAGCTGAGCGAGTCTCAGAAAGAATTCATGGATTTTCGAGCAACAAAGATTGCTACGGGTACAGTTGGGAAAAATTCCTATGGGTACGATGTTCCCGGGCCCCCTCACTACCCATGTTTCTTGCAAAGAGACGAGGCCGCTGCAGCTACTTTCTATCGAAAGTTGGAGAAGGATCGGAAGAGGCAGCGCGAGGATATGTTTGATATGTTTGACTAAACCAGCCCCTTCACGATGCCGATACGCGAAAAGAGAGACACGATGCGGGAAGACGAGACCTCCCTCGGTTCTCGAAGCGAGACTAGTCGCGTCCGTTTTATTACAACAACCCCTCGTTGTGAGCAACCTCGGCGATCTTTCTGAGCTGCTTCAACAGCTTCTTCGTCGACTTACCCGCGCCGCTCTTCTTCCGTCCCCTCTGAACCTGCACCGGCCCCTTCGCCGACGGCACCGCGGTCCCGTCCGGCATGATGATGGCGGAAGCCTCCGCCTCCTCCTTCGCCCTCTTCGCCGCCTCGCGCTCAGCCTCGGCGTCCTCCTTCTCCTTCCTCGCCGTCGTCGCCAGCTGGCCGAGCTCCTGCCGCGTGAACGTCCAGTCACTTCTCTGCTGCAACACCCCGAACACCACCGATTGGATCTCCTTGTCCCCGTCGAGCAGCGCCGACCGCCACATGTGCGCGGTGGACTCAACCTCCGGCTTGACGGTGATGAGCCCGATTCCGTTCTGGAGGTTCTCAACCGCCATCTGGATGGGGAGGACCTCGTCGTCGGGCATCTGCCGCAGCGACTTGGCCACCTTCCCTTCCGCGCGTTTCTTGGCGATGTTGCTGCTGATCTTAATCGCGGCGTAGACCTCGTCGCGCAGGTCGTCGGGCATCTGGATCTTCGCCACCGAGGTTTTGGGCAGCGAGCAGAGCTCCTTGGTCAGGCCCTTGTACTCGTCGATGAGCCGCTTGATGGCGGAGCGGTTGGGCCTGCCGCCGTGGATGTACGGGTCGTAGTCCTCGTCATCCTCGTCGTCACCGTCGCCGACGAGCTCCTGCGAGGATCGAAGGCGACGCGAATTGTACCCACGCGAAGCTGGGATCTTCGCGTTGCAGACGTGCGTGGGATGCCGTCCCGACGTGGCGGCGGTGCCGTAAATGTCGCGGAGGCTGACGGGGGCCGCTCTCGCCGGGCCGGAACCCGAACGCGCGGGGCGAATCGGCGCCGTCGACGCGCGTCGAACGGTATGTACGGTAACCACGCGCGCCGCCGAAGAGGCGGTCGCCGCGGCGACGGCTCGGGCGATGGAGGCCATCGCGCCCTGTAAAGTGCCTGAAGAATCTGAATTATCCACGAGACACGGAAAAGCGCGAAGCTAAATTTGGGCGCTCAGAGAATCGCGCATCGCGGAGGCCTCCACGGCGATGGGTCACGGCGATGTGGGCGACGATGGCAACCTCGAGGCCCTGCCGGACTTCGAGCTCGCCATACCCCGCAAACGAGGCCCTCAGCACAAGCGACGGTCGGTGGAGCAGATCTACATAGAGGCCCGGTACCCCGAGCTGACGTGCATGGCGTGGGTGCCCGATTTGCGCACCGTGCTCGCGGGAAGGGAGGACGGTAAGGTGGCCTACTGGCGACTCATGGTGCTCAACAACGACGTGACGATGTCGAAAGACTGCCGGCTGTTCGACGGACACCGCGGCAGGGTCGGCAGCATGCTCGCCCTGAGGGAACAGGAGGGTTGCTTCTCGGGCGGGCTCGTCGTCTCGGGGGGTGCCGATGGCGTATGTCGAGTCTGGGACCCGCGGGTGGAGATCGAGGGTGCCGTCCAGGAGATATCCGGCCACGACGGGACCGTCACCGCACTCGCGCAGTGCCACGCGTACCTCGCGTCGGGCAGCACCGATCGGACCGTGCGCCTGTGGCGACCTGGGGGCACCCCGGGGGAGGTGGCGAAGAAACCAGCCGGGGTCGTCTACCCGTGGTTCGAGCCGCACAGGGTATTCATCCTCGGTCACCTGCCCGGGTGGGTCAACACCCTGAGCTTCGACTCCACCGGGCAGGTTGGGGACATGGGCTCGCTCTTCGCGGGTGATTCCGAGGG
>Ga0209666_1001840_pt1 | contig 16025 bp, 7 predicted proteins | sample SaaInlV_125m_DNA_FD_184679 | JGI IMG/M metagenome (GOLD analysis project Ga0209666, IMG submission 184679) | Marine microbial communities from expanding oxygen minimum zones in the Saanich Inlet - Saanich Inlet SI037_S3LV_10m_DNA (SPAdes)... | ecosystem: Environmental > Aquatic > Marine >...
TTTTATTGCTTCCAGCTTTATGAGAGGTATTAAATATTTCCAAATTCCAACAACGCTACTGTCAATGGTCGACTCATCAATAGGAGGTAAAACTGGAATAAATATAGACAAAGGTAAAAATTTAATAGGAGCAATTTATCAACCAAAAGGAGTATTTATAGATCAAAATTTTTTAGCTACCCTTTCAAATGAGGAGGTAATTTCTGGCTTAGGGGAGATAATAAAGTACGGTGCTATTTTAGATAAGGAATTTTTTGAAAAAATTTCACTTTGGATTCAAGATATTCCAGCATTTCCATTTTCAGAAGCTATTGAAAATTGTTGTAAGCTAAAAGCAGATATCGTATCAAAAGATGAATTTGATAATGGAATTCGAGGAATCTTAAATTTTGGTCATACTATCGGTCATGCTCTTGAGTTAAAATTTGGTTTCAATAAATTACGACATGGTGAAGCAGTAGCATTTGGAATGCTCTGTGCAGGATACGTTTCCTTTAAACTTAAAAAATTAGATGAAAAGCAATTTAACATTCTAGAAAAATTAATTCGTACCCTTCCACTGCCTAAATTAAAAAAAATAAACAGCGAAGAATTGTTAGCTCTTATCAAACGGGATAAAAAATTTGTTAAAGGAAAATTAAAATTTATTACTCTTAATAAAATTGGCATGGCAACTGTTAATCAAGATGTAGATAATCTCATCTTAAAAGAATCTTTTAAATTATTATAAAATGAAATTTTTAATATTAAATGGTCCAAATCTCAACTTAGTTGGAATAAGAGAACCAGAGATTTATGGGAAGGAAAGTTTAGAACATATTATTTCGTGGGTCACAAAACAAGTCGATACATTAAAATATGACCTTCAATGGTTTCAATCAAACAGCGAAGGCGAAATTATCAACAAATTGCATTGGGCTTTTGAATCAAAATTCAATGGGATAATTATAAATGCTGGTGCATATACTCACTACTCTTATGCAATTAGAGATGCTATATCCGCTATTAATATTCCAACTGTTGAAGTGCACCTAAGTGATATAAATTCAAGAGAAGACTTCAGAAAAAAATCTGTAATTAAAGATGTAACAATAAAGCAAATAACAGGAAGAGGTAAAGAGGGCTATCTGGAGGCTATAAACTTGCTTTCAAAATTCTAATTTATAAATAATTACTTTGGCTTTCTTACAATTAAGAAGAAAACCAAAGTATAATAAAATAATTAATTACAAGTCGTTTCAATAAGAATTGCACAAACTTTATACGGATCCATATTTGCTGAAGGTCTTCTATCTTCTAGATAACCAAATCCATCATTTGAAGTTTGCATCGGTATTCTGATTGAAGCTCCTCGATCACTAACACCATATCTAAATTCTTTTATACTACAAGTCTCGTGCAAGCCAGTCAAACGTTCATCATTATCTGCTCCATATACTTCGATATGCTCATCATGTTTTTTACTTAGTTTTTCACACGCAGCATTTATAACATCTATACCACCAGCTTCACGCATTGACTTTGTACTAAAATTTGTATGTGCTCCTGCCCCATTCCAGTCTCCTTTGACTGGTTTTGGATGAAGAGTTGCACTCACTCCGTATTCTTCAGAAATCCTATATAATAGCCATCTAGAAATCCACATTTGATCTGATGCCTCTAATGGACTGAGTGGCCCGATTTGGTATTCCCACTGTCCAGGCATGACTTCTGCATTAATTCCTGAAAGTTCTAACCCTGCATCAAGACATAGCTGCATATGATCTTCAACAATTTCACGTCCAAATACCTCGTCAGCACCGACACCACAATAAAAAGGTCCCTGAGGTGCAGGATAACCGCCCTCTGGCCATCCAAGAGGGTTACGCCCTTCAAAAAGTGTATATTCTTGCTCAATTCCAAACCATGATTCTTCATTAGCAAATTTTTCAGATACATGTTTTAGGTGTGCTCTTGTATTGGAGGCGTGAACGGATCCATCAGGATTCATAACTTCACACATTACTAAAATATCATCCTCTCCTCTTATTGGATCTGGAACCATACAAACTGGATTTAACATACAATCACTATCATTTCCAACTGCTTGGTTAGTGCTTGAGCCATCAAAACCCCATATAGGTAGATCAGAAATAGAATCAATAGGGCCATTCAAGACCTTAGTTTTTGATCTAAGTTTTTGAGTAGGTGCATGCCCATCCATCCAAATATATTCTGCTTTAATTTTGCTCACTTTTTTTCTCCTATTTATTTAGATTGTAGTTAAATCTGTTATTTTTTGAATCATTTTATAATCAGACAAAATGATTTGGGTCTCAGTTCTAGTAACTCCAGGCCAGCTTTGAATTATTTTTAATAATCCTTCCAGAGTAGAAGAATTACGAGTAACGATAAACAACATGTGAGATCCCTTACCCGTTGTTGAGAGGCATTGTAAAACTTCAGGCATCATTTCAGCTGCTTCTGTAACCTCTTTGTAATGAGCTGAAGATTCTGAAATAAGTGTAATTATTGCTGCAACGTCTAATCCTAAAGGCTTCGGATCTAAAACAGCATGTATACCTTTAATAATATGTGAATCTTGCAACTTCTTAATGCGATCTGTTACCGTTGGAATTGATACATTAAGCTCAGATGCAATATTACTTGCAGATATTCTACCATCTTGCTGTAGAATTGCTAAAATTTGTTTATCTATGCTATCAACTTTCATTTTTAATAAATTTTAATATATTATATTATTAATATTTATTGAAAAATGAAATATATTATTAGATAATTCTATATTATATTTAATATAATAAAGAAATAAACAGTTTTTTTCTAAATAAATTTAAATCGGTAGCTTTGGTAAATCCTTGTATGATGATAAAATAATTTGAGTTTCAGTCCGGGTAATATCTGGCCAACTTTGGATTCTCCTCAATAATGCTTCAAGAGATTGAGAATTTTTTGTAGCTACCCATAAAAGCAATGAACCCACTCCAGTAGTAGCAAAACATTGAATGACTTCAGGGCATTCTACAGCTTTTTCAATAACTACTTTATAATTAGCAGATGTAGAGGCTACAACGGTAATAACAGCTGACACATCTAATGAAACTGACTTTGCATCAATGATTGCTTGAAACCCTTTTAGTACTGATGCTTCTTGAAGTTTTTTAATCCTTTCAGTAATGGTGGGAACTGTAAGCTTCAATTTTTCTGCAATTTTACTGGCTGTCTCTCTACCGTCATCTTGAAGTAATTTTAAAATTTTTAAATCTGTTTCATCTACCATAACTAAGCCGCTTTATATATTTTTTTAGTTGCATATTAATTGAAAATATTCTTTTTCTTAATTTCAATTAGCTCACCATAATCTAATATCTTATCTATGTTAATTTTTGATTTATCTGTAAGAATCGTAATCACAATCGGATCCTTAGTAATATTATTTTTATAGAAGTTTATAATATCATCAAAGTTTACATTATCATAATTATTATAATCTAAGATATTAGGGTCCTTATCATAACCCTGTTTTCTAGCTCTACTAACATAAGCACCTTGACTGCGCCAGCCTGGTTTCCTCGTATTAATTGACTGAGTTAAACCAGATTTAATTGTTGAAATACGGCTTTCTTTAATTGGCATATTTTTAAATAAATCCATATAGGTACTAATCGCTTCCATGGATTTATCCACTTGAGTTCCCATATAGCCTATAAAATAACCCGGTAATTCAATATCTGGCCTATTAACATATGCACCATATGCTGTATATGCCAATGATCTAAACTCTCTTATTTCTTGGAAAATAATACTAGCCATTCCACTACCGAAATATTTATTAAACACATCAGAAGTACTTCTACTTTCCATATCTAGGACCCTTCCCTGTCCCATTATATAGATCTGACTTTGAACGGCCTTAGGATCATCAATTAAAAAAACCTTATTCCTTGTGTGCTTTTTATAATCCATCGTTATCGGTGATTTTGAAGCTTTTAGATTGTCTGAAATAGATAGTCTATTTTTAATTTGATCTATAACTGCAACTTCATTAATTGTACCAGTATAAAAGATATCAACTTCGTATTTCATTGCCTCTTTTGCTTGAACAATTAAAAAATCAGAGGTCATATCCTGCACCTCTTTAAGCGTAGATCTTCTTAAAAAAGGTGATTTCTTTCCATACATAACATAATCTCTTAGAGCTCTACCGGCGGTTGAAGGATCTTTGGATTCTTGATCTCTAGTTAGCTTACTACTTTCAACAAGTTTTTCTATTTTACTATTATCCTCATCCCTTACATGCATTTCTGACATGAATTCATTTAGCAAATCTAATGTTGCATTAAAAAATTTATCAAAACCACTAATACTAAACCCAAAATAGTTACCATTTGTATAAACTTCAATTTTTGATCCAATTTTTTGGAGTTCATTTTTGTATTGATCGAAAGTTTTGTTTTTTGTTCCTAAGAGAGAAATAAAATCAGCACTTTGAGATAAGGCGGCATTTTCAATTGTTCCTTGACCAAACTGCAAATTCATAGAAAAGATAGAATTCACAGGATTCTTCACGTAGTAAAAATGAGTATTATCTCCGATGTCTTCTACCTTAACATCTTTCTTAAAATCAACAAATCGAGGATCTATTTTTTTAGGTTCAATATCGTTCAACATGTCTGCGTATTCAGAACTAGATTCAGAGTTTTGAGGTTCAACTGGCTTGAATGGTGGCTTTTCAAGTTTGACCTTTTTATTATCACCTTTATCTGATCTAACAATTAAATAATTATCTGTAAAATATTTATTTGCTACTTCCACAACTTTCTGTTTTGTAACGCTATTTACTTTATTTGGATAGTTTTTTATCTCTTCCCAAGGAACATTATCAAGAATTGTTGACATAATTAGCCATGTTCTACCGTCAACACTTTCCATTCTTGTCTCGTGATCCATACTCATATTTAATTTGATAGATTGCAGTAAATCTTCATTGAATTCTCCAGATTTAACTTTATCAATTTCTTTTAGTATAAGATTTTCTCCATCTTCAAATGATTGCGTATCATCTTTTGGAACAAAGCCAAAGCCAAAGCCGCCATGATCGGTACCACCGAGTCCCGTTGTTGCATAAGATCCAAGAACTTTATTCTCGTTGTTTAATTTATTTAATAATCCTGTTTTTGAAGAATTACTAAAAATATTTGAAATCAAGTCTAATACCACAGCATCTTCATGATTAGGCTTTACGGTTCGATAACCAAATCTAGCCACTCTATATGGTGTTATTGCTAAATCAACAACCTCTCTTCCACTAAAATCATCTTCAGCAATATCTAATTGCTCTACATCTGCACCTTTTTTTAATTTGCCAAACTTAGCTTTGATTAGCTTCTTAACATCTCTTTTATCAAAGTCACCAGCGATTAGTAAATGCATATTATTTGGTACATAATATTTATTATAATATTCTTTCATTTTTGATAATGAAGGTGTTTTAAGATGCTCGACAGAACCTAAGATTGTTTGCTGGCCGTATGGATGATTTTTAAAAAAATATTTTCTAGATGTTTCATTAAAAACCCTAAAAGGATTATCCATGGCTCTATTTTTTTCTTCATAAACAGTTTCAAGTTCAGATTGGAACAGTCTAAATACAGGGTCTAAAAACCTATGACTATAAAGGTCTACCCACTTTTCTATTTGCGCACTAGGGAATGAATTGAAATAATAAATAAAATCATACCCTGTTCCCGCATTTAATCCCGTACCTCCCATACCTTCAATAAGTCTAGTAAACTCATTTGGTATTGCATACTCTGAAGCTTTTACACTTAAATCATTAATGTGTCTTTGGATTTTTAAACGAGTTTTTTTATCCTCTTTTTTACTTAGCTCATCATATAGAACTTCAATACTATCAAGGTAAACTTTCTCTTTAGCATAATTGGTTGTACCCATTTTTGATGTACCCTTAAAAAGTACATGTTCCAAATAATGCGCAATGCCTGTCGCATCAGAAGGATCACGTTTACCTCCACCATCAATAACAACGGCCCCAAAGACACTAGTTTCATTACGATCTTCGTTTAACATAACTGTTAAGCCATTTTCAAGGGTGTAAATCTCAACATCTAAAGGACTAGGCTTCTCACAATTAAATCCAAAAAACATCGCTATTAAAAAAATTAAAATTTTCATTACTTCCCCATTTTTATAGGTTAATTGTTAAATAGTTTATTATGAATAGTATGTAATCTAATCATCACGTTTGGTTGAAAAAAATTCTTTTAACATGCTTACACATTGTTCTTCAAGTACCCCGCCTTTAACCACAGTACTAGAGCCCAATCTTTTATCTCCACAAATTTGATACAATGAACCACAAGCACCTTTTTTACTATCGTAAGCGCCAAAAACCAATCTCTTAAACCTTGAGTTAACTATAGCACCAGCACACATTGTGCACGGCTCTTTTGTGACATAAATAGTACACTCATTTAGCCTCCAATCACCCAGAGTACTAGCAGCAGCAGTTATCGATAAAATTTCTGCGTGAGCAGTGGGGTCTCCAAGTGAATCGACTTGATTATATCCCTTGCCAATTATCCTTTCATGACAAACAATTACAGCTCCAATAGGAACCTCATTATTTGAAAAAGCTTTTTCAGATAATTTAAAAGCTTCATTCATCCAAAAAGAATCATCTTTTCTAGATGTTGAAAACGGAGAAAAATCGTCCAGAATATTTATATGTTTTTCAGTGTTTGCTGCAAAGATTGAAGTAACTGAGCTAGCTCTGCACGGCCTGACAAAGTTTCAACATTCATTGTAAGTGCTTTGACGATATTTGAAGGAAAACTTTGATAATAAGAATCGTTATAAATTGACTGCAAATTATCTCTGCATGAAGTAAAATATCCCATATTAAAGTCTGCTAGAGCTAATTCTAGTTTCACATCTAAATGGTTTATTTTCAAATCATGACTAAAATACCATGGCCCCAGCTCTGGCCTCTCTACTAAGACGTATGTAGAGTATTCCCTGACTAAGGAATCAATATTCATTCCACTATAGGCAAATGTTAATCCGGCATATAAATCGAGATCTAAGTCTGGTGTATCATAAGTATCAAATGGCTTCGTTTGGCTTACGTGAAAATATACGGCAGCAGAATCAGCTTGCCTTAGTTTTCCAAAACACCAACCTATTCCATTGTAACCATCAGCGTAAGAGGAATCTTTTGCAACGGCATCATAAAACCATTCTCTAGCCTCTTGATACTCACCAGCTTCATAAAGTATCCAACCGTACCCAGCTAAATCTTCTTCTGTCGGAATAACTGATTGTCTACAATTTGTTACAATAAGCATTAATGCAATTAAAGAAATCTTTTTAATTAAATTTAAGAACATCATTTTAAGAACATCATTTTTTTATTTTTTATAATGCCAGAGTCAGTTTTTAATTGAATGAAATAAATACCAGAGGGTAATGACTTACCAAACTTATCCGCACCATCCCATTTAACATAGAATTGACCTACCTGACTTACATTATTAACTAACGTAGTGACCTGTTGCCCGACAACATTATAAACGTTCACACTAACTCTTTGTTCTAGACCATCCATTAACCCAATATCGTATTTAATTGTTGTGGATGGATTAAATGGATTCGGGTAATTTTGATGTAAATCTGTTTCTTCAGGCACGATAATAGTTTTAGGCCCGAGTCTAAAGTATCCAGCATTTTCGGTGAAAGTAAGTATTTGACCATTACGGTTTAATGAAGGTAATTCTTTCCATATAACACCATTCTCTCTTTGATAAATTGCAAGATCTTCCCTTACACTACCAAAATTTATTTCAATAGGCTTATTAAAAATATAAGATTCATTACCCAGCACATATGACGCTTGGTCTGTAAAATTTCTGGTAAATAAAGAGCTGTCAAGAACTAGAAAATTTTGATCCGTATCAACACTACCAGGATCTCCCGCAATACTAAATCTCCCGTCAGGACTATTTGCATACCACCTATTTGCTACTCTAGCTGGAGCGAGGTTAAAAGTATTAGTGTATATTGTTTTTCCTACTTCAGCTACCGCAAGGACATCAAATGAATATCCACCTCCAATACCAAAACTAAAATCTCCAGTATACGTGTGGGCGCCAACTGTATCAATATCAATTCGCTGATTTTGAACTTCAAGCTGCAGATATTTTGTTTTTTGTTGTTTATCAACAATAATGATGCTTACATAACTTGAAAATGCATTATTTTGAACTAGAGAGACTTCAATATCAGGCCTGGGAACACGTAGCACATTCAAAGTAAATAACTGAGAACTTTCTGCTTCTTCATCTGAAGCCGTTACTCTAAAGTTTGCGGAACCAGACCAAAGGTCAAATGGGTCAAATAAAACAGTATCTCCAAATCCATCTGATAAATAGGGTTCGCTAAAAAAGTTAACCGAATCTGTGTTATAAATACCTTCAATTTTAAAAGTTAAAGTTGAATCATCTACATCAGAGGTGAATTGGGAAAAATCAATCCAAATCGAGTCATTTTCATTTATTACGATTGTGTCAATTGCAGCTACTACCGGAGGATCATTTTCAGGCAAAATATTCACAATTACCGTATCTAAATCAAAAGCACCAAATGGATCTTCTGCTCTAAAAATAACTCTGTGATTTGATCCATGGTAATTAGAATCACTGTTAAACACAGCGTAAATATTATCATCTGTCGTTGTATCGATATCAACTGTAATAAGTGAGTTGGCCGCTGATAGCATTCTCATTGTTGTATTGCCTGATTTTTTTGCTAAAGTAGGAATATCTACTCCTTTTGAAGGGTCAAACCCTAAATATTTTTTCATCAATTTTGTTTGCACTGATTTTGGTGTTCCAGGTCCAATAATAACACTCGCTAAAGGAAAGTCTTCATCAAGCTGGGATGTATCCATAATAACAAACTGCCATGAAAGCTCAGAATCTAAATTATCAATGTCGCTGGCATAATCGCTTAAGTTTATTTTTATTTCTTCTGAGGCTGGTTTATCTTCCGCCCAACTTAATTCACGGTCTGAACCAAGAATTGCGACATTTGGTGTGTCGTTCACCGCATTAACGGTCGCGTTGTAATTGATTGTATCTTTAAAACCATATGCATCCTCTGCATAAAATGTAAACAGATATGCTCCAGATTGATCTATAATTGTATCTTGGCCTAAAAGGGTCAGAGTCGAATCTTGAATAGGCGTCCAGGAAACCAAGCCATTTAATGAGTTAACAATTGGAGGATTAATTAAGACAGCATTTGTATCAAAACCTCCTGATAAGTTACTTACTAATTTTTTTGGCTCTATAGAGTAAGTAAAAGCATCGTTTTGGAGCGTTGATAAGTCTAAATCAGTAACCTTTACTGTATCATAATCCCAAGCTACATCTTCATACAAAATCAAATCTGCAATATTATCAGTGAAAACAGGAGCGGAATTATATCGTTGTATAGCATTTGTGTAAATAGTATCAGAGGCATTACCTGCGACATCAAAAGCTCTTACATAAATCATGTAATGGAGCTCATGTTTTAGAGTATCATTATAATCATAAAGTATATCACTGTTTGATATCGGATCATTTACAACGCTATCTAACGTGTTTAGGGTTATGGGGTTATTAAACGATGGTGCATCATCTTTATAAATTTTATACCAATAACCTGAATCATCGATTCCATCCAAATCTAAATCAACAGTAAATAAACTGTCGATTCTATTTAAAGTATCTGCTGAGGATCCACCAGTCCAGGTAGAAGGATAAACATAAGCCTGCATTTCATAAAGATCGACACCTGAGGCAGCAGCACCTCCTGGATCTGTAAATTCAGACCAGCTAATTGTAATTGTGTCACTAGAAATTAACTTTGAACCAACAGCGCCGGCAAAGTTGCCATCGTTATATGCACCTAAAGATGGTGAAACTATATCATAGCGAATCGTATCTGCACTAGACAAATCAGCCAAGTATAGATTGTCATTATCAGCATCTGGTGCATATGCATCGCTTGGTTGTCCAAAAGTGACATTACCATGTTTATCTTTTAATACAGCCCTGAATTGCAATCTATTAAATGCCCCCTCACCAGTATTGAGCATTGTTTCTGATAATAAATTTTCAATAGGTCGATTAAGTGTAATCATATTCGTATAATCACCAATTGGTGTAAAACTAGCATCAGATTTAATAGTATCTTCAGTACCAAACGACTGCCATTGACCTGTCCCTAGATCAATATTACGAATTTGTAAATCAATTTTCCCCTGAGGACCCCAACCTGAATTTTCTCCTAAAAGAGTACTATCTGTGGCAGGTTGCTGATACGGAACATCAATATAAATATTGTCTGTTGCTTTATTTATCCAATTTTCTATAACACGAAATCCAGTCGTTTTAAATGTGTCCGTTGGGAATGTTACTTCAGGTTGAGCCACACTAAAAATAGGATAAGCATCATATCCCCATGGGTGTATATTATCTATCTCTAGTGAAAATCTAGAATCAACTATACCAGATTTTTGCAAACTATTTCCATAATTTGTAACAGGAGTGTCGGACCTATCATTCGCATTTAAAGTTATTTTTAACGTACCGTCATTCTTCATTCCGTCTTTAATCACGATTTTATAATGAAATATCATTGCAGTCTGTTCATCAGTATCTTTAATGTCCACGCTCGGAACCGGGAATGGCTCTATATTTAAATCTATATCGCCCTGTGTAGCACTATCAGAGTTGTATTCTAAACTTAAAGTTGGAGGCGAAGCAGGTATATATTTTACTTTTTCATTCATCTCAACTTTTACGAGTACTGTGTCACCAGCGATAGCGAAGCAACAATATGATTCAATTCCATCTGAGCTAAAAGATGTTAAGAGTGAATCTCGAAGGTTTTTATAAGTTATAGTTGCAGTAGGCTCAGTATTATCATAATATAAAAAGTTTTCAAAATCCGAGAATATTAGGCTATCACTATCAAAAGTATTACCTGCAAGATCATTAGAGTAAATCTCTGCCCAAACAAAACCATCATAAATAATTTCATCTGAATTAGGTTGTACATCAGCTGAATCAATTACATGATACCATGTTCTCGCATCATCCGTAGAATCTACCAAGGTTATTGGACCATCAATTTTTGCAGAACTTGATGTATCTATGTATGTGGTCAAATCATCAACAATCCAAGAAGCACTTCCTTTGTTTTGTGCAGAATCACCACCATAAAACAACCTCATGGTTGGCGCGACAGTTTGAAGTTCATTAAAAGTTACCTTGATTATCGTACCAGCCTTTGGAGATAAGGCTGTTATGTACTCAGTTTCATAATTCACCTTTGCTGTAGGTGCTTTTGTGTCAAATGTGACATGTTTTATAGTGTCTATGCCAACATTACCAACCATATCTGTACCCTGAAAAATAATATCATACGTATTACTGTCAGCTAAAGCCGCAGTTAATAGAATATTATTATTTATTGTTGATGGTCCTTTTGCACCGCGGCTAAGTTCATCAAATACGTCAGTGGTAAGTGAAATGGGGTCACCTTCCGTTAGTATAGCTGGACTAGCAGATGCACCCACAGGTTTAAATTTAACATTTGCAGAACTCATATCTTCACTATTGTACCAACCCAATGTAGAAGCCCGAATGAAAGAACTATCTGCAAAGAAAAACTGATCAAATACCGGAGCCTTGTTATCAAACTTAAAAGCCGTACTTGCTGTATAACCAGTTGAAGAGTCTACTGGGTTTTCAGCCAAGTCTGTTCCACTTATAAACAATCTCAAATTGAACACTTCTTCTTCAAATTCTGCTTTTGTTGGTAATGTAAAAGAATATTTTATACTATCTCCATCTGAAGCCGTATTGTTGTAATCCCCATCTAAAGCCGGAAAAATATTTGTAGTAATCGGCAATGATAAAGAATCAATGGATAATGTTGGTTTTATGACTTCATTGTCAGAATCTGGTGATAAGAACATCGGTTCAGAAGGCAACGCAACTACTTTTATTAATTGTCCAGATTTTCCTTTATTTTCATTTTGAGCTATAGCGTATGTCGCATTTTCATATTCGAATTGGACAGTTGGTCTTGTATTATCAACAGTCAAATATTCCTTATTTGTTACACTAGCTGCATCAGTAGGGTTACCCGCCTTATCAGTTGCAGTAATAGATAGAGTAACGACGCCATCATAAATATTTGTTGTCCTATCTCCAGGGATATCAAGTTGGTAAGTAAAGGTACTACTATCAGATCCTATAGTCATTAATGCATTTGTAGTAGGATTTGGTGGAACACTATTATTTTCATAAGTAGCTGAGATTTTTGGGGCATCATAAGCAAAATCTGTGGGGTCAAACTTTATTGTGATTGTAGGATTATGGTCTACTCCATTTACATATTTTCTTGAATAAGTTAAGTTTGCGTATGCGTGAGGCGTCTCGTCGATAATTAAAGATTTGTTACTCACAGTCGATTGATAGGTAATATTTCCCGCTTTATCGGTGATTTTGTTACGGAAATATAACGTTTTGCCTTCAATAAAATCTCCCGAAATAGATTCAATTGACGTGGAACTAACAACAATTGTTATAAAACCATCATCCACGTTAGCCTGCTGAACTACAACGGAATCACCTATATTAGACCACGTTGCAGTGGACGCGTCATTCGTAGAAGCCATTTGAACTTGAACATTACCACCGACTAATGATACATCTCGATCTATTGTTATTACACCATTTGGATCATCAAAAGCAATCCAGGACTTAAACTGCACTCCAGTATTAGTACTATTGTAAAACCCTGACCTAGAAAAGCCTGCACCAACTACGGTATCAGGAATGATCTCTATGTAATTATCAATCGATGGTGCTATAGCATAATTATATCCTATCGCAGGAAGACCAATTTCAGGATCGAGGGGCATTACTTCATCAACAATCAATTCAGAACCAGATGTTGCAGATCCTTGCGTTGGATTTCCTGCTTTATCAATGATTATAGCGGCGAAATCTATTTTCCCATTCTGTTCAGGATTTGCTGCGCTTTCATCTGGGTAATTAGCAAGTACAGATAAAGCAGATTCCATTGTTGCTGCATCAATTTCAAAATGAAGTGTTTTTCCTGGGAACTGTCCATAATTAAGAACCCCGCTAACTTCATTCCATGATCCTGATGGCTCCGCGCCTCCTCCAACACCGTCTGTTAAAATAGTTGATGTTCCGACTTCAACATATGCACCTGGTGAATCTGTCGAAGTGTTCCACACACGACCTAAAATTTGAACTTTTCCACCAATTAAACTTGGATCACCTTCGGCAACTTCATTACCATTTTGGTCCTTAGAATTTGTAATTGGTATAATGAGGCTAGTTGAATTAGAATTCCAATAACCGCTAGCCGTGTTTGCACCTTGAACAAACAATGTATCAATCGTAAAGCCTGAGGGTGCCAGACCATCAATTTCAACAGTTGAAAGGTCTTCTAAACTAGATCCACTGACTGCAGTAAAAACAGACATATCATTACCAGCAGCATCCCTGAAATTTCCAGCCACTGAATTAAGAGTTGTAAAAGTTAACTTGGAACTAACATCATTCGCTTGAACAGTGTATGGTACTGTAATTGTGGTCACACTCTGAAGACTGGATTGCTCAATTTCAAGATCCGCTATACTCGCATCATTAAAACCTATCGTAGCGTTACCGCTTGTCAGAGTTAAACTCTCTGAGAATGTAAGTTTTAAATTTATAATGCTATCTATTCCAAATAAACCATCATTATTACTATCATCAGCCGTGTTTACTGACCTTACACTGCTTATTTGCGGAGTAGTTGTATCGATAAATGTTTTCGTAGTTGAAATATTAAGAGTAGTTCTGTTTCCAGCAATATCAACGATTTCACCTTTAACATTTATTGAGTCATTTTCAACAAACTCTTTTAAAGCTTCAATTTCATTTTTAGTTATTGAAGCTAAAACGGTACCTCCTATAACGTTACTTGATGGAAGTACAGATACAGGAGAACCCAATTTTTCATAAACAGCGGAGGTTTCGTCTCCACCAACTCCAGCAAGAATTCTAATTTTTCCATTGCTGACCGATGGATCAATTGCTGAGACCTTAAGACTAACATCAAAATTCTCATTTGTACTATTCCAATAATTTGACACAACAGTTCCTCCAGAAGAGGCAATAGTGTTTAAATCATAGTATGCAATAAATGGAGCCGTTTCATCAATCGTTATGGTCGTTAGACTAGAAGATCCTTCGGTTTCGTTTCCATCCTTATCAGCAATTACCGCAGAAATATTAACAACATTTCCGTCACTAAACCAAGCGGTTGGAGAAGCTTCAGTTCCCTCAAAGTCTTGCATAGAAACATTAAAAGTAATTGAGTCTCCTAAATCTGATTCAGCTATTGTTATAGCGGAAGTAAGAATATTATTATAGGCGAACCCATCTACTTTTGCAATCAAACGAACAGTTCCACTCACGAGTTTTGAATTGTCTTCAATTGGAACTTTTACAATTAGACCTGTATTGTATTTATTCCAATACCCTGGTGTAATCGGATTCCAAAAAGAAGCTACTACGGTATCAGTATTAGTTGTTTTTGTCAAAATACTTCCAACCGTAAAATCTGAAGGAGGATTATCATTATCGATTATAGTAATTTCGACTACATTATCTGATGATACGCTAGTCAAGCCATCATCTACTGTTGCCCAGCTCTTATCTGGACCTTTGTCTCTATAACCATCAATTTGTAAAAAGAAATTTTCATAATTAGCTATTGATGTCTTCTCGACAATATCATCATCCCATGAATCAATAGGTATAGATAAAGTCAAATCAGAGCTCGCACTAGTAGCAGCAGGTATTATTACAGATTTTGTATTGACACCAATAGCACTCAAATCTGTGTTGTCTGTTCCAAGATAAAAATCATAATTAGCATCTGTTCCAGATTCTGCAGTACCTCCTGCTTTTTCAGAATACTGGACAAGAATATCGGTACCTGATAATTTACTGAGTGTTACCTTAATGTCTGTGTTTTGGTAGTTCCCTTCACCGTTCGCATCATTTGGATCACCCTCTTGAATGTTCTTACTTGGTTCAAGCCAAGTAACAGTGGGACTATTATCATCATCTTGAATTGTGTAAACGAAGGAATGATCTCCAGAGCTCAACTCTCTACTTTGAACAAAATCTGACGGTGTTAATTCAATATTAACATATTCATCAACCTCATAAAGTGCATCCCCATAAATTGATAAAGAGACGGTTTTTAAATTTTGACCAGCCGTTTCTTCAAAAACCTTCGTCGCAGAATTATAAGAGTATGCCCTTCCAGAAAAAGACAAAGAACTATTTTCAAAGAAAAAATCGTCTTCATATTCATTATAACTCCCATTTCCATTTATGGAAGCAGATGTATAATCACCGCTTGTTTCAGTAACATCGTAAATATATGACGCCGTTATCGTTTTTTCTGACTCAACTGGGTTGCTATCCTCGTCAACTAATGAAATTTCTATGTCTTTTGTTAATGTATTACCTGCGTTTGTTTCTGCAGCTACTACATTTGCTTCGAATCTGATATATGGTTCTGCGTCATCATCAATAATCGTAAATGTATAAACAGAGTCGTCATCGTTTTCAGCTGCATCATTATCCGCTAAAGCGCTTAATACACTAATACTAACTCTAAGCACCTGATCATACTCATCGTAACTGTCATTAATAATGGTTAACGGGATATTCGCCGTAGTTTGCCCAGCTGCGATAGTAATAATACTGTCACCATCTATGTTGGTGGTGATAGAAGAACCAAAATTATAATCAATTCCTTTTGTAGCAATATTTTTATTGTTAGGGTAAAGCGCATTGTAAAAACGATCGCCATCTGAAGGGTAATTATCTGTACTATTTATGGAATATTTGAAT
>Ga0209666_1001862_pt1 | contig 15932 bp, 11 predicted proteins | sample SaaInlV_125m_DNA_FD_184679 | JGI IMG/M metagenome (GOLD analysis project Ga0209666, IMG submission 184679) | Marine microbial communities from expanding oxygen minimum zones in the Saanich Inlet - Saanich Inlet SI037_S3LV_10m_DNA (SPAdes)... | ecosystem: Environmental > Aquatic > Marine >...
GCGATGGCGGATTACAAGCTCGGCGGCGCGCGCAAGGGCGGCATCATCGCCAACCCCAACTGCTCCACCATCATCGCGCTCATGGCGGTCACGCCCATCCATCGCGCGGTCGGCGTCAAGCGCATGATCGCCTCGACGTACCAGGCGGCGTCTGGCGCGGGCGCGCTGGCGATGGCGGAGCTCGAGCAGCAGACGCGCGACGTGCTGAACGGCGACCCGGTGACGATGGAGATCTTCTCCTGGCAGTACGCGTTCAACCTGTTTTCGCACAACGCGCCGATGACGCCGAACGGGTACAACGAGGAGGAGATGAAGATGGTGAAGGAGACGCGCAAGATCTGGGGCACGGAGGATGTGCAGATCGCCGCGACGTGCATCCGCGTGCCCGTCATGCGCGCGCACGCCGAGTCTATTAACCTTGAGCTCAACGGCGAGCTGAGCGAAGAAGAGGCGAGGGCGATTCTGGAAAAGGCGCCCGGCGTGTCCCTCATCGACGACCGCGCGAACAACAAGTTCCCCACGCCCCTGGACGCCTCGGACATGGACGACGTGTACGTCGGGCGCATCAGGCGCGACATCTCGCAGGAGGGCAACAACGGTCTCGAGCTCTTCGTGTGCGGCGACCAGATTAAGAAGGGCGCCGCGCTCAACGCCGTGCAGGTGGCTGAGCTGCTCCTGTAGGCGAGACGAGGAGCGGGAGGCATACAGGCGTAAAGAGAACCGGCGGCGCGGCGACGAGAGCGCGGAGGAACGCGTGCGTATCTAATCCTATTACGACGATCACGACGACTGTACACGTGTGTAAACGCGTTCGTTTAAACCCGACGCTTTTTCCGTCGGTGGCGGTCGGAAAGAGCGCGTCGCCGCCGGCGCCGTCGCCCGCGCGCGACGCGGCGTCGTCGATCGCGCTTTTTATCCGGAAAACTCTTTTCGAGACAAGACCCTCTGATGAAGAACCTAACAACGAAATCTGACGCGTGGCACAGTCCGACCGGCGCGTCGAGAGAGTCGAGCCGCGGTCGCGCGTCCGCGCGCAGTGCCCTTTAGTGTCGGGCCAGACCTCGACCGGCCCCGACGAAGCCTCGCGCTCGACATGTCGAAGCTCAGCCCGTTGTCCGATTCCGAAAAGGTGTTCGTGGAGGCGCTGGCGGGCGCCTTCGGCGGGCTCGCCGGCGCGGTGGCGTTCTACCCCCTGGACACGATAAAGACGCGCATTCAGGCGGCGGTGGACGTGGAGGGCCAGCGCCGCAAGACGTGGACGGATGTGTTCAACGACCTGGTGGAGAACGAGGGACCGTGGGCGTTGTTCGCCGGGGTGGGCGCGAAGGGCGCGCACTCCATGGCGAGCTCGTTCCTGTATTTCCTCGCCTTCTCCAGCCTGCGCCGCCGCGTGGAGGCGCACAGCGGCAAGAAAATAGGCGTCGCCGCCAACTTGGCGATCGCCATGCTCGCCGGCTGCTGTAATGTGCTCGTCACCGAGCCGCTGGACACGCTGTCCACCCGGCGGCAGATCTGCGGCGCCGACGACGACGGCGAGACGAGCGGATCGTCGAGCCGAATGTCGTTTTTCGGCGGCGGCGCAAAGCGACACGGCGCCGGCGAAAACGGGAAAGGCGCCGTCCTCGCGCCTCCCGAAACCTTCGCCGACCTCGTCGCGTCCGCGGTCGACCGCGTGGCGCTCGCGGCGAGCGAGTGGGGGCGCCTGTACAGCGGCGTGGGCGCGTCCCTGCTGCTGACCGTGAACCCCGCGATCCAGTACACGTGCTTCGAGCAGGCGCGGCGGCGCGTCATCGGCGGGCTGCAGCGTCGCGCCGCGCGGAAAAACGGCGGCGCCGGCGCGAAGAAGATCGCCGAGCTCTCCGTGAGCGACGCGTTCGTGCTCGGCGCCGCCTCGAAGGCAGTCGCCACGTTCATCACCTACCCGCTGGTGCGCGCGAAGGTGCTCGCGAAGGCGCCGGAGCGGAAAGACGCATCCGGGAAACGACGAGAGCATTTGAGGAAAGAAAAAAGCGCGCCGCGCGCGGAGAGCTTCCGCGGGAAATCTCTGCCGGCGGTGATGCGGGGGGTGGTGGAGACGGAGGGGGCCGCGGGGCTGTACAAGGGACTGCAGGCGCAGCTGCTGAAGACCGTGCTGGCGGCGGCGTTCTCGCTCACGGTCAAGGAGAAGAGCTTCCGAACGGCGATGCTCGTGGTGCTGCTGATGAACAGGCTGTGATGACGCGTAGACGCGAGAGTTGTACACGAAACGACATCTCGACATTTTTATGCCGTTTTTCGACCGTTCCGTTTGACTTGAGGTTCACTCGGCACGCCACGCGCGCACTGGCTGCAGCGCACGCGCACGTCGTCGTCGTTCGCACTCGGTCGAGATGGCGGTCATCATGGGCATGGGCGAGGGAGTACTCTCCCTCCTCATCATCGGGTGCGTCTCCGGCGCTGCCGCCCTCCCGCGCGCTGTCGACCCGCCCGTTTCCGAGATGCCGCGCCCCCACCGAGCCTCGACGGCTCCACTCTGACATCCGATATCCCCCGACTGCCTCCGCCCCCACCCCCCCTGACCGCCGCAGCATCGTCTTCCTCGGGGCGTGCCATCTTAGCCGGGGAACTTTGCAGGCGGCGTACGTCCTCCCTCGCGTCGTCGGCGTTCCCCGCCTCGCGCGCGCTCCGCCTCGCGTCCATTTTGAATCCTCCTCGCCGACTCACCGAAAAACTCTCTCCGGCTCCCCGCTCGCGCTTTTGTCGCAGGCGCGTCTCCGTCTTGACGACGGTGTCTTACATCGTGCTGCTCATCATCCTGCTCATCGCGCCTCGGGGCGAGACGACGCTGACGGACGTGGAGGCGGAGATCGGGACGTACGACGACACGGTCACGTACCGGTCGCTCATCGTGGCGTCGATGGTGCTGGGAGCGGTGACGGCGGGGGGGAGCTTCGCGGCGTTCCACCTGTTCCCGCCGGTGTACGCGAAGCCCATCGACTACGCCACGGACGTGCAGGCGCACGAGATGGCGTCCAAGAGGCGGGCATCTTCAATGTTCTGAGAGAGAGACGGCGTACTGGTGCGGGAGCGAGACGCATGTGACTAAAGTATTGAACACGTAGTATGATGTAACACGCTCTGAAGCGGAGGCGTCGGTAGAAGAGCGGAGCGCGTTCGTCGAAACCCCCCCCTGAGTCTTCGCCCACCTCGCGCGCCTCGCGTCAAACATCATTTCTCCTCCTCGCCCTCGTCTTCCTTCGTATCCGCGTCGCCCTGCAGCGCCTGCTGGATGGACGGGTCGTTCGGGTCGACGCCGGGCAGAGACGACAAGATGGAGTTGACGTAGTTGGCATCCGCGAGGGGGTCCGCCGCGCCCGCGCCGCCCGCCTGGTCCTCCCGCATGGACATCGCGAGCGCAGCCTGAAGCGCGGGGTCGTCCTCCCCCCCGTCCATCACGGCGTCGCCGCCTTCGCCGCCCATGGACAACGCGAACGCGCGCTGCAACAGCGCGTCCTCGTCCATCATCGCCACGTCCTCCGAAGCGGCGCCCGCCGCCGGCGCCTCCGCGGCGGGCGTCTTCGCCTCCGCCTCCGCCGGCGCGGCGGCGGCGTCGCCCTCGGCGTCGCCCCCGTTGGCCGCCGCCGCCGCCGCCTCCTGGCGCGCGCGCTCCTCCTCGAGCGAGACGCGCAGCGCGAGCATGAGCGCCGGGTCGTCCCCGCCGTCCATCATGTCCCCGCCGTCGAAGCCCTGCATGGCGGCGTGCGACGACGCCGCCGCCGCCGCCGCGGCGAATCCGCTTCCCCCCCCCGAGTCCTCGTCCATGAAGATGGGCGTGCTGAGCAGCACGTCCGCGAGGTTGGCGCCCGGCGGCACGGTCACCAGGTTGCTGTTGTTGTTCTTGTTCACCGCGCCCATGAACGCCTCGAGCTTCTCGGCGTTCTCGTCGACGTCGCCGAAGCTCACCACGTCCACGGCGACGTTGCACTTGCGCAGCTTCTTGCCCACGGAAACCAGCTCGCTCGTCTCCGCCTCCACGGGCGAGCCGATGAACAGCACGATGCGCATGCGCTGGTGCTTGTTTTGGCGGTGCTTGAGCGCCAGGTGCGCCACCTGTCGGTAGTCGGGAGAGGGAGGTGCGGCGGGCGGCGGTCAGTCGGACGTCGCGCGCGCGGATATTCGTTTCTTCTTCGTCGAAAAGGGAACCTTCGCGAGGAGAGGCACCGAGACAACGATCTCGTCTCGGATCTGGGCGTGGAGACCCGCGCGTGTCCGCGTCTTCATCGCGTGAACGCACCTGGACCCCGGTGGGGAAGTTCACGGTTCCTTCCATGGAGATGCCGTGCACGGCGTTGAGCACCACGCCCAGGTCGTCGGTGGGGGTGACGAGCACCCTGGGCACCTTTCCGGCCAGGCTGAGCACGCCCACGCTGTTTTCGGGGTTGGACTGCGTCTTCGCCCCCGCGAGCAGGTTGATGGCGTCCGCCTCAGCCTGCGATCGAGACGCGCGCGCGATATCGTGGAAGGTACGGCGTCAGATGGCGATCGAACGGAAACGCGCGCGGGACCGGTTGGAACGATACGCGTCCGCTCCGAGGGGAAACAACCCTTGTTGTTGGCTGCATCGGGCGCCGATGACGTGAAAACTCGAGGGGTACCGAGCCGTCGACGGGTGCCGCACCTGTAACCTCGTGGGGAGGTAATCCGAGTTCCGGACATACTCGCTGTTGTCTATGCACAGGATCGTCGCCTCGAGCACCATGGCGGCCGTCGGATGTCGGCACCGCGCCGTGACAGTGGTGGCGAAAGGAGCGCGTCGTCTCAGATCTGGGCTCGACGTTTTGAAGCGGGAACGGAAACATCAGGCAGCCGGACTGCCGGATGCCGGACGAGCGTTGATTTTGGCGTGCGGGTTTGATGCGCATATGAGTTAACAGCTAAAGACGCGCCCCGCCGCGCGACGCGTCAGTCCCCCCTGCCTCCTTTGAGCAGGTTCTTGACCGCCACCAGCGACGACCCGACGCGGTACATCAAAAGCGAGGACACCTCGTTCGCTTCCATGGTGGCGCCCGCCTCGAGCAGCGCCGCACACAGCCTGACGCACCCTCCGTTTTCGGGCGCGGCTTGCGCGGCGAGCATCAGCGGAGTCACGCCCACCGCGGTGGGCCCGTAGCTTCCCCGGAGGTTGGGGTTCGCGTCCGCGGATAACAACACCTCGGCCAACGCTAGGCCGTTCGCATCTTCGCCGTTCCGCACCGCCACCGCGGCCCACAACAGCGGCGGGCCCCTGACCACGTCGTACGTGCCCTCCGCGTCGACGTCGACGCCGGCGTCGACTAATCGCCGCGCCAGATCCACCGCGCCCGTAACGCCCGCCTCCACCGCCGCCGCCGCCCACCACAGAGGCGTCGTTGAGTCCCCGGCGACACCCTGCGTGCCCGGTATCGAGCAGTCAGCGCCCTTATCGACCATAGAGAGTGCGAGATCGATCGCGCCGGGCGCGCCGTTTCGCGCCGCGACGCACGCCAGCCACAGCGGCGTCCCCGAGACGCCCCCCTCCGCGCTCCGCATCTCGTCCAGCGCCGAGCGCGCATAGGCGGACCCGGGCTCGAGCGCGTTCACCAGCGCGGCCGCGGGCGCGATGTCGTCGCCCTCGGCCGCGCGAAGCGTCGCGAGCCACAGCGAGGTGGCGGGGAGGGACGACGAGGACGCGTCGCGAGGTGAGGACGTCGCACGCGCGCATCGGTCCCGAACGGGACTTTTGTGGTTTTCTCCTCGAACGCGCGTCCCCGGCCGACGCCGAGGGGTGGCGCGCGGCGCGGCGCCGACGAACCCGAGGCGCGCGCACGTCGACATACTCGTCGCGCGCTGACCCGCGGCGAGAACGTGTCGCCTGCGCGCGCAGGCACGCGCACGAGCTTGTGGGATCGAGGCTGACGTGGAGACTCGAGCGACAGTTGGATCGATACAAACATTTCTTAGATGGCTCACATTCCCGGCGTGAACCCCGCCGTTTCGTCGAGGTTCTCGAGCGTCGCGCGGTGTTTGATGAGCGTCGCCCTGATGACCTCCCTGAGCTCCTCCAGCCCCACGTCCTCCTCCGCGGACACCGAGAGCGCGCCTTGGCTCCTCAGGAACGCCGCCGTCTTCTCCGCCTCCGCCGCGTCCTCCTCCCCCCACAGCCCCTCGAGGTCGGGGCTGAGCGCGCCGCCCAGCTGCGGCACCAGCTCGGACTTGGACATGACGTCCAGCCACGGCCGTTTGCGCGCGAATCGGTCAAACAGATCCTCCCGGATGGACATCTGGTCCTCGACCGTGGTGCCGCACAGGCCAGACAGGTCCGTGACGAACACCACGCAGGTGGGCAGGTGCTCGAGCGTCGCGATGGCGAGCTTTTCGATTTTGTTGCGGTCCTCGTCCGGGCGCCACAGCAACCCGGGCGTGTCCGTGACGATGTGCCTCTTTTCCTCGAGGAAAAAGTGGCCCATCTTGATGCCGCGCGTGGTGAACGGGTAGTTGCACACCTCGGGGGTCCCGGAGGACAGCACGCGCACCAGGCTGGATTTCCCGACATTCGGCGCGCCGACCAGCGCCACCGTGGGCGTCTCCAGCTCCGCCACGGGGAGCCGACGCAGCGTCTTCGCGATCTCTTTCAGCTCATCCACCGGCTGTTTCGCGTTGCGCTTGAAATACGCCTCCATCTCCTGGAAACCGGCTTCGCGAATGCCGACCGCGTCCTTCGGGCCCTTAGCCTTCGCCGCGCGCGCGGCGTGCTGTTTGCCGATGCTCAGCATAGCCTTTCGCGCGACGTCCACGCGCCGAAGGGTCGCCTCGTACTTGTCGTCCTTCAAAGTCAACTCGAGCAGCGCGCGCTCAAACGGGTGCAGACGCTCGACGTTTGGGAACCCCTTGACGTACTCGCCCAGCGGCTTACACAACGCCGTGGTCAGCGCGTCCAGCTGTTTCGCGCTCCGGTTGCGTTCCTTCAAAGTCGGGTCCCGCAAGCCTTTGGTGGGCGTCACGCGCGCGGAGCGTTTCAGCCCGGACAAAATGATGTCGTCCGCGGGGGACACGTTCGGCACGCGCATCAAAACGCCCGTCCGCACGCGGGGCGTCGAGGGGCGCGCGGGTCGGCCCTCGTCCTCCGCGACGGCGGCGGCCACCGCCGCGGCGGCGTTCGCCTGGTCCGACGCTTCGGGCGCCGAAGATGAGGGCGGTGCGCTCCCGGACGCGGCCGAGCACCATGCGCGCCGCGCGCGGGGACCCGCGCGCGCGCGCCGCGCGAATGGAGCGCCCGCGACGGGACAGGCGGCGGCGGTGGCACCGTGAATCATCTCGCCGGACTCGAGGCGGTACCCGCGAAGGCTGCGCGCGACGGGTAAGAGCGGCGCCTTGAGGAACGTGCTCGAGAACGCCCTCGACGTGACGGCGTGCATGCGTTCGCCGCGAGTCGCGGGGAAGTACGACCGTGCGTGCGAAGCGTGCTTCGGAGTGACGTAGGCGTTATCCGAGGCACCTTTCCCGTTTCCCCGCCGCGAGAGTGTGTCAACAGAAAAAGCATGAAAAGTGGAAACGTCTGCTCGGCGGTCGGCGCGCTCGACAACTGTTTCCAGATCTCGTCAAGCACACCTCGAGCGCGCCTCGGTACGATGAGCGCCATGGACGTCGACCCCCGGGACGGACCCGGCGAGCCGAGCACGAGCTTCCCCCGCGATTTGTTCGAGCTCGCGTCGGACGTCGCCATGGTGGGCGCGCCTCCCAGCGACGCGGTGGCGTCTCAGATCTTCCAGATGCACCCTCTTCCGGACGTGTTCGCCGCGATCGGGGAGGCGGACGAAGGGAGCAAACGCGAAGGAGACCTGTGCTCGTTCCTGGACAGGATGTTCCAGACCGGACCCGGGAAGGCGATGTTGGCGTCCGCGATGCCGTACGCGCGCGCCGGCGTGCAGGCGGACTCGCCTCGCGTGCGCCAGCTCGCGTGCGCGCAGCTCGGCCGGGCCGCGCAGCAGGTGGTTGCCGCCGCGCCCGATGAGTTGGCCGGGTACTTGACGAGCCTCGTCGACGCCGTCGGGGACGAGGATTCGGGCGTCGCCGCCGCCGCCGCGGATGCGCTCCTCGCGGTGTCCACCACGAGCGCGTCTGTGGGGGAGCAGATCTTGACGCGCGTCTCAACGTCCACACAGAACGAGAGACGCGCGGAGCCTCGCCTGCGACGACACGCGCTCGCCGCGGCGATTGCCGCCGGCGCCGGCGCCGGCGACGCCGCCGCGCTCACGCGCGCCTTGCTCCTCGAGCTGGACTCCCCGAACGACCCGCTCGCGTCGGTAGCCACCATGGAGCTCGTCGCGGAGATCGTCGAGAATACACCGAGATCCAAAGTCGCGCTGGCGCTGTGCGACGCGACGCTCCCGCGACTCGCCGCCGTCGCCGCGGCGGAGCCCCGCGACGACGAAAACGACGCCGCCGCCGGATTCGCGCGCGCGCGCGCCGCGACGGTGGGCGCGCGCATCGCTTCCGCCGCGAGCACGGCGCGCGGCTCGTTCCCGCACGCCACGGGAGGCGACGCGCTGCTCGACGCGCTCGCGTCGCTCCTGGCCCGCGCGGTACAGGGGGAGGGAGACAGAGAACTGGGAGAGGTAGCGTGCGCGGCGGTGACGTCTCTGGCGGAGTCGACGACGGCGATTGCGGCGCTGTGCGCGCGGAAAGACGACCGGAAAGAGATCCTCTCGCGGGTCGTACACCTCGGTCTCGGCGGGAGCCGCGTTTCGACGGGCACGCGCGTCGCCGCGCTGCACGCGGTGGCCACCTTCGCCGGCGCAGGGGACCAGACCGGCCGCCGGTCGCGCCTCGCGGCGCCCGCGATGCCGCACGAGCCCGCGTGCGGTTCCGCCGCCGACGCGGAGACCGCGGAGACCGCCGTGCGCGACGCCGCGTACGACGCGGCGGCGGCGCGCGGCGTGACCGTGGGCGAGTGCGTCAGCGAGTCGCTCGCCAAGGGCGGCGACGCCTTCCTGGAGCTGAGGATCGCCGCGTACAGATGCGTGGCTTCGCTCGGCCGAAGACCGTGGTTCGCCGCCGAGGTGGCGATGAGCGCCAAAGCGTTGGCGCTGGTGACCGACCCCGCGTACGAAAGCACGCCGCCCGGCTGCCGCTGGCGCCACGAGGCCGCGCTGGGCATGCTCGCGGCGGCGCGCGCGCCGAGAGGCGCGGACGCGAGCGTCAGCGACGGCGCCGCGTCCAGGCTGGAGGCGGCGGTCGCGGGAGGTCCGTTCGGGAACGGCGTCGGGAGCGGGGGAGCGCCGCGCGTCGCCGTCGCGCAGAGATGACCTTCTTTTTCCTTCTTCTATCGCTCGTATTCCGTTTAAAACACGAAAGGGTTCTAGTTTCTCAGTGTGACGCGCGCGTCTTCCGCGCGCTCACCCACGCGACGCCCGGAGCGTCGTGCCCAGGTCAGCGTGATGCCTCTCCCGGGGTGTCTTCGGCGTTCGCCTCCGCCTCTCCCGCGTCGGCGCTTTTTCCGTTCTCCGCGTCGGGCGCCCGGCGCTCGGCGGCTTTCTCGCGCGAGTGCGCGATGGAGCGCACGGCGCCGTCGTACGCGCCCATGCCCACCTCGTACGGCGCGATGACGTGTTTCCAGTCCTGCCACTTGTCCATGTCCGTGACGGTCACCCTGTGCTCGTCCAGCCCCCGGCGCTTAACCTCGAGCTGGAACCAGTTCACCAGCACGTCATCCGGCACCGCGGCTTCCAGGCGCTTGTACACGTTCAGCAGCCGCTGGCGCCGGCCCGGCATCGCCAGCTTGGGCTTGATGACGGTGTCGAAGTACTTCTCCGCGGCTTGCTCGCGCTCGGGGTCGAACACCGCGCGGTTGCTGTACGTCAGCAGCTGGTGCCACGACGAGGGCGTGACCAGCGGCAACACCAGATGCGGCGAGTACGCCGAGTACACGAAATCGTCGTCGGCGTTGAGCGTAGAGCGCACGGTGACGCGCAGGTTCCCCCCCTCCTCTGTCTGCGCGCGCTTCGCGATGGAGTGCAGCACCGTGAGGCTCTGCTTGTACTCCTCGTCGTTGTACGCGAACATGTGGTTCTTGTCCTCCCCCCACACAAGCAGCGTCATGATGACCAGGTCCGTACACCGCGGGCAGTACTTCTTCTTGTACTCCACGACGGCGGTGTTGATCACCGGGTAATCCTCCACCATGAACCGCACCTTGTCGCTCAGCCTGAGGGGGATGACGATGGTCTTGTCGTCGCCGTGCAGGCGGTTCCGCGGCACGCCTCGCGCCTCGAGCGCCTTCTTGTGCCCCACGACGCAAGACACGAAACTCCTCTGCTCCTCGCTCTCGCCCATCAGGTAGTTAAAAAGGATGCTCCCCTCGTATCCCTTCTCGTCGTCCAGCACGAGCCGCCGCGCGCCGATCCACCCCACGCCCTGTCTCTCCACCGCGTTCCCCAGCCGGTACGCGTCGTTGGACGTGACCACGGGCAAGCTGGTCAGCTCGCCCGCGCACCGCGCGTAGTGGCTCGGCGCCTCCACGCTCTCGCTCAGCGTCGGCATCGCGCGCAAAAACGTGCTCGCCGCGGGTGTTTCCGGAAGATCGTCCACGAACCCGAACGCGCACGTCCCGCCCTCCTCCGCCCCGAGCCGCGTCGCGAACGCGTCCGACGCGACGCCGCCCGATCCCGAGGACGTCGCCGCGGCCACCACGCCCAGCACGAGCGAGCCCAGCACAGCCCGGAGCGCCCCGCGCGTCACCCGACGCGCGCGCGTGTCCCCGCTCGTCCCGGCCGCATCCTCGGGGGGCGACAGCAAGAGCCGCGTCTCCGACGCCGCGGGCGTCGCCGCCACCATCGTCGCGCCGACGCCTCGCCCCCGACCGACGCCGCCGCGCCTCCGAGAAGCCGCGCTGCCCCGGCGCTGACCTCTTCTCCGCGAGGGGTCGCGTCCGAACGCGCCCCGTGTTCTGAGGAAGGCGGACGGGTGTTATCGCACATGCCACGCGTCGACCGGTACTTTTTCCTCGGAGTGAATGCGCCGGGACGGTCGTACGGGGGTGTTCACGGTTCGCGAACCCAAAACCGATACGCGTTTCCGAGGATTCGTCCGCTGGAAACGGGGGATTTGACGAGTAATGAATCGTCTTGAAGCTGCCAAAACGGGCCCGCCGAAAATAGTTCCGTTCGAACTCCGGATGCACCGAAACGACGCGGTGATCGCGACGTTGACTAATTCTAATTTCGCATATGCTTTTTTTTCAGACTGGAGCGCTGTGGTTTTTTTCATCCTCCGCGTCTCCAAAAAAGGAAGCAACTCGGCTTTCGCAGCATGAAATCGTCCAAGCGCCCGGCGACCGGATCCGCGGCGCCACAACTTACGGCACAACGCCCTAAGCTTTTAGAAACTTTCAACATGCGCGAGGTGCGTATTGCGCGCAAGCACCACGCGCCGTTCGCGACGCGCGCGGTCGCCGCGCGTCCCCGCGCCGCGGCGATCCCGGCGCTTTCGGCTTCCCGCTTCCTTCCCGTTGATTTTCGAAATTGCCGTATTAGGCCGTCCGGTCGCCGTCTTCGTCGAGGCACGCGCTGACCCGACCCTCTCCATCCCCCCTGACGACCAGATCGTGCACATTCAAGGCGGCCAGTGCGGTAACCAGATCGGTGCCAAGTTCTGGGAGGTATGTACGCGCGCGCCCTTCGGAACGCTCAGCGGAATCCGGCGAGCAATAATCGTCGGTCGCGTTCGCGAGGAATGCGCCTTTTCCTTTTTCCCCGCGTCACCGCTGACCCGGCTTCTCCTTCCCCGCGACCACAGGTTATCTGCGATGAGCACGGTATCGACCCCACCGGCACCTACTGCGGTGACTCCGACCTCCAGCTGGAGCGCATCAACGTCTACTACAACGAGGCGTCCGGCGGTACGTGCTCCCGACCCTCCTGATCGCCATCCAAACGCGGAATATCGCCGTTGGGGCGAATTGCCAGAGGCGCGATCCTTTTTTTTTCGCGCGCCGGTCCTGACCCTTCCCTCTTTCCTCTTCCCGCGCACAGGCCGCTACGTGCCCCGCGCCGTGCTGATGGACCTTGAGCCCGGCACCATGGACTCCGTCCGCTCCGGCCCCTTCGGCCAGATCTTCCGCCCCGACAACTTCGTGTTCGGCCAGACCGGCGCCGGTAACAACTGGGCCAAGGGTCACTACACCGAGGGCGCGGAGCTCATCGACTCGGTGCTCGACGTCGTGCGCAAGGAGTCCGAGTCCTGCGACTGCCTCCAGGGTTTCCAGGTCTGCCACTCCCTCGGTGGCGGTACCGGCTCCGGCATGGGCACGCTCCTCATCTCCAAGATCCGCGAGGAGTACCCCGACCGCATGATGCTCACCTTCTCCGTCGTGCCCTCGCCCAAGGTGTCCGACACCGTGGTGGAGCCCTACAACGCGACGCTGTCCGTCCACCAGCTCGTCGAGAACGCCGACGAGTGCATGGTGCTCGACAACGAGGCCCTGTACGACATCTGCTTCCGCACCCTCAAGCTCACCACCCCCACCTTCGGTGACCTGAACCACCTGATCTCCGCGGTGATGTCCGGCGTCACCTGCTGCCTGCGCTTCCCCGGCCAGCTCAACGCGGATCTCCGCAAGCTCGCGGTGAACCTGATCCCGTTCCCCCGCCTGCACTTCTTCATGGTGGGCTTCACCCCCCTCACCTCGCGCGGCTCCCAGCAGTACCGCGCCCTCACCGTCCCCGAGCTCACGCAGCAGATGTGGGATGCCAAGAACATGATGTGCGCCGCGGATCCCCGCCACGGTCGCTACCTCACCGCCTCGGCGCTGTTCCGCGGGCGCATGTCCACCAAGGAGGTTGACGAGCAGCTCCTCAACGTGCAGAACAAGAACTCCTCGTACTTCGTCGAGTGGATCCCCAACAACGTGAAGTCCTCCGTGTGCGACATCCCCCCCAAGGGCCTCAAGATGGCTGCCACCTTCATCGGCAACACCACCGCCGTGCAGGAGATGTTCAAGCGCGTCTCGGAGCAGTTCACCTCCATGTTCCGCCGCAAGGCTTTCCTTCACTGGTACACCGGCGAGGGCATGGACGAGATGGAGTTCACCGAAGCCGAGTCCAACATGAACGACCTCGTGTCCGAGTACCAGCAGTACCAGGACGCCTCCGCCGAGGAGGAGGGCGAGTTCGACGAGGAGGAGGATGAGGCTTAAGCTTTAAGGACGACTCTCTTTTCAAGAGGATGCGTAAAGCGAAGTGTAAAGCGCGACTTGCGGCGCGCGGGAGCGCGTCGGGTCGCTTTTCCCGAACCTGTCTTGACATCGACGCGCCGCCGCGAGCGCGGCGCGAATAAAAACGACGAACGCGACGCGACCGAAAAACCACCACGATGATCTCGAGTAGAAAGTCTTGTAACACGAGTCATGTCACGTGTGTCAAAAGAGTGTCACAAGCGCGTATCGCCGCGCGCGGCGCGGCGCGTCGTCATCCGTTCGTCGCCGCGGACGACGCGAGAGCGTCGTTTTTTTGATGCATTTCACCCGTGAAACGCCCGAGATATTTACGTTCGACACGTCACGTTTGATCGGGGATTCGAGGGGGATTCCGGTTTCGTCCGTTTTTTCCCTTTCGCGCGATGGGCGTTTGTTTTTTTTCGCGGTCGCTCCGAGTCGCGTTCCAGGACATGCGTCGGATCGGATATAAGCCTCGTTTGTGGATAAATCCGAGCCTCGCCTCGATCGCGGGTCATTCCCGCACTCACCCGTCCTCACACGCACTTCACCCGAAACGATGGCTGCCTGCATGACGACCGCCGCGGCTTCGGTCACCCGCTCCGCCGTGACCCGCGTCTCCAAGTCGCTGAAGCAGCGCGCCGCCTTCGGCGCCGCCGTCAAGCCCACTCGCGGCGTGCCCGTGACCGCGGGCAGGCGCGCGCTCTCGACGCGCGCCGAGGCGGACGGCCCCGTGTGCATCGTCACCGGCGCTTCCCGCGGCATCGGCGCCGCGATCGCGCTCGCGCTCGGCGAGACCGGCGCGCGCGTCGTGGTGAACTACGCCGCCTCCGCGGGCCCCGCGGAGGAGGTGGCGGCGAAGATCAAAGCCGCTGGCGGGGACGCCATCGTGGTGCAGGCCAACGTCGGGCAGGAGGATGACGTGAAGCGCCTGTTCAAGGAGACCATGGACGCGTTCGGTGAGGTGAACGTCGTGGTGAACAACGCCGGCATCACCCGCGACGGGCTGATGATGCGCATGAAGATGACGCAGTGGCAGGAGGTGATCGACACCAACCTCACCGGCGTCTTCATGATGTGCCAGGAGGGCACCAAGATGATGGGCAAGAAGAAACCGGTCAAGGGCCGCATCATCAACATCGCGTCCGTCGTCGGCGTCACCGGCAACGCCGGTCAGGCCAACTACTCCGCCGCCAAGGCGGGCGTCATCGGCCTCACGAAGACCATCGCGCGCGAGTACGCGGGCCGCAACATCACGTGCAACGCCATCGCGCCCGGCTTCATCGCGAGCGACATGACCGCGGAGCTCGGCCCCGAGATCGAGAAGAAGATCCTCACCACCATCCCCCTGAACAGGTACGGCCAGCCCGACGAGGTGGCCGGCCTGGTCAAGTTCCTCGCGCTCGACCCCGCGGGCGCCTACATCACCGGCCAGACCATCTGCATCGACGGCGGCATGGTGATGTGAGCGCATTTTGCGAGACGTCTTGTATGACCATAGAGAGCTCCGGGAGAGAAGAGGATGAGAGAATTTTTTACGTGACGAACGAGCTAACGATCGAGATCGATTCCGAACGCGTTCGCGCGGTGCACTACAACGCCCCGTCGTCGCCCCTCTTCCCCTTGTCCCACGGGTTGGCTCTCTTGTAGTATCCGCCCACGTACACGGGCTCCAACACAGGGGGCTTGTAGTAATCGAAGATGGTGGCGGGCGCCTCTTTTTCCACGGGCGCGCCCGTGTCTCGCCTCGCCTTCTCGGCAGCCTCGGCAGCCTTCACCTCAGCCTCCTCGGCCGCGCGCCTCGCGAGCGCGGCTTGTCTCGCCTCGTCGGAGGACTTCTCCGCGGGGACGGTCACGGCCTCACGCGGAGCCGCGGCGGGCTCGGGATCCGACGGGACCGCCTCGGGTTCGGGCTCGGCGGGTTCGACCGCTTCGGGTTCGACCGCTTCGGGCTCGACCGCTTCGGGCTCGATCGCTTCGGGCTCGTCGACCGCTTCGGGCTCGGGCTCGACATCCTCCGGCTCGACCGTTTCGGGCTCGGCGGGCTCGGGCTCGACGTACCCCATCTCCGTTTGTTCCTCTTCGGGTTCCGCGTCGGTGCCCGTGCTTCCGTACCGCGACGCGTCGCCGCCCTGCGTGTGTCGTCGGGGGCGGGGAAATTCATTCGGGACGAGGTTGACATCGTCAGCATTTTCTTCGAGAGCCTGTCGTGCGCCGCGAGGCGGCGCGTCGGGATCGTCGAACGCGTCTCGCGGGTCGGTGCGCTCGAACGCGGGTTCACGTACCATCGCGGTGGCGTCCATCTCGTCGTACGCGGCGTGTCCCGTCGCTCGCGTGTCCTCGTAGTCGTCCTCGAACTCCAGCGTCACCTGCGGCACGCCCGGATCCTCGTCCCGAGACTGCGCGCGCACGGCACCGGGCGCGGAGAGCGCGACGAGCACCGAAAGCGCGAGCGCGAGTCGCAACACCCGACGCATGGTCGACGGGTCTCGCACAATGCGCGAACGCGACGCGACCGACCGGGGATGGACCGAACCTCCTCGCGCGACCGCAATCTGAATTGCCGTCGTTCCCGGCGAGGCAAGACTTGTCGAGACGAAAGGAACCGAAATCTGGCCGCTTCATGACAGCGACCAACTGCAGGCACAAAGCACAAAAACGCGTCGCATAACAACCGTCTCGCGGCGTCGTCTCTCACAACATCCCAGGCAGCCTGTGCTTGTCC
>Ga0209666_1001864_pt1 | contig 15929 bp, 9 predicted proteins | sample SaaInlV_125m_DNA_FD_184679 | JGI IMG/M metagenome (GOLD analysis project Ga0209666, IMG submission 184679) | Marine microbial communities from expanding oxygen minimum zones in the Saanich Inlet - Saanich Inlet SI037_S3LV_10m_DNA (SPAdes)... | ecosystem: Environmental > Aquatic > Marine >...
GGGGGGGGGGGGCGACGCGGGCGTGGCGTACGGAGGCAACGGCGGCGCGATCGGCGACGGAGGCTCGTACCCGCCTGGCGGGGCGGGCGGCGGGCTGTGCACCCATCCGTGCGGCTGCACCGTGGAGTTCACCAGGCACCACTCCACCTCGGGGTCCGTGATGTTCCCGGGAGGAGGGGGCGAGGGGGCCGGCGGGAAGAACACGTCCTCCGAGGCCGTCGCGTTCGTCGATGTCGCGTTCGTCGCCGTCGCGTTCGACGTCTCGGCGGCGGACATCGCGGCGGATCCTCCCGGAAGCCGTCGGAAGTGCCGAGATGAGAGAGGCGTCGCCTCGCGCTCGCGCGCCGGGGAGACGGACGGGGACGCGCTCGCGGTTGGGGGGGGCGGTCACCGCGGCGGTGGGCGCATGGCGTGCCGAGCGGTCGCGTGCGGCGTGGGGTCGAGCGCGCGCGACGCGGCGTGCGCGAACGCCGAGCCGCGCGGGTCGTTGTCTCCGTCGAAACGGCCACCCTCAACGTTCGGCATTTACACGCAACGCCGCGGATGGAAGAAATCCTAGACTGGTGACGCACACGCGAACGGCGATCTTCTGTGCGAAACCGAAACGCAAACACTCAGGTGAGCTCACAACGGTTTACCACTCTCTTCCCGACGACGTCTTCTATAAGACCTCGCGTTCACGCGCGTTCACACCCACTACCCTTGACGTTCTCTAGCCGATATTCACGAGACACTACCAAGTGCGTACATCACATCACATCACAAACGCAATTTACTCCGCCGTCTCAATGACACCCTTCTCCGAGACGTAGAACCCGTCGAGGAACTTGCGGATGTCCTTCTTCTTCACGAGGCACGCCATGTGGATGAGCGCGGCGGACTTAGAGACGTTGTCGATGTCGTTCCCCTCAAGCACCAGGCAGTCCTTCACCATCTCGTCGCGGGAGATCTTGACGCCCTCGAGCATGTTGCAGGTGCGCGTGCGCTTCTCGCCCAGGAAGTTACGGATCTCAACCTTCTCGCCCTTCCCGGGGATGTTGATGTTCACGGGGAAGTGCGCGTACACGGCGCGCATCTTGTACCTGAACCCCTTGGTCACGCCGTCGAACAGGTTGGACATGTGCGAGCAGACCGTCCGGAGGCACGCCAGGCGCTTCTTCGAGGAGAAGAACATCGTCGCGATAATCTGGCTGTTCTCCTTGTCGTGGTGCAGGTCGATGCGGGGGAGGTGCGTGAAGTCGCGCTGGAGGGTGCCACGGGGACCCTTCACCACGATCTTGCGCGCCTTAAGCGTGACGTCCACGCCCTCGGGAATCGCGAGCTCGCGCTGAGCCTTGAGGACCTTCATGGTGACTGTGAAAGGAGACTGCAGGGGAGGAGGCGCGGAGGGCGGGACATCAGCGAAAGCGCTCGGTCAGCGAAAACCCTAGAGAGCGGAGAAACGCGCTTCGCGCGCGCGGCGCGCGCGCGGCGCCCGGGTGAAGCCACGCGTGTCCCCGCGAACGGCGCGTCGGCTCGTCGATGTCGTCGCGCTGTGCACGCCGCGTCGACTCGGGGGATGCGCCCGAGGCTCGCGTTCGCCGGGACCGGCGCCGGTGCGGCTTCGATGCGGCAAAAACGAGACCCTAGGTGCCTCGCTCGCGGTCGCGACCGGTGATGCGACGGAACCGGCTCGCCGGGAGGCGCTCGCGGTGTCGCGACACGCGGAGGACACGCGTGGGTGGCCGTGGATACCGGTCGGACGTCGGGAAGACTCGCACCTTGCTCGCTCACACGTCTCACGCGCGTTGCTAAAAGGGAGAGCGGCGTCGCGGGACCGCCATCTTACGAGGACTCGGACTCCGGAGAAAAACTCAGGCTGGTTTTTGTGGCGCCGATACCACAAGCACCGTGTCGCGTCGGTCGGTCGACGGTCGAGTCGAAGGTCCAAATCGAGCAACCTTCTTCCTTTTTTTCTCATCAGCTCTACGCCTCTTGGTCATTCTGCGCGCTCCTGATCGGTCGCGACTGCACGATGGCCGAAGAGGAGCCCGAGGAGCTCCCTCCCTGCCTGTGGGAGACCAAGAACGAGGAGGGCGAGTGGGGCGAGGGCGCCACCGATGATGGCTTCCCCGTCGGCGAGGTGCGTTTCCGTCGACCGCCTTCCAATTGCCGCGCGTTCCAAAAACGCGCATCGCCTCCTCCCCCTCTGACCGTTCCCGACGCTGACCGCTCCCTTCCGGAATCGCAGGGCCGCATGACGTTCCCCAACGGCGACGTGTTCGAGGGCACGTACGTCAAATCCATGATCCCCGACCCCGTGGCCGTCGCCGAGGCGGAGGCGGCGGCCGCGGAGAAGGCCGCCGCGGAGGCGGAGGCTGCGGCCGCTGCCGCGGACGCGCCCGAGGGCGACGCCCCCGCCGAGGGCGACGCGCCCGCGGAGGCGGCGGAGGAGCCCGAGCCCGAGATCCCGCTCATCCCCATTTCCATGCGCCAGGGCAAGGGCCGGTACGTGTTCAAGCCCACGCAGGAGGGCGAGGAGCACTCTTTGTCGGGCGGATTCTACGACGGGGATTTCGTGGACAACAAGAAGCACGGCGCGGGCGAGAAGACGTTCCCGGATGGTTCTAAATACGTCGGCGCGTTTTTCGAGGACCAGATCCACGGCGAGGGCGAGTACACGTACGCTTCTGGTGACGTGTACCGCGGCGCGTTCGAGAAGGGCAAGAAGCACGGTCAGGGCTCGTACTTCTTCAAGGCGAGCGAGTCGACGTTCATGGGGCGCTGGGCGCTTGGGAAGTTCGAGGAGGGCGAGTGGGTCTTCTCCGACGGCTCGTCGTACCGGGGGCTGTTCGGGAACGGCAAGCCAACGGGCGAGGGCACATACACGTGGAGCGCGACCGGGAACACGCAGACCGGCGAATGGGGAGCGGACGGCGCGTTCATCGGCGGGCCCATCAAGGCGGGCGTCTGACGAATGAGTGTTTTTGTAATCCGACGGCGCGCGCGACGCGACGCGTCTTGAAAATTAAAAAAACGTCACTCATCGCCGTCTCTGCTCCAGCACGTCGACGAGCCTTTTCAGCGAGTACTCCTGGAACGCTCGGTCCACCTCGTGCATCGCGCTCTTGACGTTCTCGCCGCGGAACTTGTGCCAGTCCACGAAGAAATCCTTGACGACGCCGACGAGGTACGCCAGCCGTCCTCGTCTCGCGCGCGCGGAGGCGACGACTGTCTTCTCCTCCGCCAGCACCGCCTTAAACTCCGGGCTCAGAAAGCCCTCGAGTTCGGGCTCCTGCATCTTCAGCTCCAACAGACCCTCTAACAGCGTCTCCTGTTTCGCCAAAGCGATCGTCTTTTGAATCAAGGGGTCGATACGTCTCGCGAAAAAAACCGGGGTTCTCTCGTCGCCGTCGAACGCGAACCGAACCCGAACGTTGGTCTTCGCCGCGACGCGCCCTACAAACTCCTTGACGAGCGCGAGCGGCGTCGCGCCGTCGCTCCAGAAACGCGCCGCGCCCGCTCTTCCGGCGACGCGCAGACGCGTCCCGAGAAGCACGTTCTCGAAGTCGTACGAGAAGACGTACGAAGAATCTCCGTCGAGGTTCTCGTCGAAAGAAGAAACATTTTCGGCGAGTTTGTTCGGGACGTCGTCGAGCATCTCGGCGACCCACTGGTGCGCGTCTTCGGCGGAAAAGTCCCCCGTCACCGTCAATAAATCGGCGACGCGCCCGGCGCCGAAAACGCCGCGCGACTCCGTCTCGGGCTCGCCTTTGTCTTTTTGTCGGTGCGAAGAAGACATATGCGTGTCTTCTTCGTCGCCCGTGAGAACGCGCCTGTGCAGGCACAGCGGCTTGACCTCGCGCACCACCTCCGTGACCGTCTTGGGCGGTCTTAGCGGAAGCACGCACGCGCGAATCGTCCCGGGCGCGCCCTCCTGGCACCGCATCTCAATCTCGAAGCGGGTCTGGTTCTCGGAGGGCAGCCGGTACACCGCCAGCGCGCCCGCGCCGCCCACGAGCTCGGGCGGCGTCCGCGAGACGATCGCCGTTGTCGCGGCGGAGGACGAGTCGCGAATCGTTTTTCGCGAATCGGACGCGTCTACGCTCGTAGACGCGTCGTCGGCGCCGCGAACGTTCGCGGCGCCCGCGCCGTACTCGTCCAGCAGGTCGACGTGTTGGGAGGAGACGTGCACGGCGACGCTCTCGATCGCGGCGGGCGCCTCCAGGGTCAAACGGTGCGTCGCGGTTTCGGGATCCAGCCGGAACCGGTCGAGCACGCGGCTCGGCCCGTCCGCCGCGATCAAGTCGCCGCTCAAAGACGCGTACTTCGCGCGCGCCACCTGCACTTCCGCTTCGAGCCGATCCGTCTCGAGCTTAACGTCGTCGACGCGTTTTTTATCCGCAAAGCGACGCGCCGCGGCTTGCGCGTCGTCCAGCGCCTCTCCCATCCCGAACCCGTCCGCGCTCGTGCTGTCCGCGCCCGGCTTGAACGAAACCACCTTGCCGCTGAACGTGTGCGCCAAAATCTCGGGGAAGGGTGTGGTGACGCGCCCGTGCTTAAGCGTCTGCACGGCTTCGCCGCACGAAACGCGCCCCGCGATTTGCGGGTCTCCGTTTTCGTCAAACGCGTACGTCTCGATGGAGCCGTCGTCGCGACCGATCACGACGTCGTTCAAACCGTCGCCGGTCAAGTCGCACTCGGCGTCGATCGCGGACACGCCCCCCGACCCGGCGAGTCTGTGTGAACGCGTGTCGATCACCCAGCCGCGCGCCACGCGCTCGCCGTCCAGAAAGAGCTGCCCGCATAAACCCTGCTCGGTGCCGAAGAGCACCTCTCTTCGCGACGCGTGCTCGAAATCGGGCGGGAGTGACCTTCGCGTCTCGCCGTGAGGTCTCGCCGGCGCGCGCGGGTCCACCGTTTCCCTCGTCGCCGCGTCCCTGTGTTCCCGTCTCAGCGAGTCGTTTCGCTCGCACACGTGCAGCGCCGACGCGGCGCCGGCGACGGCGGCTTCGTAATACAGGTCGGAGCCCTGCACGACTCGAACGAACCGGTCGCGGCACGCCAACACGGGGTTCTTCTCCGCGTCCAGCACTACGGGCGCGATCCTGGAATCGGCTATGACGTCGTTCGAGGCGAAGAAGTGCGCGTCGACGCAATCCACGTACTGGTTGCTGACGTACTCGCCCGTGGCCCAGATTCGGTCGCCGTCCACGCGCACATCACGAATGGGCTCGGTGAGGTTCGTGGAGAACTTGAAAAACTCCTTGCCCTTCTTGTTCACGCCGCGGACCGTCGCGCCGGACGCGACGAAGATCTTGTCCTCCTGGCCCTTCCCCGAGCCGAGCGTCAGGGAAGCGATCGGGTCCGGGCCAGTCGCGCTCCGGAACACCGAACTCCGGGTGTCCTCGCCCTTACGCATGCCCAGGGCCTGCACGACCCCGTCCGCGTCGCCCAGCACGATCTTGTTCTGCCGCTTGCCCTTGCTCAGGGGAAGCACCTCCATCGTGCCGCGCTCCGCCTGCGCGGTCTGCGTGATGTCCGTGCGGTCGAACGTGAGCATGGACATCGCGGCGCGTCGAGCGGGCGCTCGACGACCGGACGCGCGCGCGAGACGATGTGTCCGTATGATGCTGACTTTGAAAAACACGCGCGAGACGTCGTTTTGGTTTCCGCCTCGACGAAAAGAAAAAGCACCGGTGAACCCCGACCGGCTACGCGCGATCAGATACCGGACGCGTTGAAAGTCTCGAAAGGGAAAGCGGCTGTTTTGAAACCGATGAAAAAAAATATGCGTGACATAAAAACGTCTCCGCGCGGCGCGTCACGCGTCCTTCTTCGCGAACAGCCCCTGGTACAGGTACACGGCGAGGATGGAGAACGATACCGCGAGCGCGCCTACGTAGTTGTAGATCCCCCCCGACGCCTCCTTGAGCGCGTCCGCGTCCGGGTTGAGCGCCTGCGCGGCGGCGAAGGTGTACACGGTCATGAAGTCGATGCCGGCGATGGCGAGCGCGATGGAGAGGTTGAGCTTCTTGAACGTTCCGCCGCCTAGCCGCCCTCTTTGCGCCGCGTCCAGCAGCACGAACTGCGCGGGCGCGAGCATGAACACCGTCCCCAACCCGAACGCACGCTGGATGAACTGCGACGAGGGCGTGTACTCGTTGACGATCGCCAGCGGCGAGAGCGGCGAGAACGCGAACGAGCCGCCCACGATCATGGACGCCCAAAACGAAAGTTTCAGGTACCGCTCGAGGTAGCCGCCTCGGTTTGTCGCCGAACCGAGGTCGGTGACCACCGCCCAGTCCTTCTTGACGCGCTCGAACGCCTCGCCGAACCCGCCGCCGTACACCGCGATCGCGCGCGCGGAGACCGCGCCCGCGGGCGCCAGCGCGGCGACCACGCCCGCCACCGCCGCGGGCGACGGCGAGGGGAGAGCGCCGTCGCCGAGCGCGCCTGCTACAAACGCGGCGGCGACGCCGAGGGCGTTTGCGGAAGAGTACAACACGAGCGCGAGCGCCAATCGCTGGTACGTCGCGCTGTCCAGCCTTTGGTTCTCGGCGGCGTCCGACAAGACGTACAGCGCGCACAGCGCGATGAGCGCGAAGCAATCCGTGCCGACGACGTTGCTGAAGTGCTGCACGTCGGAGATGGTTTCAAACGCGCGCGGGTCGGAGTGGCTCACGTTGAAAGCTTCAAGCGCGCTTTCGGTGTCGACGAACGTCCCGAGGGAGGGGACGGCGAGAACCGCGCTGGCGGCTTTGAACGCGACGGCGTCGGTTTCCGTTCCAGCGGGAGGTTTGGGAGGCGCCGCGGGCTTCTTGGCCTTCGCCAACACGCCGCCGAACAGCGCGGTGGTGGTGGTCGCCCCGCATCGCGCTCGCGCGGAGCCGACGTTTCGGCGTTCGCGCCGGGAGACCCCGCGCGGGGACGCGCCCCCGGTCCAGCGCGGGGACCCGAGCGCGTCGGTGAGCCCGCGCGCGACAGACATCGTCGTGGGACGTGCGGGGGCGATGCCTCCGGTCGAAAAACCCCGCGTGCGGCGAGACGGCGGACGTTGTGCGCCGAGCGCGACGTTCGATGCCGCGATAGAAACTCGTGGCTCTCCGTCGTCGACACGTCACACCGCGTCGTGACTTTTTCGACTGGCGCTGCCGCTGAAAAGCGCACGCTAACAAACCAAAACCCAGAGCGGGGCGCGGCGGAGCCATGACCGCGGGTCGGCGCGCTGCGGGGGCGCTGTCTCCCCGCGGGAGCGTGGGTGGGAGCGCGGCGTCGAAGATGCGCCGCGCGCTGCGGGGCATCCTGTTCACGCTCCTCCGGCGTAGGAGCGGCCTGCGCGTGAAAAAGCGCACGCGCGTCGGCGGGCGGCAGTCGGTGCGCGTCATCACCGTCCCCTCGGCGTCGGCCGCCCCCGAGACGCGCGCGGCGGCGGACGACCGCGACGACGACGACGACGACAACGACGACGACGACTCCGTCTCCGGCGCCGAGTCGGACTCGTCCGACGTGGTGTTCGTGGACGAGACCCCCGCGCGCGCTTCACCCCGCGGGGGGAGCCTCGCGCGTGCCGGCCCCGATGTCGTTCGCGCCACCGCGGACGCGCTGGGTCTGCGCCCGAAACCCGAGCGGGGCATGGGCAACTGCATGTTCTGCGCCGTCTCGAGCGGGATCAACACGTGGCTCGCGTCCGCGCGGGGAAGCGCGGGCAAGGCGGCGGACAAAGCGTTGGTCTCCGACGCGACGCGAAAACGAAAAAAAAAACCGAGCCTCGTCACCTGGGCGCATCTGCGCGCCGCGCTCGCGCGTCACCTAAGAGCGATAGCGCGCGACGCGCCGAAAGTCGCGGGCGTGCGTGACGGGCGCGGTCCGTTCGCGTCTCCGCACGAAGAGATGGTGATAAAAAAACGCGTGAGACGCGCGAAAGAGCTCGTGATGTGCACGCTGATGGAGGGTCGCCAAGGCCGCGCGTGGCTCACGCGAGGCGCGTTGCGTTTTTCGAGCGTCGCCGAGCGATTCGACAAGTACGTCGAGTCCATGGCCACGGACGCGTCTCCGTTCGCCGGTCACGAGACGTGGCGCAGGTACTGGGGCGCGGATAACGAGCTGGTGGTCTTAGCGAGTAAGCTTCGCGTCGCGATGGTCTGCGTCGAGGCGGCGACGGGAAAAGGGGGGGTGTTCCTCGCCGTGCCCGCAGACGTCGCCGAGGCGCGCGAAGACGTCTCTGGAAAAAAAAACGAAAACGAAAACGAAAACGCTCTCGCGCGGTTCGGACGGTACGTCTGCGACGGCGCGTTCGAGACGTACGACCGCTCTTCTTCTTTCGGAGGAGACGCTTCGAATTGCCTTCGATGGCGCGTCTCCCGGGGGGCGGTGACTTTGACGGTGCGTCTCGCGCGCGCCGACTCGAAAGCCGCGCGGCGCGCCGTCGCCGGCGACGGTTTCGGTCGCCGGCTTCTCCCGGCGCTGGCGGTGGTGCACAGGCCGGGGCACTTCGACAGCCTGCAGCCGGAGGAAGGGTACGTGCTGGTCATGGAGCGCGAAGAAAAGGCGCGACCGCGACGAGAACGTTAATTAAGAGTTTGGTTCGTCACATCACGCATCGCGCGACGGTCGTCTCGCGCGGAAAGCGTACATAGTCCCTAGTCTACGATAAAAAGCGCTCTCGTCTCCTCCGGCGCGCGCGCGGAGACGCGGTTGGATTTTTTTTTTCGGTTCAGCGTCTGCGCGGCGGCGCCGGGAATATCGTCCTTACGACCCCAGCGCCCACGCCGTGGCCGACGGTCGTGCCGAAGCCCCAGCCTGCTCCGCTTGCCGCGGTCGTCGCCATTATGTTGGTCAGAGTGCCTCGTTTGTTCGCCGCCTTGGCGGTCGACTTCGCGCCCGCGGCGGTGGACACGTACACAGCGGAGGCTGCAGACTGCGCGCCCTGCCCTACGTTCTGCGCGGCTTCCTTAGTCGCGCGTGCGGCGCTCGACGCGGAGGCCTTGAGCTTGCGGAACATCGAGCTCGCGGTAGCCTCGAGCTTTCCGCTCGTTGAGTCCGTCTGGGAACCCTGTGCGGCGAGCTCCGACGCCCTGGCGCGGTAGTCCCTCGCGAGCTTCGGAAAATCGTACCCATCGGGGGCTTGGCCGGATTGAGCAGCGTATTCGATCACGTCCGCGGCGCGAATGTAGTTATCGATCGCGAGCTGCGTCTCGCCGAGTGTGTCGTAGTGCACGGCCGACGCCGCGAGGTCGGCGCCTGGGAGGGAGGCCATACTCCGTGCGGTCAGAATGGAATTCTACAAATGTTCCGAAGTTTTTGCCCACAACCGGTTTTCTCGGTCTGCAGCGTCGGATGCGACTGGGAGCTTCTTTCCCCGGTAAAAGGCAGTGCGATTTCAGTCGCGAAAAAAGCGCGCGAACTAAAAAATCCGACTCCGCCGCACGTGCGCCTATCCTGGCCACTCGCGAGTCCGATCTCGTACAGTCAGCACCGCGAGTTCGCGCGAAAAACCCGTTGATGGCAGAGCCGCGGCGCGCCACTTCCATGAGCGCGCGGGAGACACCGACCGCGCGCATGGGTGCTACGACGAGCATGAACATCGTCACCCTCGAGGCGACCGACGAGGACTCGGCGGTGCGTGCCTCGACGCCGCCGTCCGCGCTCTGCCGCGCCGTGCCCTTTCGCGCTCGCGAGAGTTATCTGCTCGTTTTCCTGCACCATTTCCGTCACTCCCGACCGGCCCTCGCGCGGCGCCCGGCTGACCCTCGTCCCGAACGCGCGACGCCGTTCACAGCCGCCCGACCCGAGCCCTTTCGTGATCATGCGCCGCGCGGACGGCCGCGCGTTCGTCATCGACGCCGCGGGGAGCGCGGAGATCACGGACGCGTCCTCGGCGTTTCTCCGCGCGCTCGCCTCCGCGGGAACGGCTCCGCCGCGACCGAACGCGTCGTCGCTTTCCGACGCAAACGCGAATGCCGCGACGCTCGAGACGACGACGCGCGCCGCGCTCCCGGCGCCCGTCTCGCCGCCCTCGCGGCCGCGCACGCGAAGCGCGACCAGGCGCGAGTACTTCCCAAGAGCCAACCGCCTGTACGAGGCGCTCACGGGAGCGCGTCGGCGCCGCGACGTTTCTTTCGTCGACCAAACCTCCGCCGAGCGCCGTTCCGAACCGGAGAGCGTTTCGGCGGAGCGCGAGCCCATCGCGCCGGCGTCCTCGACGGAGGACCCCGGCGCGGACGCCAGCGCGACACGAGCGTTGTCGCCCGGCAGTCTCGACCGGCGCCTGTCGCTGGACGGCAGGCACGTCGGCGACGCCACGGGGCTGCGTCGCAGACGACGCAGGCTCGACTGGCGAGAAGGAGAGCGCGACGACGACGCGACGACGACGGCAAACGCGCTCCCGACATCTCTCGCGGAGCCGATGATCGATCGCGGCGATCGCAACGCGAACGCCGGAACCATCGGCGTTCCGCCTCCTCGCCGCGCGGGCGGACCGAGAGCCGGCGGGCTGGACATCGCGCGCGTCGCGCGCGAGCTCGGCGAGAGCCTCCACGCGACGCGCCGCGGGGCGATGGACCTCGGGGAGGAGGAGGAGGACGACGACGCCGCTGACGGGGACGTCGGACGCCGAAGAGCGTTGCGCGCTCGCGTCGCGTTTTTGGCCGACGCGCTTCTGACGATTTTAAGAGAGGTGGACGCGCGTTTGCTGTCGGAGGGCAACGACGACGGGCTGGGTCTTCCCCAACTGCTGGGCTTCGGCCAAAACGCGCCCGCCAACGCGCGCGACCTCGAAGCGCTCGCGCCGACGACCGTCTTCCCGAACGCGCGCGAGGAGCGCGAGGGACGCGCGGAGGACGGCGACGAACGTTTGGACGACGCGAGTGAGACTCACGCGTCGAGCGAGCTCGCGTCGCTCTCCGACGCTCCGGATACGAAGGGTCCGACTTTGCCCACCTTCTACGGCGCGTGCGGGTGCGACGACGACGGATCGCCGCAGTGTTACATCTGCCTCGAGGAGTTTCACGGCGGCGAGGAGATCCGAGAGCTTCCGTGCAGGCACGCGTTCCACCGAAAATGCGTGGACAAATGGCTGCTCCGCTCCAGCCGGAGGTGCCCGACGTGCCGCGCCGAGGTGCCGCGCGTCGCGCGCGCCGAACGCGCCGAGCGCCGAGCGCCGGGTATCGGCGCGGACGCGAACCCGGACGCGAACGGCGCCGTGGCTTGGCGCGAGCCGCCGAGAAGGGTGTTGGCTCTGCCCCCCGCGCGGCCGAACCTGTTTTTCCTCCCCGCGCCCGAGGGATTCGAGGCGGCCGCCCCGGAGCGAACCGCGTCGCCGGTGCCGCGCGCGACGGCGTGAGCGTGTACGTCAACGTTGTAACTTGTACCATCATGTGTTTTTCTCTTCTTTTTCATCGCTTCGTGTATAACGACAGACACGGATCACATCACGCGCTAACTAGGCTCGCCTCCTCTTCTTCATGGCGTTTTCTCCCCTGGCGGCGGCTTCTCCGGCTTCGCCGGCGTCGAACCGCGCGGCTGTTTTCTCGCGGACGCCGGCGACGTCGTCATCCTCGGCGGCGCGCTCGACGACGAGTCGTCGGCCGTAGAGGTGCGTCCCTTGTAGCGCCTCCAGCGCCGCGGACGCCTCGCGCTTGGTGGAGAGCTCGGCGAACGCGAACCCGCGGTGCGCGCCGTCGAACTTCTTAGGCAGCCGGCACGATTTCAACACGCCGAAGGGGTTGAAGAGCTTCTGGATGTCGCGACGCGTCGCCTCAAACGCGACGTTGCGCACCACGAGTTTCGTCGCGCTCAGACCCTTCGGCACGCGCTCGCTTTTGCTTTTGTTCGTCGCGTCGTCGCGATCACCCCTCGAATCGTCACCCTTATTCAAACCGGACGAAGAGAGTTCCAGCCGCAAAGATCGGCCTTCGAGCTCCTTACCTTGCATGGCGCGCTTCGCCGCGCGCGCCACCGCCGGCGCGTCGAACTCGACGAAACCGAACCCGCGGCTCAGCGTCGCGCCGCCGGGACCGCGCTGCGTGGCGACGTTTGCCGCCAGAACGCGACCGCCCGCCGCCGACGCCGCGCGAAGGAAGTGCGCGCGCAAAGCCGCCTCGGAGGTTTGGAACGACAGACCCTTGACGAACAAACGGGTAGCGTCCTCATCCTCGTCCTCGTCCTCGAGTTTCGAGAGCTTCGAGAGCGCGTCGCGAGAAGAACCGACATCCGCGCGCGGCGCGGAGGTCGGTTTCGCGCTTTTCGATGAAAAAGCGTCGGCGTCTTTATCTTTGCGGGACGCCGAGATAAAGACGCCCTCCGGCGCCCACTCGACGTAGATGGGCACGTGCTTGTACCTCTTGTACGCGAGGCCCTTGAACGCCTTGCGCGCGTCTGGCGCCTCGAGGAACTCGGCGAGCGCGAGCGTGCGCGTGTCCGGCAGAACCAGGCGCGACAGAGACCCGAACCGCTCGCACATCGCGCGCAGTTCGTCTTCGTCCGCCTCGTACGGAAGGTTCTTCAGCAAAACGCACACGCCGCTGCGTTTGACGCTCTTCTGCGCGCCTTTGCCCGTGTTCGCGCCCCCCGCGGCGGCTGACCTCTCCAGCGACGCGACGTCCACTCCGTGAGACTCGAGTTGCGCCTTGGTGTCGGCGATGATCTGCGCCTCGCCGAGCGCGAGGCGCACGGCGACGTCGGCGTCGCCCGACTCGAGCAGGTCGGCTTTCGAGACTCCGTACTTCGACGCCACCGCCGCCGCGACGGTATCCTGGCGCATGAACAGCGAGTTCCACGCCGCGCGGTTCGTCCCGGCGTCCGCCTTTAAACGCGCGTCGCGGTTCGCCTTGAAACCAGCTTCGCGTTCGGCTTCGGTCTCGTTCGCAGCGCCGTTCGTCGCGTCGGCGTCGTTCGCCGAGTCCAGGCGACCGACGCCGCCGAGCGTGTCGGCGGCGTTGGGCGGCCGCTTCGCCGGGAGGAGGTGGATCAGGCGGCCCTGGAAGATGGTGCCGTCCAACGCCTCCATGGCGGCGACGCCGTTCTCGGGAAGCGCGTACGTCACGTACGCCAGACCCTTGCTTCGCCGTGTCGTCTTGTCCACGAGGACGTGCACGGCGGTGAGCGCGCCGAAGCGCGAAAAGTGCGCCGCGACTTCCTCCTCCGTCGCCGTGAACGGAAGGTTCCGCGCGAACACCCGGCCCGTCTCCGCGATCGCCTCCATGTCCTCCGCTGTCACCACCCGCGCTTTCGTCTCGGTCCCGTTCTCGTTCTCGTTCTCGTTCGCGCCTCCGGAACCGTCCGTTCGTCGCGCGTCCTCCTCGTCATCGTTCTCCTCTTCTTCGTCCTCCTCCTCCTCCTCCTCCTCCTCCTCCTCGCTCGCGTCCTCGTCCTCGTCGCTCTCCGAGTCGCTGAACGCCCCGGCGCGCTTCTTGAGGTAGTCCATGTCGGAGACGCCGTCGTCGGCCGCGAGCGCGTCCACGCCCTCGTCCGTGTCGCTCTCGCTCTCGTCGCTCTCCGAGTCGTCGTCGTCGCTCTCGTCGCCGACGTCGAAGCTGTCGCTGTCCGAGTCGCCGTCCGAGCCGGTCCCGCGGAGTCCATTTTTTTTCGACGCCGCCGGCCGGCGTTTGACGCGCTTCGCCGCCCCGGCTTTGCCCACGTCGTCGTCCAAGTCCTGGTCGTACGCGTCGTCGTCTGACCCGTCGTCCTCGAACGCCGGTTTCTCGTCCTTCGCGGCGTGGAGGTCGCCGTCGCCGTCGCCCGCGGCGCCAAACGCGGTGACATCCTGGTTGTCCCAGATCTTCTGCTTGGACCGGGGCGCCATGAGCTCCATGAACTCCGCGAGCTTCGGGTCCGCGGCGATCATCGCCTCGAGCTCGCGCTCGGCGGCGTGCTTCTTGGCGTTCTTCATCTTCTTCAGCTCGCGCACGCCGATGAAGCGGTCGGGGTCCGGAGGCTCGGGCGCGTTCGGGTCCGGCGCGGGCGCGTTGGAACGCGCGTGCGCCGAGGAACCCGCCGAGTGCCGCGACCACGGCCGGGGCAGCGCGGCGCTCTTGACCGCCCTCGCGTACTCCACCGAGATCTTGGACGTGTCCACGAACGTGTTGTTGAAGTACTCCAGCGCCTTCGTCGCGTCCTCCTCGGTCTTGTACCCCACGAACGCCATCTGGCGACTCTTCCCGTCGCTGGTCTTCATGATTTTCGCATCCGTCACCTCGCCGCGCTCCGCGAAGTGCTCCCGCAGACGCTCCAGGGTGAGGTGCTTGGGGATGTTCTTCACGCACAGCCGCGAAGAAGGCGGCGCGGGCTCATCGTCCTCACCCCAGTAAGGCAGCGAGGACGACGGCGCGTCGCCGCCGCCGGGAGGCGGTTGCGCCATCGAAATGTGTCGGCGGCAGCGGCGAGCCGCCGCCTCGTCTCGGCGCGATCAGACCGCGCCGGCGTCGGCGCGTCCCGCGAATTTCCTGTCAGACAGTCTCGCCCTTTTTGCCCTTTTTGGGAGCGCATTCCCTCCCGCGCATCTCCTCCGCGATGACCGACCCGGAACCCTCCTGGCCTCTGTGGGTGGACCTTCCCCTTCGCCGCACGCACGCGGACGGTCGGCCGCGCACCCCGCCGCTTGGAAGGCAGATCCTCATCGTCTTCGGTCCGCCCGGCTCGGGCAAAGGCTCGCACTGCCCCCGCGTTTCGGCGCTTCTCGGCATCCCGCACCTCTCCACCGGGGACATGCTCCGCGCGGCGGTCGCGGCGGGCACGGAGACCGGTCTGAAGGCCAAGGAGGCCATGCAGGCTGGCGCTCTCGTCACGGACGACCTCGTGGTGGCCGTCGTCGTCGACCGGCTCGCCGAGCCCGACTGCGAAAACGGATGCGTCTTGGACGGGTTCCCGAGGACGACGGCGCAGGCGACGGCGTTGGACGACGCGCTCGCTCGTGTGAACGGCCAAAAGGTCACCAAGGTGATCGCGCTGGAGTGTCCCGACGCCGCGCTCGCGAAACGCGTCGGAGGCCGTTGGGTCCACGCCGAGTCGGGCAGGTCCTACCACGTGGACTTTAAGAAGCCGAAATCGCTGCGAGACGGCGCGGTCGCGACGCCCGAGACGATGCGCGACGACGAGACTGGTGAAGCGTTATTAAAACGCGCGGACGACACGGAGGAGGCGTTAGCGACGCGTCTTTCGGCGTACCACGCGCAGTCCGCGCCCGTCCTCGCGCACTACCACACCACCGGGTGCGTCGCGCGCGTCGACGGGGACCAGACGCAGGAGAGGGTGTGGGAGGCGATCGAAGACGCCTTGGCCGCGTAGGCGTTGTCGCGCGCGGACGCTCCTTTTGGTTTTGTACAGGATACCTTCATGAAGGTGAAAAAGTCGCCCTCTGAGCTGAACTGCTTTCGTTGTCTACTTGTGTCTGAAGTCTAAAAGCTCTCACGGGACGGGCCGAGAGTCGCGTCGCCGCGCGGCGTCGATCGCGGCGCTCGAAACCTTCGTCTCGACGCGCTGCGACCGCGCTCGGCACTGCAGACCGCGCGACCCGCACGGACGCCGAAGAGCACCGGACACTCGCGCGTCCGAGAAAACATGCCGTCTGTGGCGAGTTTCATGATGCCCGCCGCGAAGTGCGTGACCGCCATGCCCGAAGACAAGCTGTCGAGCGTCGTGACGTCCCTGGTGAACGAAAAAATAGGGTGCGTTGTCGTGGTCGACCCCGCGGCTGAACGCGCGGTCGGCATCGTCACCAAGCAAGACGTCAACAGGATGTTCCTCAACCAGGTGCGCACAGGGGTTCGTCGTGGTCACCGACACCGAACGCCTTCGACGCGACGCGGCGGCTCCACGCGGTTTCCGGGGGGGTGCTTCCCGCCCCACGGTTCCGTCGCGCCCGAGACCACGACCGCGACGCCCGCGGCCTCGAGCGCGGACGAAAGCTTCGGCTCGGCGCGTCCGAGGCGAGCGGACGACGACGGCTCGAC
>Ga0209666_1001869_pt1 | contig 15887 bp, 7 predicted proteins | sample SaaInlV_125m_DNA_FD_184679 | JGI IMG/M metagenome (GOLD analysis project Ga0209666, IMG submission 184679) | Marine microbial communities from expanding oxygen minimum zones in the Saanich Inlet - Saanich Inlet SI037_S3LV_10m_DNA (SPAdes)... | ecosystem: Environmental > Aquatic > Marine >...
TTTTTTTTTTTCGCCGGGTCCCGGCGCGCGCCTCTCCGTCGCCGCCGCCTCTCGTTTCGGAGCCGCGCGCGCCGCGTCCGAGGAAGACGCGCGAGCCCGCAGTTCCTCCACGAACGCGCGCACGTCGTCCCGTTGCCACCGCTCGGCCTCGAAGGCGAGCCGCGTCAGCGCGTCCCTCCCGCGACGCGACGCGCCGGAGAAGTCCACGAACGACGCCGCCGCGCGAACCGCCAAAACGTGGCCCCACCGCGCCGCCTCGGCGGCGGCGGAGACGGCGGCGTTCTCCGTCGCGCGCGACGCCTTTTTTTTCGCGCCGGCGCCGGCGCCGGCGCCGGCGGGAGACCCGTCCGTATCCGGAGGCGTATCCCCGTCGGAACCATCCGCGTTCGTGACACGTCCCGCTGTCTCCTCGAGCGCCTCGAGCGCGGCGGCGACGACGTCGGCGTGGCCGCGCCGCGCCGCGGCGAGCGCGGGGGTCCGGCCGGAGTCGTCCTCGCCGGCGAGCGCCGAGGCGAGGCGCGACGCGGGGGCGTTTTTTTCCGAGCCGTCCCGCTCGTCCCGCTCGCGGCAAAAGTCGAGGAGGAGCCGAAACACCTGGAGGTGCCCGCGCTCGGCGGCGGCGTGGAACGCGGTTCCGCCGTTCGCCGAGACCGGCCGAACCGCGAACGGGTCGCCGCCGCGACGCAGAAGCGCGGCGACGGTTTCGGCGGCGCCACGCTCCGCCGCGCGATGCGTCGCCGTGCGCCGACGCGCGTCCGAGACGCCGACGTCGACGGATCCGTTTTTTTCAACCTCCGCGCCGAGGTCCAGCAACGCGTCCACCACCGCGCCTCTCCCGTACATCGCCGCGCACGTAAGAGGCGTGTTGCGAGCCCCCGCGGGCTCGCGCGCGTTCAAAAAAAGCGCCGACCATGATCCCGATCCCGATCCCGATCCCGACCGAAGCCGAAGAACGGTTTCGTTTTCGGTTTCGGTTTCGGTTTCGGTTTTTTTTTCGCCGTCAAGAAAACGCGACGCGACGTCTCCGTCTTTGTCTCGGTCCGCGTCGGACGACGCGAACGAAAGCAGTCTCCGCGCCGACGCGACGTCCCCCGTCCAGGCGGCGCGCCAGATATCCTGGCCGCCGCTCGCCGCGACGCGCCCGTGGTTTTCGTTCCGGCGCAGCCGGCAGTGCATGACGAGCGCGGCGGCGCGCGCTTCGTGCGCCGCCGCGTCTGCGGCGTCGCGTTCGTTCCGCGCGAGTCGGCGCGCGGCGCGCTCGTCGATTTCTTCGTCGGTTTCTTCGTACGTCTCTTCGTACGTCTCGCGAAAATCGTCGCGCGTCAAGACATACAGCGCTCTCTGCACGCCGGATTTTCGCGTCTCGGCGGCGCGTCGTTCGACCCTGAACCCGAACGAGGCGCACGTCGCGGCGACCACCTCCTCGGACATGCCGCCGACGCCGCCGCGGCGATTCGTATTCGTATTCGTCGCATCCGTCTCTTCGGGAACGACGCGCCGCAGCCACACGGCGACGCGTCCGTTTTTTTTCAGCGCGCGCCTCGCCAGGACGAGCAAAGCGTCGAGCATCGACGCGGGGGTCGCTTCTTCTTCTTTTCCAAAGCCGTCGCCCGTCGCCCGTCGGCCCGCGGCCGCGGAGCGGACCCCGTACGGCAAGTCGGTGACGATCGCGTCCACGGCGTTTTCCAACCCGCCGTACGCCTCGGAAAAGCGCGGGTCCTCCAGGAGCGAAGCCTTCGCGAACGCGACTTTTACGTCGAAAGAGCTTCCGCCCTTCGTCTCCGTTTGGAAGAAGCGCGTCGCGGCTTCCCTGGCGGCGTCCAGCGCGCTTTCGTCCACGTCGCAGCCGAGCACCCTGGTGGCGCCGAGCGCGGCGGCGGCGAAGGCGACGGCGCCGCCGCCGACGCACGGGTCGACGACGAAGTCACCGGGCTTAACGCGCGCCGCGTTCGCCGCCAGCGTCGCCTGCTCGGGAGGCATCGCGTTTGGCGCGTCGATGGCCCGTAAACGCGTCCTCGAGTCCGCTCCCCACGCGGCGACCTCACCCAAGATGCCCTCGGGGTACACGTAGTAATGGGGGAGCACGGGAGGTTCGTTCGGCGTCTCTTTCGCTTTCGTCGTCGTCGTTTCGTCTCGTGCGTCTCGTTTTCTTCCGTCCGCGTCAACGGGCGCCGACTCCGACTTCGCGAGACGTTCGAGCCAGGCGCGATTCGCCGCGATGGCGCGACCGACGCCCGCGTCCCAGAGGCTCGCGCCCACCGCCTCCAGCGCGGGGCGCGGGACGCCCTTGCGCCCGGGCGCGAGGACCTGCGCGGCGCACGCCGCCGCGCGCGAAGCCCCGAGCGCGGCCGCCACCTCGGCCGGGGACCCCACCGCGACCGGCACGAGGGCCGCGCGCGTCAGCGCGCACCGCCGCACCGCCGCTCGCAGCGCTTCCAGAGACGGGAACCGAACGCCGGGGACCACGGTGGCGATGTGGCGCGACGAAGAGGCGGTCCCGCCGGAACGCGCGAGAGGAGGCGTGTCGTCGATCCAACGCGGCGCGCGGCCCAGTCTCCCCGGCTCCAGATGGGAGGCGGCTTCGTCGGCACCGTCGGTCGCGGATGTCGGGGCGCCCGCGTCGCTTCCCGCATCGGACGACGTGACCGCCGCTAACGCCGACCCGAGCTCGAGCAACGCCATGCCCCCGAGCTCATCGCCGACGCGACCGCCCTCGAGCACGAGCGTCGCGACGACGGGCGCCATCTCGCCCTAGGTCCCGCGCGCGCCCGCGCGAGTGGCTGGGCGAGGTTCGGTGGCTATGCCACCTCAAGTTGTGAAGTTTCCCAAACTTGACCTCGAGAGCTCGAGTGGGACATTTCCCCACGCACCCGGGAGTTGGCGTGAGGGGGACGCGGGGGTTGCGTTGAGGGAGCCTTCGCTCGAGGGAAGGTGGTTGGTGCAACATGGTTGAAAAGCGGTGCGCGCACGGGAAGCGGAAAGTCAGGTGCGTGGACTGCAATCCCTGCCCGCATGGCAGGGTGAAAGAGTTCTGCGCGGACTGCAACCCCTGCCCGCATGGCAAGGCGAAACCTCACTGCAACGACTGCAAACCCCGCTGCCCGCACGGCAAGGTGAAAGGCAACTGCGCGGACTGCAACCCCTGCCCGCACGGCAAGGTCAAGAAGAACTGCGCGGACTGCTGCGGCTGCCCGCACGGCAAGGTCAAGAAGAACTGCGTTGATTGCAGGGGCAGCTGCCCGCATGGGAAGCGGAAAAACAGGTGCGTGGACTGCAATCCCTGCCCGCATGGCAGGGTGAAAGAGTTCTGCGCGGACTGCAACCCCTGCCCGCATGGCAAGGTGAAAGGCAACTGCGTGGACTGCAAGCCCTGCCCACATGGCAAGCGGAAAGTCAACTGCGCTCACTGCTGCGGCTGCCCGCATGGCAGGGTGAAGTACAGCTGCGCGGACTGCAAGCCCTGCCCGCATGGCCAGGTCAAGAAAAACTGCGCGGACTGCAATCCCTGTCCGCATGGCAAGGGGAAACACTGGTGCGTGGAATGCAACCCCTGCCCGCATGGCAGGATTAAAGGCAACTGCGCGGACTGCGACCCCTGCCCGCATGGCAAGCTGAAGAGGAGGTGCGCGGACTGCAACGGCTGCCCGCATGGCAAGCGGAAAGACAGCTGCGTGGACTGCAAGGGCTGCCCGCATGGCAGGCTGAAGCACTTCTGCGGGGAGTGCAACGGTTGCCCTCACGGCAAGCGGAAAGTCCACTGCGTGGACTGCACCCCCTGCCCGCATGGCAAGCTGAAACACATTTGCGTGGGCTGCAAGGGCTGCCCGCATGGCAAGCTGAAACACCTTTGCGTAGAATGCAACCCCTGCCCGCATGGCAAGGTGAAAGGCAACTGCGTGGACTGCAAGGGCTGCCCGCACGGCAAGTTGAAGAAGAACTGCGTGGACTGCAAGGGCTGCCCGCACGGCAAGCTGAAAGGCAACTGCGCGGACTGCAAGGGCTGCCCGCATGGCATAAAATAAGTTCCTCAACGCGCGCTTGGTTACTTTACTACCGCGCCGAGTCCTACTGCGCTGCGCGCGCGTCCTGACTGTTACGGCCGACCATGACATATTGATACACGCATACAAAACCTAGGACTACACAGACTACGCGCGAACGTACGATACACTACACTATCCACACGAGCGATAACGAAGCACATAAAAGACCCACCGTGACCCCGGAAGAAAACACCCGCGCGCCTTCGGAGCTGGCGTTTGCGGTGCCGTCCGCGTACTGCTCGTAGGTCTGCGTCGGGTTCGGGTCATCTACAGTCGGGTAGGTGACGAATTTAGTCGCCGGGTACGGCGACGACCCGGCGTAGAATCGCGGTTTAATTTCCCCGCCTCTGTTCGCGACGCGTCCGGTGGATGAATACGTCACTTTGAACGAAGCGAACGCCTTGTCGCTCGCGACGGAGACGTCGGAGAAGGTCACGTCGCCGACGACGACGCCTCCAAACCACTGGTTCACGACGAACGAGTCGCCGTTCCGCAACACCGGCGTAGACGCGCTGTTTTCGTCGTCGGGAACGCCGAACCGCAAATCGAGCAACACGTCGCCGTACTGGTGCCCCCAGTTGAGAAAGATGCCTTCTTGATTGGCGGCGTACTCGGACCAATCCAAACTTTTGTCCACCCCCTGCGCGACTCTGAACTCCACCCAGATGGGAGGCATGATCTTGGTCCAGTCCGAGACGTCCGCGGATAAAACGTACTGGTCCGTGTACTGCACTACAGCCGCGCGTTTGTCTCCCGAAGACGTGGTCAACGCGTTGAGCGGCTTTATGACATACGTACCGGTTCTCGTGATCACCTCGATGTCGTCTTTGTGCAGCAAGTGCATGTCGTACATCGACCCAGCGTGCACGTGCGTCGAGGCACTGCCCGCGGACTTCCCGATCACGGAGAAGGGCGAGCCGTACTCGACCACGACGCACGGGTACGTCCAAAAGGCGTACTCGACGTTTGCGCCGAGGTGCGTCCTGACGTCGTTCGAGCACGCGCGCGCGTGGTTCTTGACCCCGAACGAGTGCACGAGCTCGTGGATGAACGTCCCGGCGCTGCCTTTAGGGTTGACGTAGTCGCTCGGCCGGGAATTCCCACCAAGCCTATACGGCGTGGACGGCGCCATGTTCACGTCCCCGCCGAGCGAGGCCCAGGTGGTTGTGCCGATGGTCATGGAGCTGCCGAACTGCTTCCAGACAGAGTCGACCAACACGTTGTAGTACCCCGAGCCGCCGTAGCCAGTGCACCGCGTGCGCCAGGTGGCGAAGACCACGCGGTGGTACACGGCGGGGTCGACCGCCAGCGACCCTAGCGACCCGACGAGGTGCTGGTGGTTGGTGTTCACGAAGTTAGTATCGTCCACGCACGCGTACGCCGGCTCGGATGCGGTCAAGCCGTGATACGCCTCTGCGCCGTTAATGCCGTGGCGAAGCAACACCCCCGTCATCGCGACGTCGTTCCCTTCATCACCGCCCCCCGGCCGTTCCTTTCCCACCAAGTCCACGCACGTGTACGTCGCATCGTACGCCACGTTCTCGTATCCGTACACCCGCGCGCCGTCGTCGCCGCGCGTCCAGGTGGCGCGGACACAGTCCAGCGCGGGGTCGCATTTCGACGATGCCGATCGCGCGGCTTCAGATGCGAACCCCTCTTTCTGTCCTTTGTACGCCGCCGCCTCCGCCGCGCACGCGTCTGACGTGCTGCGCACGTTCTTCGCCGAGGCTTCAGAGTCGAAGACGTACTCGGGGAGGTTTATCGGCACGGGCGCGAACACGTCCAGCTCCATCTCGTTCATGCGCGCAAAGCTCGAGTCGCGCCACCACTTTGCAAACGTCGACGACTGGTCCGCGGACGCGTCTTCGTCGGCGCCACCGGCGAAGAACTTACGCACTTTCTCCGAATCCACGCTCGATTCAGGCGTCGTGGTGAAGTACAGAGGCACAATGGCGATCTTGATCTTTCCGTTCGCGTCGTAATCTTTGAGCGCCTCGACGCAGTCGCGGTACGCGGCGGAGTCGCTCGTCGCGATGAGCGGGTTGCAACGCGCCGCCGGCGTCATCAATCGATGCGGGGGGTACTCGCGCTCGTAGGGGTACTCGAAGCCCAGCGCTTGTTCGTCCAGCTGGACGGCGACTGGCAGGTCCGCCGCGCCCACGACGTCAAAATGCACGTCACCCTCATTCCACGTCCAAGCGCCGGTGTCATTTCTGAAGCGCTTCAGCGATCCGTCTGTGGCGTGAAACTCGGCGGTCCACTTCCCGCCCCCCGGCGTGCCGGCGCGGTTCGGCTTGGTGTCGGTCACCGTCGTCGGGAACCACGTCGATACGTTGTGCTCGCGCTTGATGAACTCGCATCGCTCGGAGCGGCCCTTGCCGTCCTCCAAATGAATCCCGCGACCCCACCACCCGTCGCAGCACGCGCGCTGGGCAAACGCCATGGAGACAAATCCCCCGGCGACGCGATCGTCGTACTCCGGCTCCTCCTCGGAATCCTCCTCGGTCAGAGTCAAGTGCGGCTGCATCCCCTTGAACGTGTCCTTCCACAGCACGTAGCTGCCGATCATAGAGGCCTTGCGACGCGGGAACCGATCGTAGCACAGCTCGTCCTCCACGACCCACTCGCCCAGGCCACCAGGGTCCCTCAGCGCTGAGGGGAGGTCCGCCACGGGGCAGGGTGTGGGGTTGGGGTAGGAGCCGGACTCATACGCGCCATCGGGTTGGTCCGCGCGCGCGCCGGCAACGAGGAAAAGCGCGAGGACCGCGGCGATGGTGGACATCGAGGCGTTCGTCTTCGGGCGGAACGCGCGTCGGTCGTCGGCCGTTTTCCGTCCGAGCGATCGCGTGTGCCGAAGCGCGCGTTGGGAGCCGGGCTGGCGACGTTCGGAGGCTTGCCATCGCGTCGCGTCCGCACTTGAAGCGACAAACTCATGCCGTCCTCCCATTTTTCGCGGTGTGCGGTCTCGCCAAAGGTCCCGCGCGCGTTCGCGAATGGCGTGTTAAGGGTTTACATGTAGGGATGGTGGCTTTTGCCAAACTCAAGCGACGTTGGACAAACTTGACCTGTCCGACAAATGTCCGACCGCGACTGGCACTTTTCCCAGCACGGAGCGGCAAGGGGAAACACTGGTGCGTGGACTGCCCGCGCGGCAAGTTGAAGAAGAACTGTGGGGACTGCCGCGGCTGACCGCATGGCAAGTCGAAACACGACTGCGCCGTGTGTAGACGTACATTCTCGTGAGATCCAATGAGACAACGCAGACGAAGCTACAATCCTTCGGTACCGCGGTAGAGTGAAACCGACCAAACGCTAAGAGCGCGCTTTTCGCACCCTTCGCGCGCCTCATCAGATGGCGCCCAGCGAGTCCTCCTTGTCGAGCGGCGGCGGCTCTTCCGCCTCCTGCTCCTGGCGCATCGCCTCCACCTCCTTCCTTGCCGCCTTCCCCCTGTGCGCGGCTTGAATCTTGATCGCCGCCCTGGTCTCCTCCTCCGCCTCGCGCAGGCGCGTCACCTCCTTGCGCGCCAAACGCCCGCGCGCCGACGCCTGGATCTTCAGCGCCGCCGCCGTCAGCTCGGGGTCGTCCACCGCTTCGGGCGCTTCGGAACCGAAACCGCCCACCCCGCCCGCCAGCCCCGCGCCCGCCTCGAGCGCGCGCACGCGCGCGTCCCGGATCTGAACCTCCAGCCTCGCCTCCGCGAGCTCGACGCGCAACGACTCGATCTCGCGCGCCGCGTCCACGCTCAAGCCGATGTCGGTGGGCGCCGGCGCGGAAGCGCCGGCGCCGCCGCGGGGCGTGTCGCGCGCCGAGGAGAGCGTCGCCGTTCCCGTCGCCGACCGCGCGGCGGCGTCGCCGCCGCCCGCGCCGGTCGCCACCACACCGCTCCCCCCTACGGCGAACGCCGCGCTCGCGACCGCCTTCTCGCGTTGCCTGGCTTGCTTCGCCTCGCGTCTGAGCTCGTTCACCTCCTTGAGCAGCGCGACGTTCTCGCCGAGCACGCGCGCGACGTCGGCGCGGTGCGCGTCGGTGTCCTTTTTCAGTTTCCGCTTGAGGTTCTCGATGGTCTTCTCGAGGAACACGCGTTGGCGGGCAAACTCCTTCTGCACGTCCTCGTCCAGGCTCTTGTCCGCGACGTCCGTCGCCGTGACGTGCTTCTGGTACAGCTCGTTGACGGAGGCCACGAGCTTCTTGGGGTACTGCACCAGGCGCGACGTCGCGTGCAGGTCCGCCTGGAACCCGCGAATTTTCTGGTTCTTGTCCGACAGCGTCGCGCGCTGCTTGACGACATCCTTCTGCAAACCGGCCAGCTTGTGCTTGAGGTCCTGGATGGTCAGGTCGAGATGCGCGTTGGACTTGTGGTACCGCTCGAGCTCGTGGTCCATGCTCTGGATGGTGTGCTTCATGTCCGCGACGTCCTGCTCCCGCGGCTCGATCTCCTTCTTCAGCTCCTTGATCTTGTAATCCAGCACGAATTTGAACTTTTCCAGCTCCTGCGTCTTCTTCTTCAAGTCGTAGATGCGCTTCTCCTTGTCGCCGATGGTGTCGTCGCGGTCGCGCAGCTCCTTGCGCAGGCCGGCGACGTCCTTCTCCAGCTCGGCGATGGTGTTCCGCAGCGCGCGCTTGTCGTCGCCCAGCGCGGAGATGACGTCCTTCTGCTCGTGGATGTCCTTCTGAAGCTGGTTGAACTTCTTCTTCATGATGCCGTTCTCGCCCTTCAGCCGCAAACCCACGTCGCGCTCCTCCGCAAGCCGCAGCTCGTACCGCTCCTTCAGCTCCTGGATCTCCAGGTCCGCATCCTCCTCCATCTGGCGCACGATCTCGTCGGACTCCTTCGTGCCGAGGTCCAGGTTGCGCTTCATCTTCTCCCGCAGACGAACTTCCTCGCGAAGCTTCGCGGAGAACTCCTCAGTGAGCTCCTCGATGACTCGCTCCTGGCGCTCCACAAGCAAAGTGTTCTGCTCGTCCCACTTCTCGTTGAGCGAGTCCTTCTCGGCGGCGAGCGCCTGGTACCGCTCAACCTCCGCCAGCATCTTCTTCTGGTACGCCTCCTCCGTCGCCTTCGCGCTCTCCGCCGCGGAGTCCGCGGACGCCTTGAGCTCCTCCTCGAACTTGAGCTCCTGCTCGTTCTTCGTCTGCGACAGCGCCTCGTATCGCGACTTGTCGCCATCCAGCTCCGCCTGGAACCTCTCCGTCAGGTCCTTGATCTTGGCGTTCATGTCGGCATCCTTCGCGCGCATCTCGCGCTCGTTCTGCAGCGTCAGCTCCGAGACCTGCATCTCCAGCGCGTGCGTCTTGGCGAGGGTCTCTTCCATGTCCGCCTTGGTCACCAGAACCTCCTCGGAGAAGTGCTCCTTGCCCGCGCGCCGCGCCGAGGCGCCGTCCTTGTCCCGGACGTCAAACACCGACACGCAGCCGTCCTCAGACGCCACAAACAGCGCGCCGTCGTCGTGAGACAGCGCCATCTTCGTGACCGCGCCGCTGTGGCACGCCAGGGACTGGAACTCGCCCGTCAGCGGGTACCGGTACGCGCGCACGGACCCGTCGCTCGCCGCCGCGAACATCGCGCCGCTCTTGGAGCTCTTGGGCATCGCCAGCTGCGTCAACAAAACGCCCGTGTCCATCTCACGCACGAGCTGGTGCGTATCGTCAAACTCGCGCAGCGCGTTCGTCTTGGTCACGGCGTCCGCGCCGACGGCGTAGGCGTTCTCCCCGTCCGACGACCCGACGACGCAGCCGTACTCAGTGCCCTTCTTGACGTGCTCTTTTTGCCTCTGGAACTCCTTGGGCGTCCACTCGTACACGGCGCCGTCGACGCCGCAAGAGACGATTTTCGTGTCGTCGGCGTTCCAAAACACAGACTTGACGCGCCCGCCGTGCCCGCGGAAGTTGCCCACGTTCTCCGCGGTGTACGCGTCGTACACCTGCACGACCGAGCCGTTCACCGCCGCGAAGAGCTGGCCGCCGTTGGAGAAGCGGCACTCGCGGCACGCCTTGACGGCGAACTCCTTGTACGCGCGCACGTCGTTCACCAGCAGGTTGCACAGCCGCAGCTTGTCGGCAAAGCCTACCAGCACGTGTAAGCCGCTCGGGTGGAGCGAGACGCTGAACGCCTCCTCCACGAACGTCTTCTCCAGCTCCAGGGTCATGTCCAGGTAGTTCCAGACGCGCACCGTTTTGTCCGCCGAGCACGTCGCGACGAGCGGCTTCTTGACGCAGGCGTCGATCCCGGTCACCGCTTTGCTGTGGAACGGGTTCGAGAGCAGCTCGAACACCATCTCTTCCTCCTTCAGGATGTCGCAGTCCGCCAGGTCCACGACGTACATCTGGTTGTTCTCCAGCGCGCACACGAGCATCTCCTCGGAGGGCGACAGCGTGATGGAGCGCACGCGGCTGGGCGCCGAGGAAGAGCCGCCGAAGCCTTCCTCCCCGTCAATCGGGACGGCAAACGTCTTGACGCGCCTGAACATCTCCTTGTCGTCCGTCTTCTCGTACATGTGCACTTTTCCACCTTCGCCCGCGCAGATGAACCCCTTGGTGCCGTGCGCGATGATGCAGTCGATGCCGCTGCCCGGACCAGGCGAGGGCAGACTCGTGCGGAACTCACCGTCCTCGATCACAAGCAACTCGCCGGTGTCGTCGCCGACGACGCAAATCTGCGTCTTCTGCTCCGCCGACGCGTCGGCGCCGGGATCGTTGTTCCCGGCGGCGTCTTTGCTCCCGTCTTTGTTCGCGTTCGCGGAGACGCCGGCGTCCTCCATGCGGTCGTCTCCCGCGGCGCCCGAGGCAGCGCCCTCCGGCGCCTCCTCCGGTAACCACGCGTGCGCGGTGAAGCCGACGGCGTCTTTCTTGCCGAGCGCGCTCGGCTGCGGCCGGATGGAGTTCTCCGTCATCTTGAAGATGCGGAAGGAGCCCTGGCCCACGAGCGAGGCCGAGCCCGGCTCCTGCGGGTTCCACTTGATCTCGCGCACGGGCGCCACCGGCTGGCTGGGCGCGCGCGCGGGGATCACCGCCACGCACTTCAGCTTTTCCCACTGCCACACCGCGACGTTCCAATCGGGAGCCGCGCCCTGCGCGATGATGTTGCGCCCGTCGGGGGAGAAACAAAGGCTCACGTACTCCTGTCATTCCGCACGCGCGCGTGTGGTCGTCGAATAGGAACGCATCGGGAACGCATCGGGAAGCGAACGTCAGCGCTGAGTTCGGAAACGCGAGCGCGGCGAGACGATTCGCGGCGGGACGCTTCGCGCGGAACGCGTTCGAGAAGATCATCTAGATAGATGTTGGTTTTTTCGTTTCGTCCGTCCCAAGAGAAACGTCGCGCCGGTGCGCTCACGCCAAGCCGCTTCGCGGGTGGGTCCACGCGATTCGTACCTTGGCGTTGACCTCCGCGGAAGACAGGACCTTCCTCCGCTTCGCGTGCGTGGTGAGGTCGAGCACGGATATCGTCGCCTTCTCCGCGCGCTCCGCGATGGCGAGGTACTTGCGGTTCGGGCTCAACGCCAACGCCGTGATCCCCTCGGCGTCGGGGGCGCCGGGGATGAATCTCTGCGTGTTGGACTCGACGTGGTGCAGCACGATCTGGTTCCCCGCGGCGTACAGCACCGTCGTCTCATCCAGGAAGTGCACGTTATCGCGCACATCGCCCTTGGCACCGAAGACGTGCCTGCGTTGGCGGGGACGGAGAGAGGGCGCGGTCAGCGACCGCAGTCGCTTCGGACGAGAAGGGATCGTTGGCGCGCGTGAAATCGAGCGACATTCGCGTCGTGCTGAGAGACGCGTACCTCGGTTCCAGGGTGTTGAAGGTGGCCATCCTCGCCGTCCACCTGCGTTCGGCTCACACAAGTCGCGACGCCCGGAGGACGGTCGTGTCCACGGCTCGGCGCGCGAGCGTGTGCTGCGACGGACGGATTCGCGACGAAAACGAGGTGGCCGGATTTGGAAGCCGACGAGAAAACGAGAGTCTCCCGAAAACGACGATCTGCGGCCGAAACGTGAAACGCAGACAAACGCGCGACGCGGCGACGGATACCCTAATGAGTAGTGTCATGAAACGAGAGCTAAGCTAATGATCGTCGTGCGCGTGCTCCACCTGCGACCACTCCGCCTTGAGCTGTTCCATCTTCATCCCCATCGCGCGCTGCGTCTTGCCCTTGGTCTCCTCGTCCAGCTCATCGCACAGCGCGTAATACAGCGCCAACGTCTGCTCGACGCACTCTTTCGCGATCTCGGCATCCTCGTTGAAGTACGTCGTCCCCACCGCCTCCATCGCGGACTCGATCTCGTCCCGAGCCTCCGTGAACGCGTCGTTGATCTCGTCCATGCGTTTCTTCAGCGCGTCCTCGGTTAAGGGCTCGGAACCAGACGCGGCGAAGCCCCGCGTCCAGGCGGGGGAAATCGGGCGGCACCCGACGTGACGCACGTCGGACCTCGCGACGGCGCCGGCGCCACGCGCCGCGGCGGCGCGCGCGGCCGACGCCGCGGCGGGCACTCGCGCGCCGACGCAGCGTGCGGCATCGCCGGCGAGCCGTACAATCCGCCGGCGAGGGTTCATCGTCGCAGAACCGGGGGGGGTGACGTGTGCGGCGTCTTGTGTTCGTGCCGGTGCCGTCCCCTTGCGAGTCGGCGAAATCGTCGTCCCGGGCAGCCGGGTCAGCAAAAGATCTTCAGGTGAAAGCCAAAAAACACCGCACACTTGTCCTCGTCTTCAGATCCCCGACGCACGTCGCGCGTCCCATGTCGCTCGCGGCTTCCCTCGTGCCCGCTTTCGGGCTTGGCGAGTGCGTCCGCGCCGGCTCCTCGCGGCGCGTGGCGCGCGCGGATGCGCGCGTCGCTCGCTCCGGCGCGCCCCGCGCGTTCGCGCGCACATCCTTCGCCAAGCGCGAGAGGATAGGGCTCGTCGCCCGCGCTTCCGGCGACGCCGAGTCCTCCGGCTCGTCCGCGTCCGTGGAGACGACGGATCCCCCCGCGACCGGCGGCGGCGGACGCTTCAAGCGCCGCGCCCCCGACGCCCCCCCCCCGAAACCCTCCCCCCTCGGCGCCGGGCCGGACGCCGCGAAGACGAGCTCCATCAAGGTGATTCCGGTCGAGCAGCGTTCGCGCGACGCCTTCCAGGGCGTCGCGAAGGTTGACGAGGAGGACACGCGCGGCCGCGCGGTGGCGCTGGTCGCCGGGGACATCGCCGCGCTGATGCTGTTCGCGGCGATCGGCCGCGGGAACCACGGCGAAGGTGTGTTCCTCGCAGACGTCGCCGCGACCGCGGCGCCGTTCGCGGCGGGGTGGTTCCTGGCGTCGCCCGTCGCCGGCACCTTCGGTTTGGCGGCGCGCGGCGCGAAGGTTGGTCCCGCGGCGGCGGCGGCGGCGAAGGGGTGGGCGCTCGGCATCCCCGCCGGCTTGGTGTTCCGGGGCATCGCCAAAGGCGCGGTCCCCCCGAAGCCTTTCGTGATTGTCAGCCTGGCGGCGACCGGCGTGTTCTTAATCGGGTGGCGCGCGTGGTTCGCGAAAAGCGCGGGCGGGGACGTGGACGGGAACAAAAAAGGGAACCCGCTCGAGTTCATGGGTCTGCTCATGAGCCTCACCAAGCGGTGGTGACCGACGAACGAACGAGCGCGTGTTTTTCTCTCGTACGAGTCCGCGGCATACGACCATAGACTACGTAGCCACATACGTCCGGACGTGTCTGATACCGTACGGTAGTTCAATGAATGATACCTTCATAAAATGCATAGTACTATGGACTAGTTTCGAAAACGCTCTCGACGTGCTTCTAAACGCGCGCGAAACTGTTTCGCGGCGCGTCGTCCAACGTGGCGTTAAACGAGCGCTTGTTCAAATCATCGCCCGGCTTTCTCGGCTCGTAGTGCCCCGGACCGGGCACAAACGCTTCGCTCGACCCGAAGCGCGCCGAGGCGCTGCGGAAGGAAGACCGGCCCTTCATTCCGAACGCCTCCTTCGACGATTCACCGAAAGAAAAAACGTCGTAGGTTCCGGGGCCGGGCTCCTCGGCGGCGGCGGGTCCCGTCGCCGCCAAAACGCCCTTCCGAGGCGTTTTGTTTTTGGTCTCGTCGAACGCGTGCCACCGCTCCACCGTCGCGACGAGGCGGGCTTCGTCGGCGCCCGTCCTCTCGCGACCCGCGTCGGGAAGCGTAGTCGCGCGCGGACTCTCGGACGGACTCTCCGCGGAATCGCCGAGTCGTCCCGCGACGGAGGTCCGCGCGGCGATGACCTCCGCCGCCCGGAAGGAGGACGTCGCCGGTTTGCGAGCCGCGGTCATCCTCGGCGCCCACGCGTCCGGCAACGGGTACGCGCCGGGCCCGGGTCCGGCGGCTTCCGCCTTTCTTTCGTCGCGAGCGCCGGGCGCGAACGCGGTGCGGCGGCGCGCGGCGGCGGCGGCGGCTTCCGCGGCGGCACGCCGCGCGGACGCGGCGGCGTCCGATATGCCGTGCGCGAAGCCCCCGCCCGCGCGCACGTACCGGTACTTCGCGACGTCTTCCGCTTCCGGCGAAATGTTTTCGCCAACGCGGATGCGCTCCGCGCCGGTTTCGTCGAAACCGGTCTCGTCGAACGCGCCGTCGGCGCGCACGAAGCGCCCTTCGCGCAACACCAAACGTCCGACGGCGGTCGCGTCGACGCGCGTCCGCCGCTCGCCCGTGCCGAAACCCGCGCCTTTCGAGCGGACGCCGCTTTGGATTTCTTTCGATTTTCCGTCGCCGTCCTCCCCGCCGCTCGGGCGCGTCGGGTACGCGCCCGGCCCGGGCACGAAAGTGCTGTCGTCCCCGAACCGAGCCGCCGCGTTTAGGAAGGGTTTCTTCTTCTCGGGGTCCACAGGGCCGAACGCCGAGAGAGGCACGCCCGCGCGCGTGGAGCGCGGGCGGTTCTCGGTCGATCGCCTCGCGTTCGCCCCGCCGAACGCCCGCGCGACCTCCTCGGCGAAGGTCTCCGGCTTCTCGGCGTACGCGCCGGGGCCGGGGCTCGGCGCAGGGGCCAGCTGGTATCCCATCTTCGAGGAGCCTCCGAACGGAGGCGCGGGGGGCGGCGAAGCCGAGCCCGGAACGCGCGAAGCCACGTCCCGCGGCGTTTGTTTTTCCCCCGCGGCCTCCGCGCCGGCGACGAGCGTGGACGCCGCGTCGGCGTCGTCCGAGCCGCCTCGCCGCGCGTCCCGGGACCCGGGGACGCCCACGAACGCGTCGTCGCGGTGCCTGTACGCATCCCGCACAGCCGCGAGACGCGTGCGCCGCTCGGCCTCGCGACGCCGGCGGAGCGCGGCGGCGTCCGGTCGCTCGACGGCGGCGGCGGCGGCGGCGGCGTCCGCCGCGGCGGCGACGCGCGCCGCCAACGCGTGCCTCCTGCGTATCGCCTCCACCAGCATCTCGCCGCGCGTGGGCTCCGCGCCGCGCGGCATCGCGCGCAGCGGCGCGGGGTCGAACGGGTCCGTCGAGAGCGAGTCCGGGTCGATCGCGGGCGCGGTGAAGAACGCGTCGCGTTTACGACACGAGCGCGTCTTCGTATGAGTACCAGTCTTCGCGTCGGCGTTCGCCTCCGCGCTCGCCGCGGTGGCGTTTTTTTTTTCGTCTTCGCGAACCGTCGCGGCGGATGCTCCGCCGAGACCGTCGTCGTCACCTTCGCTCACACGCGCGATTCTCTCGCGAGGACGAGGACGAGGACCTCGCGCGACATACGTCGCGGTCTCCGCGTTCTCGTCCCCGCTGTGCGCCGGTGAGTGGAACGCGCGGCGCGTCCGCGCGTCCGCGCCGGATGGGGCGATTCGACGCCTCGAGCGCCATCCGTCAGCCTCGAGCGCGTAGTCCGCGGGGCCGGGGGAGGAGCGCTGCGGCTCGCGCTCGCCC
>Ga0209666_1001872_pt1 | contig 15860 bp, 9 predicted proteins | sample SaaInlV_125m_DNA_FD_184679 | JGI IMG/M metagenome (GOLD analysis project Ga0209666, IMG submission 184679) | Marine microbial communities from expanding oxygen minimum zones in the Saanich Inlet - Saanich Inlet SI037_S3LV_10m_DNA (SPAdes)... | ecosystem: Environmental > Aquatic > Marine >...
TTCTACGGCGCGGTCGTGGTGATGAACCTCGGAAGAGACGAATCGCACTTCGGAGGTGCGTCCCGGCGCGTCGGCTCAAACCGCGTCGTTCTCGCGCCAAACGCGTCGCGCGTTGTTGTGTCCTCTGCGTCCGAGGAGATTCAACAACGACGAGCGTTCCGAACCCCCCGTCCGCCTTCTCCCGTCCCGCACGGCGCTGACCTGTCTCTCGTCTCACCCGCGCGTGCCCGACGCGTCCGCGCCCCTCAGGCGTCTGGATCGAGCAGATCATCGGCTCCGTGGTGGTGGTCGTGACGTTCCGCCTGGCGCTGCGCGCGATCGATTTCCTCTTCGTGCTGCACATGAAGAACGTCACCGGCTCGCTCTTCTCGGGCACGAACTCCAAGGAGATGGTCGCGCTCCTCAAGGCGTATAGCAGCAAAAAACAAAAGAAGGGCGGGCCCGGAAACGAGCTGGACGACGCCGAGAACGGCGAGGCGGCTGGCAAAAAGAAAGCCGGCTGCTTCGGCGGCTCGCGACGCGAGTACGTGCACAAGACGCCCGAGGAGGCGTACGCGGACGTTCAGCTGGACCCCGACCAGGAACGCGCGTTCGAGGAACGCGCGGCTTGGCTGGTGAAGATTCGAGCCGAGCTCGAGCAAGAGCGCCGAGCGTTAAGACACGAGATCGAGCACGCGACGCACGCGCAGACCCAGCGACGCAGGGACGCGCGCGGCGGCGCGACGGCGCAGAAGGGCGCCGGGAACCAATCGGACGCGCTCTCCATCCTGAAGACGACGCCGAAAGCGGAAACCCCCGACCCCGTTCCCGGTTCGCCCGCGATCGGATCGACCGGAACGCCCGGAAAGGGAACGGACACGCGAGACAAGGCTCTGGGTTTCCTCAAGCAGAGCGCGCCCGTGTCGCCGACCGGGGCCCCGGCGTCGCCGGCGGCGCCGGCGTCGCCGGCGGCGCCGGCGTCGCCGGCGTCGCCGGCGAAGGTGAAGGTTGAGGAGAAGGACTGGCGCGACAGCGCCGACCTCGAGCGCTTGAAGACGGCGAAGCTCCTGGAGAAACGCACGAACCAGCTGCACGCGGACCAGGCTGCGTTGGCCAGGGAGGTGATCCAGGCGCGCAAGGCTCGGTACGAGGCTGACCGGCGGCGCTGGGCCGAGGAGAAGCGCGAGGAGAACGCGCGCCTCGAGTCTTTATCCGGCGACCCGAACGCCGCGATGCTGTTATCGACCAAGTCGCTGAAGAAGCCCGAGAGCGAGATGACCGTGGAGGAGCGCATGGCGGCTTCGCGGCGCAGCGACGGGGACTTCGACGGCTTCTCCGACGCGCACGTCGTGCTCATCTTCCGCCGGTTCGCCAAGGGTGTCGTCGCGTACCTGTTCCTGGCGTGGTTCCTGCGCGTGTGGAACGCCGACTTCACGGTTTTCGTCGCCTTCTCCGCCGCGGGCGCGCTCTTCGTGCTCTTCTCCCTTAGAGAAGCCGCGCTGAACGTGATCGGCGCGTGCGTGATCGTCTTCTACAAGCATTTCGTGGTGGGGGACTGGATCAAGATCGAGTCCGAGCGCGTCGGCGGCACGCCGCGCGAGGGGGTCGTGCAGGACATAAGCTTCTTCTTCGTCGGACTCACGCGCGTGGATGACCTCACCCACATGCGCGTGCCCAACATGGTTTTCCTGCGTCGCGCCGTGATCAACATCAGCAGGCAGCACGTGTTCCGGCACGAGTTTGTCATCCCGGTGACGCTGCCCAAGTCCGCCAAGGGCATGGACGGCGCGCGCGCGTTCATGAACGACGCGAAGAGGCGCGTGGAGGGCGTGCGAGACGTCAAGAACGCGTGGGTCACGCTGGATCCCGACCCGGTGGGCTCCGGCGGCGCCGACCGACGCGTCCGCGTGCGCTTCGACTTTGAGCACGGCCCGGCGAGCCCGCGGAACATGAACGACCCGAAGCCGCTCAGCATCGCCGGCGTCGAGTGCAGGGCCTGGCGCGCGTGGCTCAACTTCCTGGTCGTGCGGGACGACGCCATGGCCGCCGCCATCGACGCCGCCGAGGCCAAGGGCATCCTGCTCGGCCAGGAGGGCGCGCCCGGCGGCGCCGGCGGCGCCATCCGCAGGCTGGAGGTGAGCCCCCCCGGCCCCGGGACCAACGAGGGCGGGAACGACGCGCAGTTCCTGGCCACCAGGAAGCACGAGCGGGTGAGCGCGCGCGAGGCGCTCGCCAGCGCGGAGGTGGCGATGGAAAAGGCGAGCACCGCGCTCGCGGGCAAGCCCGCGGCGGGCAAGCCCGGCGGAGGAAAGGAGGGCGGGTCGGCGCGGATGGAGAAGCAGAAGGCGCCGGCGCCGCCGTCGCCCGCGCCGCGTTCGCCTCCGCCGCCGCCCAAACCGGCGCCGCCGTGAGTGCACGCTTACGGCCGAGTGCCGCGATGACGCTACGAGACGCGTCACGACGTATCATTTAAAGTGTTTAAACTACGAACACGTTCAGAGAAAGACTACACTTCTTCCCGCGGCGCGTCGTCCGCCTCGCTCGTCCATCGCCGCGCGTTGCGGCCGCTGCTGGCGACGAACTTTGGCAAATCGTCGGCGGCGTCGAGCACTCTGCTGGCGTAGTACATGTGGTGCGACGGTCGCAGCCTCGGGAGGTCGGGGTGCGCGTCCAGAATCGCCAGAGGCACCACGCACGTTTTCCCTTTCGCGAGCGTCGCGTACACGGGCGACGCGCACGTAGAGCACCGGAACCGCTCCACGCGCGCCGAGCTCTCGAAGCCCGTCACTTCGGGTCTCCGATCGTCGACGGCGCCCTTCTCCGCGCTCGGCGAAGCGCGGTGCACGGACACCTTCGCGCCGTCGAAGAGCGCCTGCGCGGAGAAGGGCGCGCCGGAGAGCTTGCGGCAGTTCACGCAGTGGCAGATGGAAACAACCATGGGCTCGCCTCGGGCCTCCACGCGCACGGCGCCGCAAAAGCACGTCCCCGTGCGCAGAGCTGAGTCATCAGCCGGTTCGGCGTCCTCCGCCATCGCGCGAGCGGCGAGTCGACGCGGGGCACGCGCGGGAGCGCCTCGGGCGAGATGCGCGGTGCGACGGGCGAGCGACGATCCCACGGCGAGATGCGCCCGCGCTCCCGCCGCCAGCATCGACGCAGCAGCGCGCCGCGTGCTGTGCTGCCGACCCGAGGAGAGATGAGACTTCGCGCGGACGACTTTCGGGGAAAGAGTTTTCTCGGCACTTCAGGATTTTTTATCCATTCATCAGCTGGGCGCAGAGCAGGTCGAATCCAGCCGAATGTCCGCTGCATCAGCCTCCCCCGCCTCGTGCATCGTCGCGACGGGCGCTTCGCCCGCGCGCGACGCCTCCCGAGCGGCACGCGCGGCGGCGCGTCCCCGGTTCGGGGACGTCGTCCCCCGGGTTGTGTCGGTGCGATTCGGTGGCCCAGCGCGAAGCCCTTCCCTGGTCAGTTCCGCCTCCGCGGACCGGCCCGCGCACGCCGGCATCGTGGACGAGTCGTGCGTGCACGGGTCGAGCTTGGTGTCCACCGGCCTCGCCCCCACCGCCGCGCCTCTTTGCGAGCAGATCGGCGTGCAGGGCGTGCACCACGTGGCGGTCATCGTGCAGGACATGAAACGCAGCATGGACTTTTACCACCGCCTGCTCGGCTTCCCCGTGAACCCCGACCGCCCGCACGACAAGCTCCCGTACGACGGCGCGTGGCTGATGATGGGCCCGGAGATGATCCACCTGATGGAGCTGCCCAACCCCGATCCCTCGGACCTGGAGTTCCGGCCGACGCACGGCGGGAAGGACAGGCACTTCTGCATCGGCGTCAAAAACTTGAAACCGCTGACGGAGGCGCTCGAAAAGGAAAACATCCCGTACACCGCGTCGCGGAGCGGCCGCCCGGCCATCTTCTTCCGCGACCCTGACTGTAACACGCTGGAGGTGGTGCAGGGACTGGAGTGGCGGGACGAGAACGACAGGAACCTGACGCTCCCTTAGCGCGGGCGGGAACACGGCGCGGGTCTCGCGGATTCGGCGACGACGAAAGGGACCGTGACAACTACAATTGTAGCTAGACTTTTTACTTTTTCACCTTTCGAAGGAAACGGACGTACTACCTTCGAAACGAGACTCGTTTCCGTCTCGTCAGTCCTCTATGCACCTGATTCGGCTGAGCACGCGCGCGCGGTGGATGGCCATCGCCGTCGCGCCGTCGCTCTCGCGCGCGATCTCCATGTCGCACCCCGCGCCCCTCAGCTGATTCAAGCACCCGGCGTGGTCGTTCTCGGCGGCGAGCATCGCGGCGGTGTTCCCGTCGACGTCGACGGCGTCGACGACGGCGGTCGCGCGACGCCCATCGTCGCGCTCCTCCGCGTCCATGAGCCTCGCGAGGACGCGCGCGACGCACGCCTCGTGGCCGTTCGCCGCCGCGCACAGCAGAGGCGTCCGTCCCGTTTTCGCATCCTTGAAGTACATGTACTCGAGCCCGAACGTATCGAGGAGCACGTCCAGAACCACCGCGTGGCCCGCGGACGCGGCGCCGCGCGTCAACGCGCCTCCCGCGCCTCCGTCGCCGCCGCCGTCGCTCTCCCCGATTCCCAGATCCGCGCCCCGGTCGAGCAGCGCCTTGAGCGTGGTATGTTTCCCGCTCTCAATGGCCTCGAGTGCCGCGGCGCGCACCTGCGCGTCGCGGATCTTCTTCGTGGACGCGTCCGGCGCCGCGACGTACACGTCGTCCATCAAAGACGCAACCTTCTCTTTGTCCCCATCCTTCGCCGCGGCCACGAGCGTGGGGTACGCCTTGAACAGCCGGTCGACGAACGACCGCTGGTCCGTGGAGTTGGCGGCCGAGTGCGCGACGCCCAGGTTCCAGCTCCCGGGCGTGCCTCCGCCGCGACCGGAAGGCGCGGTGGAGGGAGCGCGCGCCTCCTTGTCGGAGGAGCCGCGCGCGGAGACTCGCGAGGAGACCCGCCGAGCGGTGGCCACCGGGTGCCGCCGCCGCACCGCAAGAGCCGTGGACGCGGAAGTGGAGGCCACTGCGAACGACCGCATGTGTCGAATCACAGGAGACGCCGCGAGCGTAGAAAGCGCGATTCTCGTCGCGCGAGCCCGCCGCCCCGCGCACACGCGTGTGACACGCGCGCCCGCGCCGGCGGAGGCGCCTCGTCATCACATCTTGCCAGTTTTTTTCAAGTTTTCCCTTCGACAATTTCGAGCAGACGAGCAGCTTCGAGACGAGGAAACTCCTCGTCGGGTTCGAGACCATTTGCATTTCCCGTGGCGCGTCGCACGACGCGCCGATGTCCGTCCTCCACTCGCTGGGTTTCGCCGGCGTTGCGGGGATCGTCGTGCGCCTGGTCCTCGATCAGCTCGCGGAGATCCACCGGCGGCACACGAAGCGCGTGCGGCGTAGCAAGCGCGCTCCCCGCGATGGAATCCCGAAACTCAAACCCGGTACCCGCGTCGTGCTGTACGGGATGTCCGCCAATCCCCCCACCGGCGACGGCGGCCACGGCTCCATCGTGCAGCACCTCGCCGAGCTCTTCGACGAGGTTTGGATCCTGCCCGTGTACCGCCACGTGTACGCCGCGAAGCAGAACCTGGCGCCGTACGAGCACCGCGAGCGCATGTGCGAGCTCGCCTTCACGGACGGTGCCGACCGGTCCCAAATCGGCTCCCCCGCGAAGCGCAGACGCTCTCCTCAAAAAACGCCGACGCGGTGGAGAAACGCGGGCGTCGTGCGCGTGCTCGACGTCGAGCGTCGCGTGGTGCTCTCGGCGCAGGCCCGCGCTCGGCGTAGAGGTCTGCCCCTGGAGTCGGTGACGGTGGGGAGCCACGACGTGTTGATGGCGATCAAGGCGAAGAGGGGGAACGAAAAGGCGCACTTCGCGTGGTGTCTGGGCGGAGACGCCTACCGCGACTTGCGAATGGGCAAGTGGCGCGAGAGCGATGCGTTTCAACGCGCGTGCGCGCAGGTTGTCGTGCCGCGCGAGGGCGGCGTCGAGGCAATCCTGCAGGAGGTGGGTCTGGGCCCCAACGCGCGCGTGCTGCAGATCGAGGAGGTGAGCGAGTCCATCTCCAGCACGGTGATCCGCACGATGCTCGCCGAGCGCGCGGCGTTCCGAGCCGAGCCGGGGAAAGAATTAACCGAATGGGACGGAGGCGACTTCGACGCCGAGCTGCTCGACGACGCGCTCGCGCCGCGCGTGCGCAGGTACATAGAGAAGCACGGGCTGTACGGGACCGCGGCAACGGCGGGGACGTGAGTGAGGAAGGCGTCGAGACGAGGCGGCGCGTAGTGATGGGCGCGTATGTGATAGCATCAAAGATAACGCGTACGAGTTCCGTCGCGAGAACGAGCGGCGCAGCCGAGGCGGGAGCGTTCGTTTTCGTTCGTTTTCGTTCGTTTTCGTCTGAGACGGCCCGACGAAAAAAATTCCCGAATGAGAGATCATCAACGACCTCGGCCGAACGAACCTCGGCCAGAGAGGTTCGCGCGGTCGGGCGGCGACGCGCGGGGTCGCGGGGACGGTGGCAGCGATGGAAGACGCGCGATTGGAGATGGACGACGGCGTCCCCGCCGCTCCCGACGCGGCGGAGTCACCTCCCGACGCGGGGGCGGTCCAGCGGGAGGAAGATGTCGGCCCCTCGGTTTGGCACAAGGCGGAGCGCGAAAACGCGAGGCGCGCGTTGTTGCAGCATGGCCTCGAGCGATGGCACGAGGTGTGCGATCGCATGTACCGAGACAGAGCCCTCTCGGGGTCCGCTCTGACCCCCACTACTTCGCCCTCGACGACGTCGGTCGAGGTTCGGTTTCGTCGAAGAAACGTCGACGACGTACGCGATTTGGCGTACGACTTTCTGCGCGCCGTGCACGCGACGGTTGCGCGAAAAGCGCGCGCCGACGCGCGCGACGCGCGCGACGCGCGCGACTTACACACGCTCGAGTCCTGGGCGCGCGATCGACTGAAAGCCGCGTCCGTGGGACCTAAGGCGCGTGACCGGTTCGTGCCCGACCCGCACGGCGTGATCGGCGAGTGGGCCAAGCTCGAGAAAAACGCCGTGTCGTACGCGCGGCGACTCAAGACGCTCGACGCCGTCAACTTAGCCTCCGAGCGCGTGTTCCTCGAGGAAACGCGCGACGACGCCGAGGCGACGCTGGAGGCGGCGTTCCGGAACGCAGAGATGTCAGACTCGAAAGAAACAGGCGCGGCAGAAAAAGGCGCGATGATCTTTCCGGATGCGAAGGAACAAAGTCGCGAAAGAAAAGATCGCGTGAGCCGCATGCCTGTTTGGTGGGACGCGGCGTGCGACGCGTGGCTGTTGCGCGGGTGCGCGGCGCACGGCGCCTTCGCTCCCAGCAGCTGGGACGACGTGCGCGAGGACGCGGCGTGTTCTGCGGCGTTCCGCGACGCCGCCGCGCGGCGCGGCGAGGACGTCCTACGGCGGTTCCTCAAATCGCTCGAGGAGGCCAGGGAGCGCAGCGAGGCGAACAAGGAGCGCGGATTCACGCGTCGAGCGGGGGGCGACGTCGCGTTGGACCGAAAGGCGGACCCGGAACCGAACCCGGCGGCGGCGCGAATCGCGATTCGCGGCTGTGAAGACGATACCGACGAGAAGACTTACCGCGCGGTACCCAGAAACGACGCGCTGGAGTTCGATCCGTGCGCGTGGCCCTCCTCCGAGACGCTTTCCGCGCGCGTCAAGCGTCTCGCCGAGGTTCTCGGCGCGCCCGACGCGACGCCGCCGCCGGCGGACCCGCCGTGGGTCGCCGCGAAGCTCGGGCGGCCGCGTTTTCGAAAACGCGTCCGGGTCCGGGAGAAGTTCGCCCCCGCGGACCTGGCGTTGGCGGCGGCGGAGGCGACCAGGCACGAGCGCAAAAAGCGACGCAAAGCCAAACGCGCGGCGATGCGGCATGACGCCGCGCGCGTCGTGGACGCCATGAACCGTCTGGCGTGGACTGAGCTTTTAGCGGCGGAGGGAGACGCGCCGGAAATCGCAACAGACGCATCCGGCGAGGCTTCGCTCCGCGCCGCTCGCGCGCGCGTCTCGGACTGGACCAAGGCGGACTTGATGCGTCTACTGCGCGGTGTGACCGCGTTTGGCCTGCCGTGGCGCGCGGACGTGCCTGGCGCGCCGGACTGGGAACATCTCGCGCGCGTTTCCGAGTTTGCACAGACGAGGTCGGCGGCGCAGACGCGGGCGGCTTTCCACGCGCTCGCGCTGGAGACGTCGCTGATTTTGGACGTGACGGGCGGCAAGTCGCGGCGCGCCGCGGACACTTCCGACCACGACGTCAAGACGTGCCGCTGCTTCGTCTGCGGGAGCAAACGGCGGAGGGTTGAGGAGGGGGGCGGAGACGAGAACGGAGACTTTCCGATGTTCGCGAATCAATCGAAAGCGTCTTCGGCGCGAGCTCGCGGCGCGAAGCCCGACGAGTTAAACGTCGCGCGAAAAAGTTTGGACGCCGGCGACGACGAAAAAAGCGACAAAAGCGGTTCCGACGACGCCGAGTCGGACGAAGACGACGCGTTCGCGATTCGGCCCGCGGTCACCGACACCTCTGAGCCGGGACCCTCGCAGAAGACGCTCGCGCGTCAACAGTTGCGCCCGTTCGGTCTGCTCACCGCGGTGTACGCGTCGCGGGCGCTCGCGTCGCTGGAGATTCTGCAGGTTCTGCGGCGCGCCGCCGCGACGCTCGTGTCTTCGCGCGAGACGCGAGACGAAAACGAAAACGAAAACGAAAGCGTCGCCGTCGCCGTCGCGAACGCGTGGCCCCTGCCGAACATGAAGACGAAAGACCTGCCTGAGTGGTGGGACGAGCGCGTGCACTTCCCCGCGCTCGTCCGGGGGGTCCTGAAGCACGGCCTCGCCAACCTGGACGCCGTCGCGGAAGACCCGGAGCTGCCGTTTGCGCGAGAGAAGAGCGAGAGAAGCGCGGGGGATACGCCAGGCGAAGCGTTGCCACCGCCACGCATGTGCCTCCGCGTGCTGGGGATCGCGGCGCGGCTGTACAAGCGGACCATACTGCGCGACGTGATGTAGACGCCCGAAGAAAAGCGCGCCGTGTTGTAATGGAGCGCGAGAGAGACGCGCGGCGTACGCCAGCGGGCCGCCGAAACCGGAAAAAAATTCTCGCGCACTCGACCGTCACTTGGGAATCTGACGCACCGCCGACGCAATAATGGCTCCCAGATCCCGAGGCGCGCGCGTGCGACATGGCGGCGACGCTGGAGACGCTCCCTCGGGAGTGTCTGGAGGAGATTCTCATGTATCTGGACGCGAGAGATGTCGTCGCGGCGATGGCGACGTCTCGCGCCGTGCGGCAGGTGGCGGGGGGCGAGCGCGTGTGGCGCGAGCTCGCGTTCCGCGACTTCGGCGTGTGCGAGCCCGCCGGCGAGGAGACCGCTCCCGCGAGCACGCCGGAGGGCGACGCGCTGGAGGGCGCGCGATGGCGCGCGTTGCACCACGACGTGCACGTGCAGCTGTGCAAAGACGACGACTGTTTGAAAGAGCACGGACGGACGACTCTCCATGACGACACCCCGTACGACGCGCGGTGCCCGCCGGACGAGATGCGCGCGTTGCGCGCTCGAGGCGTCTTTTGCGACGGCGGCGTCGACGAGAACGACCCCGAGAACTGGTTCGGGCAGGTGTTCGAGCTGGAGGGCGCCGGCCAGCGTTTCTACTGCTCCGCCGCCTCGAGGGATGTGCACTTGGTGGGCTGTTTCGCGGAAGGGGACGTGCACTGCGCGTGGCGCGCGGACTCCGCGCGTCACGCGCGCCGGCGGTTCATGGCGGCGAAGTGTTCGTTGCTCGCGCACGTGCTCGAGCGCCTGAGCGCGCAGTCGTCTCTCGCGCCGGAGGACCAGCGCGACTTCGACACCATCCTCCGGGAGGCGCGCCTCCTGCCGCCGTACGACTTCACGGCGTGGCCGCACGAGGAGCTCGGCTCGTTCTTCACGCACTACGTGCGTCAGTACCGCCCGGACGACCCCATCTCGCAGCTCTTCTTCGACGCAAACTCGGAAAACTCGCTCTTCCCGCGCGACGCCGAGTGGTCCGTCCCGGACGACGGGCCAAACGCGATTGACGCGCTGCGCCGAATCGCGGAGCTGCACAGGAAGGACCAGCGGTTGGAGTTAAGGCTGAGCAACTACCATGACCCGCTGACGCACGTCGAGCCTCTGCCTGAGGCGGAGCATCGCCTGTTCGAGTACCTCGAAGCTCGCCAGCCGGACAACGAGTTTGTGAGTTTCGACGTTCACAACGAAGTTCGCGCGCGGCGGGAGAGGGACGAGGCGTCGGCGAAGCGACGCGCGGAGACGCCCGGGCGCGAACTTCTGGATTTGTTCGCGGAAAACGCGGCGATGCACGCGTTTTCGGACGCGGTCGTGCGCGTGGACCAATGCGAGCTGGACGACGAGCTCGAGCCGGAGGACGGGCCCGTCTGGCGCGCGGCGCGGCGAAGAGCGGAGTACGCCGAGGGCGCTGAGTACGATGAAAACGCGCGACGTCTCGCGGACCGTTTTTTTTGGGAAGACGTCGAGTACCACGCCGGGTGCTATTACTTCACCGGGGGAGAAGAGGCGCTTCGAGTGATCGCGCCTCCGCCCCTCATCGGCTTACGTCCCGACCCGTGCTGGTTCGTGGGCGAGCCGCGCGCGGAGACGCGCGCGGTGGGAGACGGAGGCTCAGGCTCCGCGAGCGCCGCGAATCCGCGAATCAAAGGCGACGTTCGCGTTCGTTCTTTCCGCGCGACGGAGAAGAAGAAGCGTCGCCGCGGCGGCGCAAGCGACGACGACATAAGCGTCGCTGCGGCGCCGGAGAAGGCGGATAACGCGAAGTCGAGTCTTCCATTGACCGTCGGTGTTCGGCGGTGGCGCCAGGTGGGCGCGGTGGTAACCTGTCTGGAGATTGACCGAACGGGCGCGTTCACGTGTCCCGTCTCTTCGGGTGCAGTCTACTTCTCGAATGGGCCACCCTCGCGGCTCACCGCTTCGGCGCGCGCCGAGCTCCGCGCCGCCGCGCCGGCGGGCGCGCCCCCGATGAGCGGGGACGCGCGCGCCGCCGCTCTCGGCGACTGGGCGCGCAACGCGGTGAGCTCGCCGTGCGCCGCTACCGCGCGTCTGAGCGGCATCGACACGCTGGACAAGCTGAAGGCGGCGGCGCGCGAGGGCAAAGTGCCTAAAATAATCGATACGCAGATTTTCCCCAACGGCGTGGTCGTCGAGTTTGAGCCTCCGGCGCGCCGCCGGCGCGACGCGCGCGCTACTTCGGGTGACTCTTTCGATGCCTCCTGTGCGTACGACGCGTTCGCACCCGCGGTCTGGTTCAAGTTCTTCGCGCGCGAGTCTCTGGACCCGGCGACGCGCGCGGACCCGCACCGCGACGTGCTTCGGGTCCGGCTGGCTGCGCCGCGCTGGAGCCGCGCGCACTGCGTGAAGCTCATCGCGCCGGAAAATCTGATGCGCGAGTGGGAGGATGACCACCCGGCGCCCAACCTGGATTTCCGCCGGTTCGCGGCGTTCGGCGCGTTGCTCGCGCTGAGCGACCACGAGGTGGGCGGGCGGGCGTTCGTCTCGAGCGCCGAGCCGGAGGTGTTCGTGCGGACGCCGGGCGCGGAGTACTCCGACGACGAGTAACCTCCTGATTCGCGAGAGAAAAAAAAACCGATTCGCGGTACCGAAGTAACGCGCGTAGTACCGGGTTCGCGCGGAGGGCGACGACGACGCGATAGACGTAGTTTAGTTTGCGAGAGATGGGACATTGACTCGCATCACGCCGCGATCGCGATGCTTAGCTAAGGTAGATATCTAGATACGCGTACGCCGCGTGTGTTGACATCTCGCCGCGGCGCTCACTTTTTGTTCGCCTTGTCCCACTCGGCCGGCGTCTTCGTGCTCAGTTGCAACGCGTGCAAGCCGTCGTCAAACTCCTTCTGGAGGATAGAGTTCACCAGCCTGTGGCGCTTGATCGGGGTCATGCCGGCGAACTGCTCGGAGACCACGGTGACGCTGAAGTGCGACTCGTTCGAACGCACGCCGGCGTGGCCGTCGTGCAGCCCCTTGTGGTTCGCGTGCTTCTCGCTGTCGTCGTTCACCACCAGCACCTCGGGCGAGAGTTCTTCCGCGATCTTCTTCTCGATGGACGCGCCGATGGGGCCGTACGTCGCGCGCAGCGGGCGGGGGCCGCGCGCGCCGGCGGAGGGCCGCCCGGCGCGACGGGGCGCCGCGCGAGGCGCGGCGGCGAGCGGGGCGAACGCGGTCGCGGACATGACCCTGGGTGAGCGGGTGCGCGGGTGCGAATGCGGGCGACGCGGCGACCCGGGAGACTTCCCGACACGCGGCGCGTCCCGAGATTTAGCGATCCGCGCGTCTCGAGCGTTTCGGACTCGAGACGCGTATTGCCGCCGAGACGTAAGACTCGTTGCGAGAGCGATGGACGGTTACACGATAGACTTCACTTCCATCCGCGCATCCCTCCATCCGAACACGCACACTCTTCGAACTCTTTGTCACACGCGATACATGCGCGCCTTGCGCTCGCCCTCCTCGCCTCCGGCGCCCACGCAGACGTACTCGAGGGAAACGTCGAGGCCGCGCACGCGCTCCTCCTCGGCGCACTTCGCCATGCCCACGCGCACCTTGATGCTCGCGCACGGGTTCGAACTCGCGCCGAGGGCGCCGGACGTTTCGTTGTTCGCCGTTTTCGAACCGTTTGGAACGCATAAAGAGATCGGCTCCGGGAAATGCAGCATGGTCTGCGCCCAGTGCGTCTGGCGCTCGTGCGGCGACGTGCTGAGCACGCCCGGCGTCTCCGCGCTGAACCGCTCGGAGAAGAGCGTGTCGAACCAGAGCACGATGCCGTGCACCGTCACGGGTCCGCCCGCGTCCACGTCCACGACGACTGAACGCTGCGTGAGCCCCATGGCGCCTTCGCCCGCACCCGCGGTGACGCTGGCGTCCACCTCGTCCCCTCTTATACCGTCCGTCCGCGCCGCCAAAACCACCTCCCGCGCGGTGAAGTCCAGCTCTTTGGCGGTGACGCTTGCGAGGTCCAGCCGCTTGATCTCCGCCGAATCCGTCACGACGTGCGCGCCTTTGACCGGGGCGACGATCGCCGTCTTCACGGCGTCTTCCGACAGGCTCTTCTGTACGCAGGGCATCTCGAAGCCGTAGACGTCGTCCCAGAACGGTAACGACGTGGCGTTGCGCCCGAACCCGGCGACGTGGAGCGTCGCGACGTCGGGAAGGATCGCGCCGCCGGGCTTGAGCAGGAAATCGCGCGCCTCGATCACCGTGTCGAACATGCTCTCGAAGAGCAACGCGTACCCCATCCATTCGCTCACCAAAACATCGAACGAGTGTTTTCGAAGGACGTTTTCGTTGTTCACGTCGTCACCGCTTTCGTCTCCGCCAACATCCGCTTTCTTCAAGAGCTCCTCCACCTTTCCCTGCACGACCGTGATCACGTCGCGAAAGCCGTTGTGCTCGGCGTTGGCGCGAGCCACCGCGGCGATGTCGGCGGCGCCGTCCACGCCAACCACCTTCTTTGCGCCGCCGCGCGCCGCGAACATGCTCAGGATGCCCGTGCCGCACCCGATGTCCAGCACGCGCTTACCCTTCACGCACGACGGGTTCTGCTCCAACGCCACGCGGTACGCCGCCGTGCGCGCGACGTCGTCAAGCATCACGCGGTGGATGTCGAAGTACGAGTAGCTGCCAAAGTAGTTCTCGTCCACGGCTTGCGACGCCGACTTGCCCGCGGGTTTAGGCTCGGTCGCGCCGCGCGGCCGAAGCGGCGCCTTCGGTTTTTCGTTCGCGCCGCCCTTTTCGGGCGCGTCTCCGGAAGACGCCCTTTGACCCAGCGCCAACGCGCCCACGTTCGCGGGCGCGTCGTCCATCTCGTCCTCGGGCGTCTCCCCGAGCCGCTGCGACATCTCGAGCACGCGCAGGCGAAGGGTCTCCACCTCGGCGCGAAGTCTCGCCGTCACAGACGCGTCGTCTTCGGAACCGCCGCCCTCCTGCGCCCGCTTCGCCGCCTGCTCTGCCGCCTGGTCATCCTCCAGCGCGTCCGCGTCCATGCCGACGCCCACGAAATCCTCCCAGTCGAAGAGCACGGGGTCGTCCTCCAGCGCGGGCGAGAGGTACTTCTCGTCCCTGTGCGCGCCCCGCGCGATGCCCGCGACCGCCGCCGCCGCGGCCGCCGCGGGGTCCGAGGCGTGCTCCTGGGCGCACGCGCGCGCGAAGTTCAGGCACTGCATCGCGGCGTAGAAGTCCATGTCGTGCTGCCTGTACAGCGCGCGGAGGTCGAACCCGAACGCCTGCGCGGCGTGGCGCAGCGCGGCGTCGGGCGACGGGTGGGTCTCGGAGGAAAACAAGCATCGCGTCGGGCGCGCCTCCTCGTGCTCCTCCTCCCAGTCCGCGAAGTCGCCCTCCTCGCCGACGAGGTCGAGATCGCGTGCGTCTTCGGAGCCGCTGTCGGACATCGCCGTCGTGAAACCGCGCGCGTGTGGTCTCCTCGAGACCGCGCGCGGAAGTGTCTCCCCGGCGATCCCGACACGACGGTACGTGTTGGCCGCCGCCGCCGACGCTGGAAAAGCGAACACGGGACTGGCGACTGGTCAAACAGACCCTCAGCAAAACGTGATTCGTCGCGCGCCCATGTCTGAACGTCGGCAGAGTTCCCTCTCTCATTGCAGTCGGCACGGCGCCGAGGGTCTCGGCGGGTCGCCCTCTCGCCCGACCGCGCCGAGATGGCGTCGACACCGGTGAAGCGGAAGATCAAGCTCCGCGCGGAGGACTTCGAGGTGCGCGCCGCGAACACCCCGCGTCTTTCCCGCTCGCCCCCCGATCTCGCGATCGCGCGTCGCTCACGCTGTGCGCGTCTCGTTCCGCGCGAAAACCAACCCTAACCGGCTCCTCCCCTCCCCCCCGCATGTCCCCGTTCCCCGCGCGCGAACGAAAGAGCGACGAGTACTTGCGCAAGCTGGAGGGGATCACGCTGCGCCTGTGCTCGGCGTTCCCGGACGCGCCGCCCATGGACCGCGAGGACGTCGCTCGGCTGGTGATGGAGCTGCTGCAGGGCCACGACGAGACGCTGGGCGCGCATTCGCCGGCGCCGCGGCCGATGATGAAGCTCCCCTTCAGCCACTGGAGGGACTTCGCGCCCGCGGGCGCGCTCTTCGCGATCCTAAGGAGGTGTCTGCAGCACAAACACGAAAACCACCTAAGAAGGTTCGACTGGCAGAGCGACAAGAAACGCGACGAGTTCGTAGGTGTCATGCGTTTATGCGCCGAGGACCTTTCCCGCCGCGGGATGCGGCGCGTCGCGCGCGTCGCGCTCGCCGAAAACGAGTTCACCTCGCCCGAGGCCATGCGGCGCGTGCGCGAGGCCGCGAGCGCGACGGGCGCGGTGCTCGCCGTCTCGCCCAGCGACGAAGGGGTCACGCACGTCCTGCACGCCGCGCCGACGAATGCGCGGTCCAACGGCCATTCGGCGGACGGCGGCGCCGCGGAGGCGTCCGGGTCTGGGTCCGGGTTCCCCCCCATTGCCGCCGGAGACGAGGTGGACGGCGACGAGGCTTTCCGAGCCGCCTCTCTCCAGCCCTCGTGCGTGATTTTGGGCGTCAAGGAGGCGGACAAGGAGGCGCTCGTGCGGTACGTGCGTTACCCCGAGTCGTACGAGCAGAGGGTCTCGCTCGCGGTCGCGACGGCCGCCGCCAAAAACAACTCAGCCGGCGCCGCGTTTGACCCGTCGAGCGCGGCGCAGAGAGACCTCGAGCGCGACCACGACCCCGACCGCGACCACCTGGGCCTCGGGTCGTGGTGGGGGTCGTCATCGAACCAGAGGGGACCCAAACACGTCTTC
>Ga0209666_1001874_pt1 | contig 15859 bp, 12 predicted proteins | sample SaaInlV_125m_DNA_FD_184679 | JGI IMG/M metagenome (GOLD analysis project Ga0209666, IMG submission 184679) | Marine microbial communities from expanding oxygen minimum zones in the Saanich Inlet - Saanich Inlet SI037_S3LV_10m_DNA (SPAdes)... | ecosystem: Environmental > Aquatic > Marine >...
AAAATCTCCACCTCACCTGGTATCGTTAATCAAGGTCGATCCACACAATCACTCCAGTTGGTACAGTATAAAGATTCCGCATATGTTCACGTAGCGACTTTTATTATATTATCATTATGATATCGGTTATCAATCAAGTTAAAAGTTACCTTCGTTCGTACGTAAGTTTTCGAAGGTATCATATTATTAGATACGAAAAAAGTATCTTGAAATTCAACATATATAAACATAAATGATGATATTCTGAATTTCATCAGGGTGTGACACTTTTTTATGCATAACGATTTTATATATTAAGATCTTAATAACGAACGTGAAGACTTTATCATTACGATCCACACAATCACTCCAGTGGGCAAACAGTATAAAGATTCCGCTTATGTTCACGTAAGCGACTTATCCTCAACTATAATCAAGTTAATAAGTTATTACGTTAAAAGTGTCACATCCTGATGAAATTCGGAATATCATATTATCATAATACATATATAAGATTATATATATATATTTATTATTAATATATATAATGAGTTATTATGAATATGATATAATAACATACATGTATCGAATTTCTGGTCAGTAGCAAAAAAATCGAGGTTAACCTAAGACTCTATTTATCCGAGATTCTTTTGTGTCGAAGCAAAGACAATAATTACCCACGCACGTCAGGCTTGTCTGAAAACCTCGCAGCTTCAAAAGCAGTAAATATCTGATAGGCTGACTCGGTAAGCCGATCTTCCTGCACGCGTCTAGCTAGAAATCGATACTGTTGAGTATGTCCGGACAGGTGCGAATGATTTAGTAGGCGGGAGTAACCTCAGTATAATTCTTTCCAGAGCTACTTCAATCTTTCCTATTTCTCTGTCCGCTAACTTTCCCTGTCGGTTTCTTAGATGGATGAGAAAGATCTTCAAAGCTACAGTGGACCATTGTCCGTGTTGGTTCATAGTGTGAAGACGAACACGCAAGTGTTGATCAATTGCCGAAACAATAGAAAACTTCTCGGAAGAGTAAAGGCCTTTGATCGTCACTGCAATATGGTTCTCGAGAATGTGAAGGAGATCTGGAGTGAGGTAAACAAAACTGGCAAAGGGTCGGGTAGAGCCAAACCTGTGAACAGGGATCGATTCATCAGTAAGATGTTTCTTCGGGGAGATTCTGTCGTCCTAGTGCTTCGAAATCCCAAGTGAGCAGGACAAGAGAAATAGGTTTAGCAGACTCCTTCTCCTTTCCATCGTAGATGGTATCTATTTTACAACATTCTACTTAGGATATCCCGTGATAACTGAGGGGGGGGGTTCAATGTCTGTCTATCTTTGACTCGGGTGGGGACAGTTGAAGCTAAGAATGTTATTTCAATCTAAGAGATGAAAGACTTCACCTGCAAACTTTTGTTTCCTCGCTTTTTCACTCCTGAAAACGCGAAAACAAAGTAGAAAATTGTAGCATGACTCAAAGTCGGAGGATGCCAGAGTTAAATTCCGAAAAGGAGGTCTATGCTGTTGTGAACGTCCACACGGCATGCTTGCCTTCGCCTCGCTTTTCTACTGCGACACATTTAGATGCCACACGCCAAAGAGCTGACGCAATTGGTGTTGGATCGAACAAATACAGGTCAGGGTACCGTTGTTTCAACGCACTGGTTGCAGCAACGGCCTTGTAGTGTGGAATAGCACATTCGATGTGATGCGCCACGTGTGTGCTACCGATCCTGTGATGCAAAAAATCGAAAATAGGGCCATATGGTCTATCCACCGTCAGAAATGCCCCCTTGATGTAAGACCACTCAGATGATGCAAGGTGGGGTACATCTGTGTCGGTGTGCTGAAGCCATGTGTAAAGAACAAGCCAAACGTTTACGAACATATAAGGGCCAGAGGGCAGGGTCGAACGGCAATTTCATTGGTAAGTAAAGAGTTTCATCATTGAGGGAGCGTGTCACTTGAGAAAGGTGAATACCGAAGTAAAGAGCGGCGACAGTCGATAATCCTGCATTGCACGCCCAGAACGTTAGTCCAGCAACAACGCCTACGACACCAATGTCAGAAATCCAGACTTTCCTTTTCCAGCTTCCTGGAAACAATTCCACAGGTCCCGTGTTCACATTTGGGACGAAATGGTTTGTAACACCGCGAGCTGAACCACCCGTTGCACCTGTGAGCAGATAGGCTGGCCAGCCAAAAGCCAGATGGGCCACGAGCTGCAACGCGGCGAAAGGACCTTCTCCTATGGTATTGTGCAAATTGAGATTCAGGGTCCCTTTGGCGTCCCCCTTTACATAGGGCACATGTGTTTCACCTTCTGTGAGGTGGTTAGTGCGAGAATGGTGCACAGCATGTGAACGCTGCCAGCTGAAATAGGGCACGAGGAGGAGTGAGTGAAGTGCGTATCCGATGGCGTCTTGGGTAGCTCGATTATCCGAAAAGGCGTTGTGGCCACATTCATGTGCGATGACCCAGCAACCGGTGGCTACAGTACCCGTGACGAGGGCGTAAGCAAGCCAGGCTGGCCAGAAGGTAAGCTTGAGGGGTATGTACAGGTAAGCCAGAATTCCACATCCGACAGTCATACTAGTCGACAATGCTGCATAGAAGAGGGATTTAAGCGTTTCTTTCTGGAAACACTCATCAGGAATAGAGGCAAGAACTGAAGCTCGAGTTGGAAAGTCAGCTTTGGGTGGAAACTCCAGCGCTTTTCCATGTAAACCAGATGGGGGTAAATCATCATAGCTCTTGGCCATCGCAGCGTGGATGGAAAACTTCGAACGGGGACTTGACTGCGCGATGCACTTGCGGCGATTTATCGAGCTACGGTAGAGAATGCCTGCGCGAAAGAAAGCATTAGAAATGTAGGCGAATCAAAGAAAGTGAGGAAAACATTTTATATCAAGTTAACTCTGCTGTCGCTTGACCAAGCGGAGCCAAAATAATATTAGGTCCCATGGATATCAGATCGTCCGTAACGAAGAACCAAAGACCGAGTGGGCACGAAGTCGCACTACGCCGCGTCTTGATTTGCGACTTGATGAGGTTTTTTTCGGGGTCGTACCGACAGATGCACTCGGGATGGGCCCCTTTAGTCCCCGCCTGCACGAAACGAAAAGGGGAGATTAGGATTCGGTGCTAAAAGTGCTCAAAAGACAGAAGATGTGGCATCATACCTGGGGCTAAAAGGGCGAGCTGCGCCTCGTGTGATGTACGCGCACGATGCCATGGTAGGATGTTGAATATGGCACTTCGACAGTGCCTTAAACCGTATTTGTGTGAACACGTAGACGTGTCGATGTGTTTTCACGAAGCTGATTGGTTGAATCGATGAAGAAGGGTAATTGGTGGTCACCCGAAAACACCTTTCGCATCCTTTTGTGACGATGTGAATATCTTAATATATATCTTCGTGATATCATCTATAATAAATAGGTATTATATATATGACTATTATACTATTATTATAAATAGATTATGCTATATGACAACGGAAATGAAAGTGGTATTCCCAATCAAGCAAGTTGTTTTCAACGCAAGCAAGTTGTTTTCAACGCAAGCAAGTTGTTTTCAACGCAAGTTGTTTTCATAATCGTTTTCGTGTTTATTATCGTTTTCATATTATAATCGTTTCATAAATAATATCATATTTATATTTATCTTCATTCGTAGCTTAATATTATTAAGGTCCTCATAACCTTTTAGTCTATTTAATATGGAGCTTTAAATGGGTCCTTATTTTAATAAGTTAGGTTCGAAACGAATGAAGGTATCTTTCTCCTGAATATCTAAAAAAAAATATGGTTCCTTTCCCAGAGTTGCAGTGTCATCCTTGCGCAGGGGCCATGCTAATCTTCTCTGTATCGTTCCAATTTTAACAGATGTTCACAAGTGAACAAAGTGGTAATTGTTTCGCATATTATATACTCGAATGATATGGATCCTTTTTGGTTTATGGGTTGTTCTAGATCTGTAGTCCTTCACCGATTATCCGATCAACTTAAATGGTAGATATCGTAGCGTCTACTGCGCATGACAACTAGAATATATATCCCTGAGCCATATCACCCATATAATGTTTCGGTACCAGGTCTTCACATATCATTATTATACCCATACATATCTGTACCTTACTTGATTATTGCTTCGATGATATGAACTATGATTTCATCGGATCATATTTGCTTGTAATATCATATCATAAGTATCATATGTAATAATAAGATTAAGTATATTAAGTATAGATATATAGATATGTTATTACAAATAAATATCTCCAGTCGCGGTCGGACCCGATTTCGGTCATCAGTTATAACTCACTCGCTCGTAAAGTCCAAGTAAGGTAATAAAATGTAATAAAGAATAATGTAAATAAATACCCCTTTCCGAACGAATAACAATAAGATCTTAAATCCAGAGTTCAGTTTCGTAAAGATTAGTTCCAGAGGGATGCTCTCGAAAATAAGTGTCTCCTGGACATTTCGTGATGCTCACGGCAACCGATTCTGCGACCGGGGCTGCTGTAGTAGATGATGTTCTAGCGGGCGAAATGTTCGATGATCTCGCGAGCGATGTTCAAAACTTCATAAGCACTTTTGACGCGGGTTACCAACCACCGAGCGTGCCTGGCTCGCTCTCATCTGGTCAGTACGAGCCTTCCTCGCCAATGACGCTCTGCATGAGAACTTACTTTTGCACGTGCTAAGGGACATTTTGGATGCCTTCTGAACGCATCTACGCTCCTCTGAACGCAGTGGAGCAATTTGTCGCTGCAATGTCATATTCACCATTTTGGGGCCGCTTTGGCATTTCCTCTCAGGCATTCCTTGGCGCGGAATGGTGGCTTCAGGATGTGGCAAAAGAGGAGGAGCCCAAAGTATTCCATACAGACTGTGACACGATTTCTCCTGAAGGCTGTGAATGTGAAATGACACTCTTTGCTCACCCAATTCTCGCTAGTGTATTTTATCTTGACAACGTTGGAGGTGCTACTGCACTTTTCGGCCAAACTCGAAAGCACGAAAGGGAAATACCTCGGTTGCACCCCAGAGTGCCTCATGAAGTGGTCACCGTTCACCCTCGTCGCAACCGCTTGCTACTATTTGAAGGAGACAGGTATCACGCTGTACTACATCCCTCTCAACCTCACGCGAACACCAAAGGACAGCGGGTAGGGCAGGGCTGTGCTATATCCCGTCGCGTTCTTCTGTACTTTTCTTGACCTTGGACCAAAAGTTAATAGCTGTTCCATTATTTTCATTGCCCATTTAACAAGGTCACTCTATTGATAAACTGGTGGAAGCAGAGACCTCTTGGAGCCGTGGACATTCCGGAGTGCTTCATCACGCGCGGCCGGGACGCTATGAAGATACTGGCAAGTTGTGAAATTGGACGCGTGCCATTAGGAGGAACACGGCGGTCTGCGCGCTCCATCTTTCGTGGAAATCTCATGAAAATGTCGTGCCTTTCCTTTTCACAGCATGCGTGTTACTGGAGCAGGCAGCAACTTCCTGGGGACTTAACAAAGTACGGGCATGGGCGGGCCGTGATGATAAATTATACAGAACGCAGATCAGATGAAAAACGTCAGGCTATTTTAAAACCACTGGTTTGTCCGGAGTCAAAAAATGACCTGTCCGACAATAACTATGTACTTCATTGGGAATAGCAACAGGAGGACGCGGCACTAGACGTGCATGGTCTCGAATGAATATGATGACCCATCAGTATGACCCTCAATGTTACTACTACTCAATGTTACGAAGGTACTACTTTGATATATGGACGAACGAACGAGGCACACCGTGTGCACAATATGTAATATCAACGACTCTTTGACTTACTTATCCGCTATCTGAGCCGCTTTGGTTGCCTCTTTTTACAATCTGTCCTCGACCATAGCATTTGCAATGTCAAACTGCCGTGCAGCTGCATCTTTTTCATTGTGGGCTATGAGAGAGGTTGGAGTATCAGCTAAAAGTAAGCCCTCAACCGCCATCTGCTCCTCTTTGCTATATTCTTCCTCTCCTAGTCCAGACTTTTGATGACCCTGCCTTCGTTGCGTTTTTGATGATTTGCTTGTGCTCTTTGATGTCTTCCCGCCTACCTTCAGCTCACCCCCTGAAGGTCCTAGGTTGGAGCCTTCTCGCTTGTTATGACGTTCCATCTTTCGCTTGGTGGCATGAAATCTGTTTTTGATTGCGTTTGGCGAGCGTCCAGGCATCAGCCGGGCCAAAACAGCCCACTGGTTTCCGACATGCGCTTGAAGTTCAACTAGTTTTGCCTGCTCCTCTTTCGACCAAGGTTTTGTGGTCAAACCAGGTTGAAGGTAATCACGCCAACGTGCATAAACTTGCTTTTGCGTCTTTGTTTTCAAGCGCGAAGCAATCAACGTCCATTTCCGCGGACCATGCTGCGCAACAAGAGCGCGAACGAGTTCATCTTCAGATGGAAGCCAGCTCCGGGAACGGGATTTTGTTGAGCTTGGCTTTTCACCTGCTTCTTCGTCAATTTCATAATCGTCTTCGTCATTTGTTACTCCATCTGCTGCTCCTGGCAAGGGGATCCCGAGCTTGGCAGCTGCAGCAGCTGCAGCGATTGCTGCACCGGCAACGCTTGAACCCTTTACCAAACCACTGAGGGGAATGTCATCAACGTCGTCAGGTCGATCATCTGGTGGCTTGCCCCTCGATTTCTTGCTGCCACCTTTTCCTGTAGACCCATTCTTTTCAGTCAGCTTTGAGGTCTTAGATGGCCTGATATCTTCCATACTATCTTCCGACTTTCGTTTAATGATTGCTTTGATTGCTTTCGCACCAACTGCACTTACTGGCTCCTCGTTAGCTCCTTGTGCTTGCTGTGAAGCACTTGCCCAACCGGGCATTCCTGGCACTAAACCACCTTGATGCCCCTCTGTTAAGTTCATTCCAAAGTGATCCACCCCAGGAAATCCTGCAATGCTCCCTGGCGTCAGCCCCGTAGGAGTAAACCCGCTTCCACCAGAGGCGTGAGGTGTAAGACCGGAGAAAAAACGGCCAGAGCTACCGGGCACATGCGCAGTTTGGGGTTCCATAGATTTTGTTCGGATAGGAGGAAGTGCCCGCAACTGCTCTGGCAAAGCGGCAAGCTGTTCGAAAGGCGACACCGTCACAGCTTGATTCGCTTGTGATTTCGTAGGAGCCGCTGATCTGGGGGCAACAGGTGTTTGACGTCTATGCGTGCCACTTGCTCCAAAGATAGGTTTTCCCCTAACAATTGAGAAAAGCTCTGAGAGCTCATTGTTGTTGAAATAACCTGGAGATTTCCCACCACTGCTACCGCCACTTCGCCCACTTTCTGTGCTTCGTGTGGCTAATAGCATGCTGCCAAGGTTAGTACCCCATCCTCTACCTTGGCCTACTCCCATGTTTACTGTGTGTGTATCATCGTTGAGACTTTTGTCATGAAAGAAGTTTGGAGTGCCGCCACTATCAATGCTAAGACCTTGGAGGTAGTCATCAGACAACTGTGTCATACCCCCCGATACTGTCGATAGTGGTGGTGGATTGATGCCAAGATCGTCTTTTAGAGATTCTCCTAAAGACGGTGTCATTCCACTGGAAGCTGCGTTCCGGCCCCTTCGTGTCTTGCGCAATTTGTTCGAGTCAGGAGGCGGCCTCGCAGGTTTGTTTTGTTGTTCTTGTGTCAGCTTGATTCTATTGTCTGTTGACATAGCAGAAGCATCAACCACTCGACGCTCGTCGTCGACAATATCTTTTGTGCGCCCTCCGGCATTTGATCTCCTCGGGCGGCCCTACGCGATCATTAAGACACGGTGAGTGAGAAAAACGCTGTTTTTGGGGTGGCAGTTCGCCACGGTGTTGAGAGTGGAGAAGAGACGAAAGTGCAGGTCGGCAAAGATGAAGGGTGATGCAAGACGGGATCTAAAAGTCGGACAATATGTTGGCATTTCGGATGCGCGCGTTGTGCCGCGGCTTTACCTGCGCGCCGTTCACATCGTTAGCGCCTTGGGAGTTCAACCCATGAACGTCCTCGCCTTTCTGGACTAGCCCTGGCGCAGACCCTCGCAATAGGTTGTTCAACTGCGATGTTTCCGCCGAAGAAAAGAAGATATCCCCGCCCCCGCCAGATTTTCTCTTTTTGAGTACGCCCATGAATTGCCAAGAGAACCTTCCCGCCGTTGGTGAACGTCCTCGGTTCAGGTCGCGAATTACCTTTGGACGAAGGTAGTCACGCCAATAACAAATAACACTGTTTTGCACTTGAAATGAGAGTAATAAGGAAGAAATACCAAATAATAATATGAATGACCCACGATTTATGAATGGAGAAATGACGGGGTTTTGGGTTGACGCGGTCGGCTGGTTCGGGACTTGTTTATTTCGTCCAATGAAGGCTTCAAATATGTAGCGCTGAACCGACGTTCCTGTGCTAACGATGTCGAAAATGGAGACAATGTACGGAGCAAATAAATCTTCGACCTTGATTGGATACCTTCGTATGTAGAACGGACAGGGGGTCACTGGTCACCGCATTGATTTATATTGGTCACCGCGGCGAAATATTAGAGGTAGCAAATACCGTCACGTGATTGGTCTATTTGGTATTAGCGCGGTGACCACTTAATAAATATGATAACGCAGTCACATTAATATATATTTCGGGCTTATCTTACTAAAGTTTCCGAGGGTGGTTGAAATCCAGAATACCTTCATTCGTAGTATTTAGTCCTATTAGCTACAATATATTACGAAGGTATATAAATATGAAGGTAAAAGCGAACTAAAAATAATAATAAGAGGTACGAAGTAAGCAAGGTAATAAGGTTACGTACATACGATAATATTTATCTATGATACTTGATTGCTTGCTTGATTGTATCAAAACTTCGTTCAGAGTGTTTCAAGCAGGTAATAAGAACTCATATTTAAATAAGACAAAATAAACAAGCCTCGGAGAAGGCTCAAGAGTTTACGAGCCCACCATCTTTCTGTGCAAGATATACGTTTATAAATCAAAGATAGTTTTCACAACTTGAACAAACCTGAATAGGGAGGAAAAGCTTGAACTCTTGTGGAAGCTCATCTTCAGTGTATAAGCGATCAGAAAAGTAGATACGACGTATTCGACAATTTGCGTGAATCTGAACACGGAGTGTCTCGATATAGTTTGTACCTGTCAAGGTGCTAGACATGAGAAATCCATGAAGTGAAAACATGCAAAATCGTGGCAAGCAGATGAGTTGACGTCACCATAAGCTCGTCTGGTGAAGTCAGAAAGATTGAACTGAATCTGATTCCAGCCCTCGTCTAAGCGCATCGGCATGGTACAGATAAATGGCTTCACACGCGTCGTTGACTGAAAGATAGGATCCTCATGTTGATCATTGTGAGTCTGATTCAATGGATGTAGACCTGATAATTGGAAGCCCGAAATCTTCGCCGAACATTTTTGTCGTCAAGCACCTTCACGTCGTGGAGACGTCACTTAGAACAGAACCGCCAAATTTAGACAGGCAGCAAACAAAAAAATTTAGCACCTGAACTTCAAAAGAAAAGTACTTTTTCAAGTTTTTCATAATCATGACGAGGAACGGTAACTTTATCCCCAGAGTCTGCTTCGAACCGGAAGGACATGTAATGTATATGGTCGACACCTAAAAAATTGAAGGGATATTTTGTGAAGATGGGAAGCAACTTGACATCGCAGGCAGTATCCCTACATTGGTACCCATGATCTCGAGCACCGACGACTGTATGTCACTGTCTGTTATCCTCTTGATGTGCCCATTTCTGCACTGTTTGTCCCAAATTTGAAGTGGTTGGCTTCCGATGCTGTATAAGATAGAAAGGAATCCATTCTTTCCCCAGGAACAGAAGATCAGTGATGAATTTTGGCGCCACATGAAGACTTCTCGTCTCGGGGATTTCTAACCTGGAAAGTATTCTCTGAAATAAAAAGGAGTTGAGTACGATGTGCAGCAGGAATGACTCTCAATGCATGAAAGGTTTAAGGGCGTCGTGACCCCGTCAAAATGCGAGTGGTGAGTGAGGTTGCGGATTGTTTACTCACTGAACATAGTTCTTCCTTGCTGTCAGTCGTATGGAAACACTCGAGTGGTTCGTCGACCCAAATGCGAGCCGAAAGTTTCAGTGTTACGATTATGTACGCTATTCTCAACGCCACCAATTCAGCCTTTAGTGATCCACAACAACAGGCTTTTCCAGTTGTTTTTGGAAGACTATATTTAGCACTTTTGAGTTTCCCATAATAAGTTACGAAGGTTAAATCGATCTCTATCTGTGAGGCACGAATGCATCTATCTATATCGTATGGTAGCACTACCCGCCGGTACAAACTATCTATGATATCATACGATAATTAAATCCGAGTGAACGAAGAAAAGTCCTGCCAATCGGTATATCACTGAAGTTTGATTGGACGAGAGGCCGGCGCCGGCCGAAACGATAAATTAAATAAAACATATAATAGACGAATATTATTCGGCATATATAGCCGTAAATTACTCGCCTCAATGTCATCAACAACACATTGAAAAATGTCCGGTCACCTGGTATCGTTAATCAAACACCACGGTCTATTCGCTCATACATTGTTGTCATTTTTACACCCAATCCAACGTTCTTTTAACTCGTAAATCTTGGTTGAATCTTCACTCACGTCACTGAATCCAAGGGTATTTTGTCCTCATACATGTTACTCGATCCAATGGTTCCTTCATCTTATTATTATCTGGTATCGTGTTAAAACTAAATACGCCCGTCCGACGCTTACTACTTCACCTTCGTAATAAACACGGTTGTTAAGCGCTTCAACCAAACTGACTACTCACGGTTGTCTTTTCGTATTAGCCGTTAACCGCATCGCCTGCGCCGGACGCGCCCCGGTCTCGTCCCGCGCGCCGCGTCGCGTGGCTATGCCGACCACCTGGGAACGGACGCACCACGCAAACCCCGACGCACGCCAACGCCAACACCACACACCCACTCTCCGGTCTCTGGAGCCTTATTATTATTATTATTATTAGGATCTTATTATTATTACAATGTATGGAACGAATAGACCGTGGTGTTTGATTAACGACACCAGGTGAACCGGACATTTTTCAATGTGTTGTTGACATTGAGTCGTGTAATTTAATAATGTAATTTACGGCTATATGCCGAATAATATAATAATAATGATATTCATATATCACATATGTGTCTCTATGGTAACTTACTTGTGGTCTCTTGGTTGATAGGTAACTTAGATTTGATAGGATAGATCTCCTATCAAACCGCTCTCTTCGGCTCGCGGCGCTGGAAACGATAAGGATTTGATCGAGGATGACATGATGGTCTTGATCGTGGACTTGAAAGTGAGATTCAGATGCTTGATAGGACCATGATGAACAGGATCATCGCGGCCGCTTTAATTACGTAAGAGAATTTTGCATTTATATATCCCCTGTTCAGATTACCGTCACGGTTTATGGGTCAGCGTAAATAAGGAATAAGGCATTCTCGATCAACCTTCCTTCTAAGCCGCATTTTTCAAAGCGATCGGTTGAAAGCGAAATCTTCAGATATTTTTCAGAATCTTTTTCGCGATCAAAATGCCTTTCAAGCCAGAAATTTCCAAACTGATCATCTTTATTCCACATTGTCATAAGCGTCCTTATTTTAGAGCTCTAAAATTCAAAAAAATCATACCTTCGAACGAAACCTACCTTCGTAGTATATATATATATTGTTCATCAGTGCCAATTGAGCTGTCCTTGAGTTATTAAAACAATAGACCATTATTTTCATCGATTTTCCCAACATCAATCGTTGACTTTCGGTCGGCAGCGATATTACCATACGAACTCTGGTCGGTTGCATATACCGACACTTGCTACGCGCCAAACATTGAGGGTCGCGCGTGTTTTTTTTCCAATAGCGCCTACCTAGTCAGGCCTAAGCAGGACGGCGAGCGGACTGTGCATATATATAGTTAGAGTAGGCATATATTAAGAAACTCTAATGAAATAAATTTATAAAATCATTGTTTTCCTTGTTTTGTTCTGACAACGGACAAGACACCTTGCGCCTGGGCTCGCTCGTCAAGAAGATCGGCGGGCATTCTTGTTGTTTGACAAACACTTCTTCCGCAAGACTTGAAAGCCGCGCGAAAATGTTATCAGGGTTTTCCCCTGCTGCACCGTTAGGCGACCGTGGTGCCCAGCCCCCCACTGTTCGACCACGCCTTTATCGGCGCACGATCTGCCACGGCACCCGACTGCATACACGCGCGGCCGCGTCTCAAGACGCGGATATCGTGGTTGTCGGCTCTGGCGTTGGCGGCCTCACAGCGGCGGCGCTTCTGCAGTACTATGGCAAAAGGGTGATCGTGATTGAGTCCCATTATGCTCCAGGAGGCGCCGCACACGGCTTCCAACGCAAAACAAACGTGGGCGAGTTCAGTTTCGATACTGGGCCATCTTTCTTTGCGGGACTCACCACCCCAAACGCACTAAATCCCCTGGCAGCAGTGTTGGAGCTGCTAGACGAGTCTATCGAGACAATCAAGTACGATCCACTTGGTACGTTTCATATGGAGAGAGGCAAGCCAGGGTTACGCCGACATGCGGATCTTACTAAGCTTGTAGCCGAGGTTCGCCGATTCAGCCCAACCGGCGCTGACGAGCTCGATGCGGCGGTGCCGAAGATTCGACACTTGTATGACTCGCTCAGTGGCCTACCCACCTCAGCACTTCGTGCTGACTGGAAAATGGGCATCATGATTGTATCAAGGTACATGAAGGCATTAGCAAGGCTCGGTCCATACGCTTCCATCCTACCGAATCCAACCATACGGCTCCTTGATTTTCTTGGAGTAAAAGATCCGTGGATGCGTAAGCTTGCAGACCTGGAGTGCTACCTCCTTTCCGGAATGGATGCATCAGGGACAGTTGCGGCGGAGTTTGGCGCTGTTTTCGGCGCAAGTGATGATCTTGGAAATTCTGAGTTTCCGAGAGGTGGTGCCAGAGAAATCACCAATGCACTTGTCCGCGGTTTGGAGAAGTTTGGGGGTGAGCTGAGACTAAATACTCATGTCGAGCAGGTAATTGTTGAGGACGGGTGCGCTGTCGGCGTGCGGATGAAAAACGGTGACGAGCTACGCGCGCCTGTTGTGATCAGCAACGCCTCTGTGTGGGACACGTACAATCATCTAATCCCCGTAGGAACTGTTTCATCGAAGGAAAAAGAGGGCGCCATCGGCACTCCCCACTCTGAATCATTTATGCACCTTCACTTGGGTATAAAAGGTGATGGAATCAACCTGGACAAGCTAGGCGGGCACCATGTCGTCGTTAGAAATGAGGATGAATCTATATCCCAACCGGGTAACGTATGCATGATATCCATCGCATCAGCATGGGAGCCGAGTCTGGCACCCCCTGGTTACCACTGCATCCACGCTTACACCATGGAACCATTCGCAGGATGGGAGCGTGGACCAGGATACAAGGAAAAGAAAATAGAGAGATCTGAAAAGCTTTATGAGGCACTTGAGGTGATCATTCCGGACATTCGCAAACGTGTGGTACTTGAGCTTATTGCCTCCCCTTTATCACACCAGAAATGGTTGCGCCGCTATAAAGGGACTTATGGTGCAGCTATCCGCGCACCAGACATGTTTCCGGGCCCGCAGACAGGCGTAAAGGGCATGTATCGAGTCGGAGACTCGTGTGCGCCCGGAGTGGGCCTGCCTGCTGCAGCAAGCAGCGGTGTGATTGTGGCAAACACACTTGTTGGAATTTCAAAACACTTTGAGCTTATGGACAAGGTAGATACAATCGCGGAACGTGCGGGGAGGAGGATATAGAAGGCCTCATCTTAAAAGCATTGGAAAGAATGCCAAACCAGGCTATGTGGTGGATATTATCGTCGCCGTGCGCGCATATCGTACGGTGCATTGTATCGAACAAGGAAATGCGCTCAGTTGGCAAGTGCAGTCCGTCGGAAGTTTAGACATTTCAAAGTTTCACACTCACTGGCGAGACGGGCAGATGTTGCTCGGTTGGTACCGGCTCATCTCGCCAACACCGGTCGCGCACGTGACGGGAAACACAAATCGGAACACGCGCTGTATCGGTGAATCCAACTGAATCACACGACTTGAAAACCTGGCCTCACAGCATTGCGCACAGTTCCCTGATTTCTTTCCCATTCCCTTGCGTCAAAACCCTGAGCCGCATAGACAGCTGATGTCGGTCTACGCTGGAATGCACCGCGCCCAGTCCTGATTTGGCGCGCTCATAGTGTTGCACCATACCAAGGATTTCCTTTGTGCTCAACCGCCGGCACTGCTCTCGCTCCAGTACTTGACTTCCATCCGCACCACATTCATGCCCCAGTGACTCACTCAATCGATAACCCAGCTGCACAGCTGTGCTTGTGGCTCCGAGATACACTGCGCCGCTTCTTACAATGTCGCTGGCGTCTCTAAGGGCGGCACATAGCCTAGTCTCACCCGCCTTGATTTTCCCCCGTTTACGAGGTCCAAGCACCTCATGCATATCTGTTGGACCGAATAGCGCGTTGTAATCGTCAACCACAAACAGTACCTTGCCACCAGACTTCGCGCGACACTTTGCGTTCTCTATGACGCGAAGTGCCGCATTCACGGCGATTTTTGGCTCCCTGTCTGCCGAATCGAGGCCTTCCCTTACCGCGTCCGCGTCCGCACCGTCAGGCTCACTCGCTACTGCCAGAGCTGCTTCGGTCCACTTCAAAAAAATACGTGCATGTTCTGGGGTGTCCCACATCCCGGTGCTCTCGTTTCTTTGATAGCTCGACTCAATCGTCAGTTTCTGCGCGCTCGGGACGTAAAGAACATGCCACCCTGCCTTTCTCGCCGTTGCAACAAGGCGTACGCATGACACTGTCTTGCTAGCACCCTGCTCCCCGTCAAGGAGTATCGACCTTCTTCGCTGGATCTTATCCCAGAGCTTTGCGTCAGAGTCTCTAATCATCATCCTTCTGGTACCCGATGCCGTAAATTCCTCGCCAAGGCTCTTTGGAAGGCCCTCGGGCACCAATTCTGATTCTGCTATCTCATCAAGGGTCCAAAATCTGCATGGACCATCAAGTTCAAGCGCAGCGTTATCGTTGGCGGTTGAAGCTGAAAGTTGGAACGGCAAGCCAACTTTAATATCGTGTTGAGTATCGTGCATGGCGTCGGCCATCTTGATGCGGCTGTACCAGTCGCCCCCAGTGCTCAAACGACTACCCGGACTTTTACCAAGTGACACATCATCGTCACCTTTGGGTTTGGTCGTCGGTGGTCGCTTCAGCAGCGATTCCGTGGATCTATCATGGTTGTCAACCTCTGCTTCTTGATCCGAAGTATCTTTGACATCATCTTTGCTATCTCCACGGGGCGATTCGAACAAATCGTCCCCATTGTCGCGGGTTTCGCGCAATACGGTCGCTGAAGTGCTGAACGTAGTTCTCGCTTTTGCCACGCAGGGCACTCTGCTGATGGAAGAGTACAAGGCGGCTGGGGTGGAACCGACACAGTAATTCGTTAGTTTTGCAGTGACTGCCGTGACGACACGTGCAGGGTGACACAACCTCGTATGCAAGGTGGCGCGGAGCGCTCGGGCAACTTGCGTTCGGCTGGTCATGTCGTCCTGTTCTGATCGGGATAACTCTTATTTATTTATGATATACGAAAACTTACGAACGAAGGTACCTTCGTTCGAGCGAGGTAAATAACTCTCAATAAGTGATATCATAATATCTTCCTTCGTTCGTTCGTTCGAAAGTTCTTCCGTCCGATGATCTTTACAAATTTACAAACCAAGTCAATAATAAGTCAATCCC
>Ga0209666_1001877_pt1 | contig 15851 bp, 10 predicted proteins | sample SaaInlV_125m_DNA_FD_184679 | JGI IMG/M metagenome (GOLD analysis project Ga0209666, IMG submission 184679) | Marine microbial communities from expanding oxygen minimum zones in the Saanich Inlet - Saanich Inlet SI037_S3LV_10m_DNA (SPAdes)... | ecosystem: Environmental > Aquatic > Marine >...
CGGCGTCGAGCAGCGTGATGAGGCAGCCCTCGAGGCCGGAGGCGAAGCGCTGCGTGTCCTCGTGCAGCCGCTGCGACGCGCCCTCGATCGGCTCGCGCTGCGTGTCCCACGCCTCGAGGTAGGCGCGCATGAGCGCCGTGCGCCACAGGAAGGCCCACGCCGAGCGCGCCCACTTGCACGCGGGCGTGGCGCTCACGAGCGGCATCACGATCATCGCAAATTTGTAGAGCTCCGAGGCGACCTGCGCGCGGTAGTCGGCGTAGGTGTCCTCGTACTCGCCGCTCGGGGGGTCGACGTCGCCGCCCCTTTGCAGCAGGTCGTAAAACGTCGAGTAGAAGTCGTTGAGGCGCGCCTTGACCGACGCCAAGAAGTAGGCGTACCCCACCACCACCACGAACCCGCCCCACGCGACGCCGGTGGTGCGCCAGCTGGCGGACCAAAAAAATTCCTTTAGCATTGCGCACGAACGCGCGCACACGCGCACACACGCGCACGGGCAATCCGCATAACGCGCCCCTGCGGAGCCCAACCACGCGACACTCCCTAGCGTGCCGCCAGCCTGTATTTCGCCACACTGTTGCAAATGATGCGCGGCCGGTTGATGCGCTTGGAGTAGTCGAGGGACCGGCGCATCTGCTCGGCCATCACCGCGTCGATCTCGCCGCCAGTGCAGATGGGAGCGTCGCCACCGTGGGGCTTGAGGAGGCGCTTCTTGGCAACGTCGGCGCGCCCCAGGATCATGAGGCCGTCCACCTGCCGCTCGGCGGCAACGTCGCCCTTGCACTGCACGGTCACTTGCGTGGGCACCAGGCGCAAACGCCGACGGCGACCCGCCAAAACGGACGCGGGCGCTGCAGCCGATTGGCCCTTGGGGTCCTTGGGGTCCTTGGGGTCCTTGGGGTCCTTGGGGTCCTTGGGGTCCTTGGGGTCCTTGGGGTCCTTGGGACCCCTGGATTGCTTGGGGTTCTTGGGTTGCTCGGGCCGCTTGTCGCTGAGCTCGGCCTCGAGGTCGGCGCAGCGCAGCGGGTCGAATGGGGTCTGCGCGGTTGGCGCCCCTACGGCCGCCAGCGCGTCCAGCGAGGAGGTGGATGCGCCGGTCTTGGGCAATGCGCGCGGCGCGTACGTCGTGAATCGCACGTCGACGTCGCACCACAGGTCTTCCAGGTCCCCTCGCGGCGCGCTCATTGCATGCCGCGTGCGAGTGCCGGCAAGTGCGCACCCCCACAAGTTGCAAGCTTCAGCGCTCGCAACTTGACATTTCCGTTCTCCGCTTCCCCGCCGAGGGCCGGCGCGGCATTTTGCAACGCGCGCCTGCGCGCCTGAGCTTCGGCGCGTGCGCGTGCGCGTGCGCGTGCGCGTGCGCGTGCGCGTGCGCGTGCGCCGCGAATGGCAGGTCGCGGGTGGCAAGTCGCGCAGGTGTTATCCGAAGGCAAGCTGTTGGGTGCGCCCGTTTGGTTCCCACGCCATAACCTTGGGGTCGCAAGTGTCAGAGTAGAAGGTGCCGCCGTGTTGGGCCCACGGTGGGCGGGCGGGCGGGCGCGTGCGCGTCCGGCGCGTGCATGGAGTTCAAGCTCAATCTCGAGACCGACCGCCGGCCCCTCGTTCAGACCGATGCCTCGGCGGCAAGTCGCGCCATGGCCTTGGGAAATCGCGCGCGAGGTGGGCTTGGGCGCATTCAGGCCGCCGCGGGCGGCAGGGCGATGTCGGCGCTTGCCGCGGCCAAGATGAGGGCGCGCGAAGCTGGGCGCAACAACATCGCCAAGGTCCGGGCCTTCAAGCAGCGATGGAGCGGTTGGCTGCAGCAGCAGAACACGAATTTCTGGCTGCTGATCTCCAACGTCCTGTACATCGCGGTCTCGCTCACCGCACTGATCCTCACGCTCCTCGTCATGAACGAGCACGTGAGCGACTTCCGTCGCAACGAGTTCACGCAGCACGTGGACTACACCGACGGGAGCATCGCGCAGTATCGCCCGTGCGGCATGCCGACGCCCGATTCCATGTATTTGCTCCAGGCGGTCGGGGCCCTGCCCTCGGCCGGGTGGGACGGCGCGACGCTCGAGCCGGACTACAAGAAGTGGATGCAGTCGGTCGACCGCGCGCTGTGCTCACGCATCGTGCCCGGCAGGGAGCTGCCCATCTTCGACGCGAATCTGGCGCAGTGCCTCGATGACGGGTTGGACAACGATTACGGCGTCGAGTACGCGGAGGAGCTTTTGGCGTTTGGGTACCTCATGGACGACGAGACGATAACTCCCACGCTCGACGACCTCGAGGCCGGCGAGGCCGCGATCACCGTGAAGAAGGATCGCTTCGAGGAGCGCGCCTGCCTCGAGAAGAAGAAGCCGTCCACCACCACGGAGCCCGAGCTGCGGCCCTTTTACGAGAAGCAGCAGCGCCAAGCGTACGGCGACCTGAAGACGCGAGTGGCGAGGGCGTACCTGGCGGCGATGCCGGCGTTTTCGCGGTACAAGAACGAGCGGGACGCGTGCCAGGCGGGCGAGTATTTCAAGGACCCCTTCGACGTGATGTGCAAGCACAGCTGCCACATCCGCAAGGAGCTGCACTTTGCGGCGCTGGACCAGCACGCCATGTACGACGTCGGCATCGACACCCTCCCGGCAACCACGACGTTTTCCAAGCAGCTCTACCGCCTGCTTGCGCTCTCCCTCGCCGGGTACTACGATCGGCACCACAACCAGGGCGCGTGCTTTGAGAATCGGGTCAAGACCGCCGCCGATGGGGCCGTGGGCGACGAGATTGGCAAGCGCGACACCGCCATGAACTTTTGCGGCGATTCCATGCGCAAGTACGCCCCGGTGAGCACGGGCATCGATCCGGGCATCGTCAAGACCTTCGAGACGAAGGCGGCCATCGAGCAGTACACCATCCAGAACGAGAAGATCGAGAAGGACGAGCAGTGCAAGAGCACGGGCACTCACCCGCCGCCGCCGGCGCCGCCCATCTTCCGCAACGACCCGCTCGACCCGGCGACGGGCGCCACCTCGGCCCTCAACGACGAGCTCGCGTCGCAGGTGTGCGCCGCAACGCTGCAGTACGGGCTGTTTGAGCAGGGCCGGCTCTTTGGCATCCCGGACGTGATCGCGCCCTTCGTGGTCGACAACCGCGTCGACCGCGGCCTGCACTTTATCGGCCAGTGGATCTACAACGCGATGTACGTCAACCCCGTCAAGAAGGCGGGGGACATCCTGACGGACCCGAAGGCCAAGCTCGAGATGTACATCGCCTACCGCCTCTCGAGCACGTCCATCTGGGCCATCCTGGTCGCCAACGTCGCGGGCTACATGCTGGTGCGCGCCGCGGCGCCGATGGGGGTGTACATTCTGAAGACGGTCGGGGTCACGACCAACGTGAAAAAGTCTGGAGTGGGGCCCACAACAACGTACGAGCCGATCCGGTTGGTGCGGCCGCAGCTGGGGTGGCCGCTCTACCTGGCGCAGGGCGTCAACCTGCTGGTCATCTACTGGATCTTCTGGGTCGACCCCGCGACGCAGTCGCACTACTACATCACGACCGAGTGCGACGACTGGGCCGGGTTGGGCGTGCACGTGCCGTCGGGCGCGTACGTGACCAACTGGGGCAAGCGCAGATTCGGGCGGTTTGGCGAGCACATCATCGGCATCCTGTTGGTGCTCACCTTGCTCTTCGTCATCTTCCAGCAGGTCATCGGGAAGAGCATGGTGGACCCCGAGCTGGTCAAGCAGACGAACCAGGTGCGCGTGGGTGCCACGAAGCGGTTGGACAAGGTGGCGCTGATCATGATCGGTTTTGCCCTGGCAATCCAGATCTTCTTCATCTCGCAGAGCATCGTGTCGGGCGACGACTGGTACCAGGCCATCAAGGCCAGCGACAACGACCACGCAATGCTCGTGACCTTCTCGAAGGATGTGCTCATGTCGGTCTGGGCGGCGTTCTGGACCTCGGCGTCCATCGCGTGGTACCGACAAAAGTGGGCGGTCGACAAGCTGCCCGCAGTCTTCCAGTACGCGTGGATGGGCTGCAGCTTGCTGCTGCTGTGGATGCCCGTCTTCCACTCCGCGGCCTACCTGTCCGACGAGATCGACGTGGCCTTCTCGGATGGCAAGGGAACGGCGGACACGCCCAGGCTGATCATCTGCATCTTCATCTACGCCTTCTCGGGCATCTGGACGGCCCTGCTTGGCATCCGGCTGAACGCCATGCGCAAGGCCATTCCAAAGAACGTGTCCAAGCGCGGGACCGTTGCGGACGAGAAGAAGCGAGTGAACCAGATCCTCGCGGCGGCCGAGCAGGCCAAGGCGCAGGAGGATCGCCTAGGCATGTACGACTTCATCACGAGCGCGCCAGCCTCGAAGCTGACGTTTGATCTGCAGGGCATGCGTGTGGGCCCGGCAAGCTCGCTGGTGGTGCCGCAGCGCAAAACCGATGTGGTGTACATGCCACTGATGCCGCGGTGAGGAGCAGCGCGTGCACGCGTGCGTGCGTGCGTGCGTGCGTGCGTGCGTGTGTGTGTGTACGCGCGCGCGCGCGTGCGTGCGTGTGTGTGTGTGGACGCCTGGACGGCCCGGGTGTGGGGTGGGTGGGCGCATTGGGCAAGTGGGGTGGATATTTTTTCAACGGAGTTATGGTTTACTGCCGGTGGCTTCCCGCGTTGGCGGTCCAATCATAAGCAACCTTCGCGCAACCTTTGAGTTAGGGGTGAGCCGTGGGCGGCGTCCGCGCGGTGCGTCATGGGCAAAGTTAACTACCGCATCGTCACGCTCGTGGCGGCGCTGGGGTCCTCGATCCTGTGCGCCATCGCGCTGGCCTTCCTGGTGACCTCCCTCGTGGAGTACCGCGCCGACGACTTTTTCACGGCGTCCAAAACCAAGGACTTCACCACGTTGGGCACGTGCGTGGAAACCCTCACGCTTGAACAGCTCGCGGAGCTGAATTACGACGACGGCGATCTCGACTGCAAGGAGGACAACGATGCGGGCAACCGCCTCAAGGTCACCAACTCGCTGCGCGCGACGGTGCACAGCGTCTACTACACTTACCACAGCGGGCAGGTGGACGACGGCACCAACACCGGCACCAATGTGGCCGCGAGCTCGATCCACGACCCGGGCCACTACCTCCGGACGGTCATGGCCGCGCAGGTGGCGCACGTGCTGGGCAAGACGGTGCCCTTCTACACGGCGGGCGTCGGTGGCATGCAGGAGAGCTTCGTCAACGTGGGTCTCAACTTCAGCACGGTCTACGAGGCGCTCGCGCTCGTCGCCAAGGTCGACGTGCCGGCGTCGTGCGACGACATCTACGGCCTCGCGTACACGGACATCTCCAACGACCACTCCATGTTTGCCCAGTCAGCGGCAACGACAGCCCACCCGGACTACACGGGCCTGGTCGGTGGCCATTACCGCGACAACGAGTGGGAGACGTACATCAAGCAGATCCGCATGGGGCGCCTCGACGACGACAGCAAAACCAAGAGCACGTGGCCGCTGCAGGAGTTCTCGATCGACTGCCCCGGCGATGCGCAGACCCCGGGCAACGACTACGTGCCATCCGGCCAGGCAAACGAGGAGGCGCCGCTCACCGACGACATGAAGAAGTACATGTACGCGCACTGCGTCGCGCAGTTCCAGTTCGCATCGGTGGGCTCGCACGCGTGGGACGGCACGTACGGCATCCCGCTGCCGGGCATCGAGCCGGGCCCGTTCATCAACCCGTACGGCCCGTTCGTCATCGACGGCTTCAACGAGTCGTCGTCGTACAACATGCGCACGCGCATGTACCTGGGCAAGCGCTTCGGCTTCAGCATATGGGCATACGTGCCCATGTTTCTCGCGCTCTGCTTCCTGCTCGGCGATGCGATCGTCTTCTTCCTCTGCGAGGCGCTGATGCCCGTCGTGCTGTCCGAGCAGTACGCGTTTTCGGCGACCAACCTGAGCAACATTCGCGACAGCTTGGTGATCGCGTCCACGACGCGCTCGTCGCGCCGGAGGCGCCTGGCCATAGGCTACCTCGCCGTGATCGTCGCCACCGTGTTCTACGCCATCTTCATCGCCGCCCCTTGGGGGTTTTTCTACACCAACCTGCCGCGCCCCATCTGCGAGAAGACCAAGCTCGACCCCGCCAACCCGGGCGCGCCTGCGCTCGGCGAGACCCCGGAGCACGGCGTGCCGCAGATCTGGTGGAAGGGCACCAAGGGCGGGTGGAAGGCCGACTGGGACGCCACGTGGTACGACCTGGCCGCGCTCGCGGTCATGTTCTTCGTGCTCATCCTGCTGCCCTTGACCACCTCCTCCTTCACCCGCAACCTCAACAAGTCGGTCAACGGAGACACCGGCGGCCGCACGACCGTGTCCCAGATGGCCACCGCCGCCAAGTTTGTGACCAACGAGCGGCAGTACCGCACGCTCCAGACGGTCTGGTTCCCGGTCATGGCCGTCGGCATCTTCATCGCCATCGTCGGGCAGAGCATCAGCGGCGCGCGGTTCGGGTGGGCGTGGGCCGAGGGCGTGGTGGCGCAGGAGGTGGATCACGAAGGCGTGCTGATCTTCGACGAGGTGGCACTCTCGGAGCAGGTGTACGACCAGACCATCGCGACGCTGGCCATCGTGGTCTCGATGGGACTCGTGTTCGCGGTCGTGATGCAGCGCCACCTGGTCAACGGCGTGGGTTGCTTCGCGGCCGGCCTCTTCGGCGGCTGGCTCCTCCTCGTGCTCCTCTTCTGCCTGCCCCTCACGATCTACGCCGCCAGCCGCTCGCTCTTCAACGAGGGTTCCGCCAGCAAGGACTGCGCCAGCTTCCCCCGGAGCTCGCACGAGTTCGACAACAACCTGTGCGTCTCGCGCTTCTGGACGCTGCTCGTGGGCGGCGGCATCTTCCTCGTGGCAGTCTTGGCCATCAGCGTCCTGGGAGCGCTCGAGTACATGCAGGCGCTCTTCAAGCTCCGCAACAAGGCAGCGGTCATGCGCCCCAAGACGAAGGAGCTCGACCCGATCATGCGCGCCACCGGCCCTGGCAACAGCACGAACGCCGCCTTCCGCAGCCCGACCGAGTCCTTCTTCAATCCCAAGTTCCAAGACAAGCCCAAGACGTCAAGCGAGTTCCTGTACGGAACCAACAAGCTCTATGTGCCGCCCTTGCACCGGTAGGTGCACATGGACACGCGCAGCCTTTTGGGGACGGGGCGAAGGCAAGGATCGGTGGGCAGGGCTGGGTATTGCGTCAGGGCCGTGTGGGTTGGTGGGAAAGTGGGCAGGTGGGACGCGGGGTTGGTTGGTGGGTCGCGGGGGTGGTGGGCGTGGCGCGCCACCACCCCCGCACCGCGGGGGTGCTCGGAATTATGTTTCGCTCGTGTGTAAAAGAGGGCGGGGGGGGGAGAGGGGGCGCGTGGCCAGTGTCGCCGCGCAACAACAATTCAAACGGTAAAAAAACACCCGTTCACGTGAGCACCAGGTCCAGGGTGCCAAGGACCGGAACCTTCACCCCCACGGTGACCGTGTGCTCGTGGCGGTTGAGGCGCGCGCTGTTGATGGACACGAGTCGGCGATGCAGGCGTCTCGCAAACTCGGGCTCCAGCACGACCGTGCCGGCCTCGGCGCCCGCGTCTGACAGCCACCCCGTGCCCGAGATGCGGCCACCGATCGGCACGCCGTTGAGCTGCACCTCGGCGACGCGCGTGCGCATGTTGAGAAGGACCCGGGCGCTCACGCCGTAGAAGCGGCCCTCAAAGTGCTCGATCTGGTCGGGCACCCCCACCTGCATGAGCATGCGGTTCAACATGCCCATGCGCGGGGGGAGCGCATTGTGCGTGCGCGCAAGCGCAAGCGTCAGGAGAACGTGCCGCATGCAAAACCACCGGCGCGCCGATTCGCACGACTCACGCGTTGCGTGGCCGGGTTCGAGTTAGCGACATGGCGACATGGCGACATGGCGACCCACGCGGCGTTGCCGCACCCGCGCACCCGCGCACCCGCGTGCGCGAGTGGTGTTTTCTACTTCCAAGTTCCGTGCCGATTTCGAAACTCCTCAACCTCCTCGTCGGTGGGAAGTTCCAGCACCGGCTCGGGTGCGGGTGGCTCGGGCGCGGGTGGCTCGGGCGCGGGTGGCTCGGGCGCGGGCCCAAGCAGGTCCCACACGTCGTCAAGCACGAACCGCTCGAGATCGCCGTGCCACGGTTCCTCTGGCGGCAACGCTGGCGCCTCCGGCGCGTCGGGCGCGTCGGGCGCGTCGGGCGCGTCGGGCGCCTCCGGCGCCTCCGGCGCGTCGGGCTCCACCGGCGACGCCGACAGCGGAGACGGGTACCGCTGGTTGTACTCGTGCATCGCGGTGAAGAGCGCCGCAAGAACTTCGGGGTGCTTCTCCTTGAAGAGGACGAATCCCACGATGTACTTGCCGTTCTTGTGGTCCAGGCCGGTCGTGTCGCCGTCAAAGAAGCCGTTCTTGGCGTGGTGCCACCAGGTCATTCGCTGGTCGCGGGGAATGGCCCGCGCGCCAAGGCCGTCGTTGCTCGAAGCGGCGAGGACCATCCTGATCTTGTAGCCCGGGAGTTTCTCGTGGACCATCTCCGTGAACACTTGCCACTGCAAGCTGTTTCTGACGGTGTAGTACGGGGTGAACGAGTTCCAGCCACCTCCCGAAGTTGCTCGGACCATGATGAAGCACGACTCCATGGTGATGCCGGGATCCAGCAGGGGTTTCGCGAGGCGCCAGTTGATCAAGGAGGGCTTGAGGCGCATGCAAGGCCACGCGGACCTGTTCGGGTCGCACTGCGCGTGAGGATCCACCCCCACATCCGCAACGGCGTGCGGAAGCTCCAGCGGGAGCCGCGAGAAGTCGGGGAGAACCATGGCTCCCGCGCACCCTCCTCCCCTGGTTGTGACGCCCCGGTCGAGTTTTATCTCAAGTCTCAAGTCTCGCGCGCGCGGGTGGGCACCAACACGCTAATCTGCGCGACTCGCGCGTCGCGTGGCCGGGTTCGAGTTGGTGGCATGGCGAACCACGCGGCGTCGGCCCTCGCGGCCGTGCGCGAGCGCGTGAGCCGGCACATCTCGGTGCCCGTGTCGGACGCCGAGGCGCTCAAGATCTGCTTCACGTGCGCTTGCGTCGAGAGCGACGCGCTGCTGGAGCTCTCGCACTCGCGGGTCGTGCGCTGCGAGGCCAACATCAACGCGCAGGCGCTGGCCATCTCGCCAGTCGAGTTCGACGCGCTCCTGAGCGACGACGGGCTCACGAATGCGCGCAGATTTGGACTGGTGACGGCGCTTGCGGAGGACGAGGCCGATCCGGAACGCCAGCAGCAGCAGCGGGACATCAAGAGCGCGCTCAAGCTCACGCTCGGCGAAAGGGCGCAGCTGGCGCAGTGGGAAAGCAGTCCGCGCACCCGCATGCGCGCGACGCTGGCCATCTTGCGCAAGGATGCGCACGTCGAGTGCCTCCGGCACGCGCTGGGCGAGGTGCTTGGCGCGGACCTGCGCCTGGTCGCGGACCTGCGATGCGCCACCGAAGACGTGGGCATCGACATCATGAGCGTGGCCGCGCTCATATCCACGGTCTGCGCGCAACTCGTTTTATAAGTTGCGCGCCGCGTTCTTGTAGTGGAGGAAGGCGCGATGCTTGCTCCGCGCAGTCGACTTGCGCAAGTGCTGGAGGCGGGCCAGCGCCGGGGCGCGCCGATCTACACGTTCGGGTGAGGCATGCGCGCCCCGTCGCGAGACAGGGCGCGCGAGACGCGACGGGCGCAGGCGCTCGCCGACCCGGCCAACTACCGGACCTACCTCTCCGACGAGCAGGACCTGGCGTGGTGGGAGTCGGAGGGCCGAGCGCGCGCGCTCGGCCGGTAGTCAAACCGGGACGGGGGCGGGGACGGGGACGGGGGTGCGGGTGCGGGTGCGGGTGCGGGTGGGTGAGTGGCCCGAGCCACGCAGTTCATGAAGCGTGGTCGCGCAAGGGGAGTTGCGGCTCCCCGCGGCCGCGCGGAAACCGCTGCCACTTTTCGGGCACTTGCCACGCATTATTAATAAATAATTAATTGGTTGATTTTCGTTGGCTGGATGCGCTTTTCTGAACTCGGGGGGTGCTCGAAAAGTCGTGTGCCATTATGCAGAAGCAATTAATAATGAACATGACTTTTCGAGCACCCTCCGAGTTCAGAAAAGCGCATCCAGCCAACGAAAAGCGGCCACTGAATAAATTATTCAGAATCGGAACCGTTCGATCAGGAGCGGTTCAGATATGGTTCGGTGGCGCGGTTGCTAACAGGGAGCGGGCACCATGGGCGGCGGCAAGGCGCGGCACCTGTTGCGGGTTTCGGTCCAGAAGTCGGAGGTGGACCTGGCGGCGCAGTTCCTGGCCAAGGGCGGCACGCTGGGCGGCGCGGCGGCGCGAGGCAACACGAGCCTGGCCATTTCGCACGCCAACACCCACGAGACGTTTCTGCTCACGGAGACCAACCAGAGCATCGACCTGCCGCTCTCGGAGGCGCTGCTGCGCACGTCGCGGCAGCTGTACCACGACGAGGTCCCCGAGGGCCACCGCATCAACGATTCGGTGGGGCCGCACGTGCTGCTGAGCGACCGCACGCGCCTCAACGTGGTGTCCGCGCGCACCGGCGCGGCCATCAACGGCACGCTCGTGTCGACGCTCGCGGGCACGGCGAGCGTGCCGCTGCTGAGCCTCTTCAGCACCGTCGGGGCTGACCAGGTGGCGGAGAACGCCACGGGCAAGGCGCCGCGCCCCGGCGTGGCCTTCGTGCAGATCCCGATTCGGTATCCGAACTGGGAGTCGATCAACGCCACGCTGGGCGTGTGCTCGCCGCAGATCATCCGCGTGGCGCCCGATGGCACCGAGGTCGAGGTGTCGGCGCTCTTCTTCACGCCCTCGGCCAAGGCGGCCCGCGTCGCGCAGGTGCAGCCCGTGATCAAGTCCATCTACGACGGCGCGTGGAAGATGACGCAGGACGTCAAGTTTGCGCCCGAGCCCAACCTGCACAAGAGCGTCATGGCGGAGCGCAACTCGGGCTTCGACGCGAGCGGGTACGCGCTCGCCGCGTCGGTCAACGACACGCCGCCGGCGCTCAAGCCGGAGGTGGCCGAGGCGGTGCTGGGCGCCGCGTTCGCGTTGGAGATGCCGGGCGTGCACGCCAAGATGTTGGAGGAGCTGAGCGTGCCGTCGCTCACGGCGGCCACGCGGCACGGGCGGTCGATCGCCACGGCGCTCTCGGCGGTGGCGGCGTACTCGATGCCGTACCGCGTCGACGGCACGGCCGCCGACACGCCCGAGGGCCTCAAGATGTTCCAGAGCGAGTCGTGGCCGTGCCAGGGCAACGTGGACTTTGGGCGGCTGGCGGACGACTGCGACGGGCAGGCCAACCTGGCCAACCAGTTCATCGAGCAGGCCAAGGGCCTCAAGGCGGCGGGCGCCAACATGGCAGCGTACCCCAACCTGCGCGCGGTGGCCAACTCCATCGGCGCGCACTACGTCTCGGGCATGGCCGTGATCGCGGCCAACGCGGGGCACGCGGACGCGGCCGACGCCACCAAGAAGGCCATCGCCGGCCACGCGATCACGACCTTGCTGCCCAAGCCCACGTTTGCGATGGCGATGCAGCGCGGCGCCAAGGCCCGGATCGGCAACCGCGCCGTCGTCGACCCGCAGTTCGAGCGCGCGGTGACCAATGCGCGCTGGGAGGCGCTGTACCCGCAAGCGCTCCTCGACGAGATGCCGGCGGCCGAGCGCGAGCGGTTGGCGTCGCACGACGTCGCGAGCAAGTGGGTGGCGCTTACGGCCGCGTCGGGACCGCAGCCGCTCACCATCGAGGGCACGACGTTTGCGTCGGCGCAGCTCTTCGAGCACGACCCGATCCAGCGCGAGGAGCGCATGGGCGCCTTCGTCGAGGCCAAGGAGTCGCTGGCGGGCATCTCGCCGAACATCCTGCGCGTGTTCAAGACGCTCGACGTGTGCGAGAGCGGCGAGCACGCCTTTTACAACAGCGTGGTGGAGTCGTGCTTCTCGCCGCAGCACGCGCTGTTCACGAGCGCGCCGCTGCGCAGCATGGGCGCTGCCTGCTGCCACGTGCGGCACGTGCAGATCTCGCCGCGCGGCGAGGTGACGAGCGCGGGCGCAACGCCCAAGCAGCTGGCCACGGGCGAGTTTGCGCTCGTGCCGCTGTGGACGGCCGACGCCAGCACGGGCGCGCTCATCGACGAGGCGCACGAGGAGAGCCTCTCAAACACGCTGCCGATGCGCGGCGCGCCCATCAAGGTCAACACCGACACGTTCCGCAAGAACATGAACACGCTGCGCGACATCCAAGCCTTCTTCCACGCGCCGGGCAAGGAGGACTGCGACACGGTGCTGCACCAGGCGATCGTCTCCTTCGCGAGCCTGGTCGGCAACGCCAACGCGCTCGCCGACTTTGCCGCCGTGCTCAAGGAGAACCCGAACGTGCGTGGCGAGATCTACGGGCTGGACACGCCGATTTCCGGCCTGGCGACCAACGAGGCGGGTGAGGAGTTGGGCCGGTATGTGGTGCTCGAGATGGAGCTGCCCGGCAAGTGACCGAAACATAACTTGGGGTGGTTGTGCTTGTTACTAAGGAGGCGTTCATGTCGTTGCGACCAGCCCAAGCGCTGGTCGCGGAGAGTTCGCGGTTTAGTTTGCGCACCTTTTTTGAAGCCGGCCCCGCGTCGGCCCCGGCGGAAGCCGCGCTCGAGGGCCTCCCGATGCTGAACGCGCCGATGCAGGCGCCCGAGCTCGAGCAGTCGCCCTCGCCGCCCTCACCGCCCTCGCCGTCCTCGCGCCCATTCGCGGGCCTGCACCCCAACAACCCGCGCCCCACGTTGGCCCCGGCGGCCGGCCCAGGCAAGTTCACGTTCAACGGCATGATGCCCTCGACGACGCCGGTGCAGTTGCAGCACAAGCTGCTGCAGCAACACCAGCAAGCCGCCATCCAGTCGGGACTGGCCAAGGCAATCCCGGCGGCTTACGACGCCAACGAGGTCCTGCGACTCAAGGCGCAGGTGCTCTCGCTCACAGAGCGCGCCAACCAGCTCAGCGCCAACCTCGCCTCCACGTCCGAGAGCGTGGTGCGCGGCAACAAGGCGCTGACCGCGGAGCGCGCGCAATTCCACGCCAAGTTTTCGGGGCTGACCAGGAAGCTGGAGGCGACGCAGTCGGCGCTTGCCGAGGCCGAGGCCGTGCCACGGGAGGCCATCAAGAACGCCAACCTTCTCAACGCCAAGATCTTGGAGCTGCAGGAGGAAAACCACCAACTCGCGCAGACGCGCGCCCACCTCGAGGCGGCGATCGACACCAAGGAGGCGGAGCTCAAGGAGGTGGCCGAGCTGCGCGCGGCGTCGTCGCTCGCGGTCGAGACGCAGGAGGCGCTGCAAGTGCGGTGCAACGACCTGATGGCCAAGTATGCCACGCTGGCCAAGCAGCACAGCACGGCACTCGCGAGGCAGGAGGAGCTTGTCGACGAGCTTGAAGCGCACCGGGTGCTTGCGAGCGACGCCAACGCCAGGGCCGACGCGGCCGTGGCGAATATGGAAGCCGCCAGGATCCAGGTGGCGACGGCCGACCACATCGTGGACACGTTGGACGCCAAGCTGGCCGAGGTGCGCAACCAGGCCACGACCGAGGCGCCGCTCGAGGCGCCGCTCGAGGCCACGACCGAGGCGCCGCTCGAGGCGCCGCTCGAGGCGCCGCTCGAGGCGCCCGTGGCGTGTTGCCCGAAGACCGCGCGCTGCGAGGCTCTTGAGCAGGTGGCGAAGGAGGCGCGGGACAAGATGCACGGCGCGGACGAGCACGACTGCGAGTGTTTGGCAGAGGAGCACCGCTTTGCGGACGCCGTGGCCAGGCGCGCGCGGTGGTGCCTGATGAATGGCCAGGACGAGCGAGTCGTCGTGGCGCACATGTACACGGACGGCCCGGACCCGTACCTGGCCGAGGCGCAGTGCTGCCTGGAGGCGTGCGTGCGGCACGCGCCAATCGAGGCAGGCCTGCCCTACGACCAGTCGCTCCACCTGGTGCACGTGGGTGCCGCCGCGGCCGGACCGCCCACGGCCACCGACCGCACCAACGCCTTCGTCCAGGCCGTCAGCGCGGACCTGAAGTTCCACATGGACGATTCGCAGGCGCTCTACAAGTCGACCTCGAGCACCGGCGCGGCGCTCAAGATTTAGAGGCGTGTGCGCACAGGGCGCGCGTGTGTGAGAGTATTTGCGTGCGTGTGTGTGCGTGTGCGTGTGTGTGTGTGCTTGTTTGCTTGTTTGTGTGCATGTGCGTGCGCACGGGGGCGGCGTGTGCGTCGTTGGCCGATCCGTTGCGCGTGTTTGCGTGAGCGGAGGCGTGTCACAATTTTATTTTTTTTAATCGACACTCTCAACATGCCTTCCCCCCCTCCCCTTCGTGCTCCGCGCACTCCCGAAAGTGCGTCGCCGCGCGCCGCGCGCCGGCGCTGCCGGGGGCGTATAGCACCTCGTCAAAGGCCACGCGCCAGGCGCGGACGCGCACAAACCACTTGGCGTGGGCGAGCGCGCGCCGCCAGCGGCGCGCGACCGGGCGATCGTACGTGCTCTTGGTGAGCGCGCAGAGCCTCTGCCGACCTTCGCCGTGCACGACCACCCACACGCTGTCGAGGTACATGGAGATGTGGCAGATCAGCTTGGCGCCCACGCAGTACTTGCGCGGGAGCGAGCAGAGCGAGAACCGGCGCAGCGCGTCGGCGACCACGTCGTACAGCTGCGCCCCCCTGCCGCCGATGACCAGCTCGTACTGCGAGGTGTACGTCGCCGCGTAGCTGATCTGCGAGGCCTCCTGGGCGATGACGCGCTGCAGGTCGCGGCCCAGACCCTCGATCTTGGCATCGAGCGTGGCCGCATCGGTTGGGAACGCCGGTTGCAGGATCAAGGGGCGCGCCGACAAGCGGCTCATGCTGATCGAACGAGTGCCGGCACTCGGCGGCGAGTGCCGGCGAGTGCTATAATTGCGTGGTGATTTTGGCCTTGCGTCTGTGGCGACCCTCGTGGACGTGCTTCAGCTCGGCGCTCGTGCGCTTGTTGAGGGCGGCTTGAAGCGAGTGCCACTTTTTCGCGCCCGGCGCCCGGCACTGGATGTCGTAGGTTAGGTGCTCGCGGTCTTGCCACACGCGCCGGAAGACGGGCGTGTCCGCCCAATCTGGGCTGGTCACGTACGTGGAGGTGGTGGAAGCGTGGACCGAATCGGCGGCGTCGTATCGGGCCATCGAGTGGATGACGCAGTTCTCGACGGTGCAGCGCGTGCTGAAGCGTTGGCCGTGCGGCCGGTCGGTCGGCCAGAGACTGCGTTTTTTGCACAGGTGCACGGTCTCTTGGAGGAGCGTGTTCAGCGCGACTTGCTGCGCCAGGTCGAGCTGCGCGTCGTCGTCGCAGTGGTACCACTGGACGTTGAAGTCGGGCTTGGAGAAGGGGATGGTGAGGTGCACGTGCTTGCTCTTGTCGGAGCCGAGCTGCTTGAAGAGCGTCACCGAGCCCTCTTGCGTGACGTCGTCGTACGTGTACGTCTCGATGTGGACGTTGGGACTCATGAGCAAGCACAGCGAGGCCAGCTTGGTCGCGTCGAAGAGCGCGCACGCCTCGTCGAATGGGATGCCCGAGCTGCGCTGAAACTTGAAGATCGGTTGGTAAGAGATCGGCTCTGTACACCCGAGGGCCGCGCCGGCGTAGCAGAACTCGTAGCTCGAGAGCACGCACGGCTGGTTCTGGTCGATGCCGGCGCGTTCACGCGCGAGCGCAAGCGCGGCGTCGTCGCCCATGGACAGGCAGTGCGCCGCCACGGCGGAGGCGAGGGTCTGGTGGCTGCGGTCGAGCGGCCGGTGG
>Ga0209666_1001878_pt1:0-7500 | contig 15851 bp, 8 predicted proteins | sample SaaInlV_125m_DNA_FD_184679 | JGI IMG/M metagenome (GOLD analysis project Ga0209666, IMG submission 184679) | Marine microbial communities from expanding oxygen minimum zones in the Saanich Inlet - Saanich Inlet SI037_S3LV_10m_DNA (SPAdes)... | ecosystem: Environmental > Aquatic > Marine >...
TTCATTCGCCTTTATCGGGGTTGCACTTTATGACCTTATAGCGGGGAGTCACAACCCTATGAGTCTTTGGGCGACGGTCACAACGGATTGGTGGTATTTGGTGGTATTGGCGTTGTTATGCACAGCATATCCTTTTATCAAAAGCGTTGAGCTTCTTAAACGTCTCTCCCCCTTTAGCGTTATGCTTGCCATCAATCTAGAACCTGTGTACGGCATACTTCTGGCGGCCCTTCTTTTTGGCGCGGAAGAAAACATGAAACCCCAATTTTACTTTGGTGTACTCATTATTTTAGGGACTGTCATTGCCAATGGAATTATAAAAGCACAAAAAAGGAAGTCCGGGTCCTAAGGACTTTGTATTTTGCACGACCGATTCAGAATGTAATTATGGATTATTTATCATTTGAAAAACCCATCGAAGAACTTGAAATTCAGCTGTCTAAGGCTCTAGAGCTGGCAGATGAAACGGGTGTTGATATGGCGAAGAGTATCGACGATATTCGCCAAAAACTCGATGAGGCTAAAAAGAAAATTTACGGCAACCTAAGTGCGTGGGAACGTGTCCAATTGTCTCGTCATCCGCAACGTCCTTACACTCAAGCCTACATCAATGCCATCACTGAAGGCAACTTCATCGAGCTTCACGGCGATCGCGGTGTAAAAGATGACAAAGCGATGATCGGTGGCTGGGGTAAAATAGGCGACCAATCCTACATGTTTATTGGTCAACAAAAAGGCGTCAATACCAAAATGCGTCAGTACCGCAATTTCGGTATGGCGAATCCCGAAGGTTACCGCAAGGCTTTGCGCCTTATGAAACAAGCCGAAAAATTTGGACGTCCTATTATCACCTTGATCGATACACCGGGAGCATTCCCAGGTCTTGAAGCAGAGGAACGCGGCCAAGGTGAAGCAATCGCAAAAAACATCATGGAGATGTCACGCCTTAAAGTGCCAGTCATTTGCATCATCATTGGTGAAGGAGCTTCAGGCGGAGCAATCGGCATCGGCGTAGGAGATAAAGTTTTAATGCTCGAAAACACCTGGTACAGTGTAATCTCTCCCGAGAGTTGTTCGTCTATTTTATGGCGTACATGGGATTACAAGGAAACGGCTGCCGACGCACTGAAACTCACCGCTAAAGACATGAAAAAGAACGGTCTCATAGACGGTATCATTAAAGAGCCGCTGGGTGGTGCACATGCCAACCCAGACGCCATGTTTGAAATTGTGAAAAGAGAAATTACTAAACATACCAAAGCCCTTTTAAAGATGGATCCACAAGAGCGTGTAGAAGCTCGTATGGAGAAATTCTTTAGCATGGGAGTCTTTGCTGAATAAAACCCACCGTGGCTGAACAACCCAATAACAATAATGCTGGTGCACCTGGAAGACCTTCCGGGAAAACGACCAATCTTACGGCAGGAGGACGCGTACCTCCGCAAGCCTTAGATTTGGAAGAAGCAGTATTGGGTGCGCTTCTGATCGATAAAAATGCCCTCTCACGGGTCATTGATATCCTTCACCCAGAAGCATTTTACAAGGAGCAACACCAGCTCATCTACAAAGCCATTGGTAATCTTTTTGGAGATAACCAACCTGTCGATATACTTACTGTTGCGGCGGAATTGCGAAAAGAAGGTTTAATGAAACAGGCTGGAGGAGAGCGCTATCTGGCCCAATTAAGTCAAAAAGTTAGCTCTGGCGCTCACATTGAGTACCACTCCCGCATCGTCTTACAAAAGCATATTCAAAGAGAATTGGTCCGCATTTCCAGTGAGATCATTGAGAGTGCCTTTGACGAAACTACCGACGTACTTGAGCTCCTAGATACCTCCGAACAAAAGCTGTTCGAAGTTGCACAAGGAAACCTAAAACGGAATTACGAAAGTGCTGAAGATTTGATTCGTCAAGCATTAGATCGAATTGAAACCATTTCTAAGCAAGAAGGCCTCTCTGGGGTCCCTTCGGGTTTTGCAGCATTGGATAGAGTTACTTCAGGATGGCAACCTTCTGATCTTATCATTCTTGCTGCTCGTCCAGGTATGGGAAAAACGGCCTTTGTTCTTTCTATGGCTCGCAATATGGCTATTGACCACCAGAAAAAGGTTGCCGTATTTTCACTTGAGATGTCCTCGGTCCAATTAATCACTCGTATCATTTCTTCCGAAACGGGCATCAACTCAGAAAAACTGCGTAAAGGCGACCTTACCGACGGTGAGTGGAACCAATTAACCTCTGGTGTTAAGGATCTTGAAAATGCAAAGCTCTTCATCGATGACACCCCCGCATTGAGCGTTTTTGACCTTCGCGCTAAAGTACGTCGTCTACACTCGACGCAAGGTGGCCTAGATTTAATCATCATCGATTACCTTCAGCTTATGACCGTCGGAGGTTCAAAAGCACAGGGTAATCGTGAGCAGGAAATCTCAACCATCTCTCGCTCGCTCAAATCCGTTGCGAAAGAACTAAATGTACCGGTGATCGCTCTTTCACAGCTTTCACGGGCTGTTGAAACCCGTTCAACTTCCAAACGTCCGCAACTCTCAGATCTGCGTGAATCTGGTGCGATTGAACAGGATGCAGATATTGTTAGCTTCATTTACCGTCCGGAATACTACCAGATCGAGGAATGGGAGGACGGTGCCTCTTCCATGGGACAAGCGGAAATTATCATTGCAAAGCACAGAAACGGCTCCCTTGATGACGTGCGCCTCCGCTTTATTGCTGAATTAGCAAAATTCTCTGATCTTGATCAAGGCGATACCATTACTATGGAAAGCAAAATGAACAACGGTCCAGGATACGGTTCAGCCGGGTTTAACTCCGACGATACTGGTGGTTATACTAATCTCCCCACACCAGGTCTGGAGGGCGGTGACGTGCCTTTCTAAACCATGTGCGCTAGCCAAAAAACGCACACTTATCTCTTGAGCGCATTCGTGTTTGTGCTCTCATTATCTACTCCATCCTTGTCCGCTCAAGTCCTTATCCCCATGGACGAGACTCATCAACGCGATCACCTCAAAGCCTATGGCTTGCTTTATAACGCCATAGAAGAAGGATACGATTGTCACTGGCTCTTAAATTTCCGTGGCGGTTCATTTGCTATTTTAGATGCCGATTCGAAACTCATACAACAAGCGCTTCTTCGTGGTGTCTCTTATGAATCCCGCACAACTGTGCAGCTTGTCCAACTCATGGCGGATCTAGCAAGTCCCGCACAAAACACAAACACTGTTGCGCTTCAACGCATTCCAAAGATTGCTGTCTATTCACCAGACGGTGCACAACCTTGGGACGATGCCGTTACTATGGTCTTGGAATATGCGGACATCCCGTTTACTACAATTTATGATACCGAAATCCTTGACGGCAGCCTAGGCGACTACCAATGGCTTCACTTGCATCACGAAGACTTTACTGGACAATACGGTAAATTCTATGGCTCGTATCGAGATGCAGCGTGGTACATCAATCAGAAGGCCTCTTTTGAGGCGGCGGCCAGAGAGATGGGTTATGCCAAAGTTTCTCAACAAAAAGGCGCCGTCGCTAAAACGATATCCACCTTCGTTGACAATGGCGGCTTCCTTTTCGCCATGTGCAGTGCAACAGACTCCTATGACATCGCTCTCGCGGCCCAAAACACAGACATTTGCGAAAGCATGTTTGATGGTGACCCTATGGCGCCCGGTGCAGCTTACCGATTGGACTATACCCCTTGCTTTGCCTTTGAGAATTTTACCTTAGAAACTAATCCACTGCGCTACGAATATTCGAACATCGACATTACGGACCGCCGTGTACGCTCTATGAAAGAGGACAAGGACTACTTTGAGCTCTTTGATTTCAGCGCTAAATATGACGTTGTACCAACCATCCTGGTTCAAAACCACACGGATTTGGTGCGTGGATTCTATGGACAAACCACAGCATTTGCACCCACAACATTAAAACCAACCACTACCATATTAGGAACCAATACAGTCGATGGTGCGGTGCGCTACATCCACGGTACTCAGGGGAAAGGTTATTGGACCTTTTACGGCGGACACGATCCAGAGGATTACCAACACAGAGTAGGTGATCCCCCTACAGATCTGAACAACCACCCAAATAGTCCGGGATACAGATTAATTCTGAATAATATTCTTTTCCCTGCCGCGAAGAAACCGCCACAGAAGACCTAGTTAAACAAGGTCCAGCGGGCACTCAGCTGCACCCATCGGTCTGTCCTCGGTGTTGCACCGAAAGCATAGTAATTGTAATCTGTTAATCCCTCTAGGGCATTTACGACACGTACTCCGGCTATAAAATTTGCTATTCGTGCTTCAAAAAAGGCGGTTGCCCAAGGATAACTCCCGGCCAAATGATCGGTTTGCATGGCCCAAATAGGCACACCTACCAAATACGTTGGCGTATAGAAAGCGTCCTCAATACTCACATTAACTCCCGCCTTCAACTCAAACCTTGTACCGATACTCGTTTTATAATTCACCTCTGTACAACCACCCCAATTCGGTGTAGCAAATCCTCCATACGAAGATTTGTAAGCGCCATATCCTTGAACACTAACGTTCAAACCTTTCCTATCACTTGTTATTCCTACTTGTGCTCTAGAATAGGTGCCGTCCCAAGTCGCTAATTCATCAAAGGATTCGAGGTAACGCATACCTCTTATCTGTGCACCGTAAAGAAGTAACTCCTTTTTCCAACGCACTCCTTGCTTCCAATCTAACCTAGCCTCATTCTTAAAGTAAGAAACCTCGATATCCCTAAAATCATACGAATACCCGTAAAGCTGCTCGAATCGGTACATCTGTGGTTGGTAAAGGAGATTAACTCCAACAGAAAAATCACCAGGGAGCTTCGTTATAGTAACTGTATTGCGCAGATCATAACCACCGGCATTGAAACCCAAAAGATGTACCGCATAAGTTCCTCTAAAAGAAATTACGTCATCGCGATGTAGAGCTAAAGTTCCTTGAGCTCTAACATAAGGCTGAACCCTGTTATTAAAAGCCTCTGTAGCCGTGCTGCTATCCGTTCTAAAGGCATCCCAGCCTACTGAATTACTAACTAAGTTCTCTATCCCGGCATGGGCTTGTAGAGCGTAGTACGCTCTGATAGCTGACAATACTCCTAAAATATTTTCGTGGTGCAGAACGACCTCTGCACTGGTCAGTCGTAAAGAATCATTGTAGTAAAGCGATCTACTATCTAATTCTGGTTCGACAGTCGTGCTGTCCCAGAAATATTCTGTCTGTTGCAAATCATTTTGAACTGCCCAAGCCTCACTCTTAAACTGCGCTTTTAAAGTGATGTCCTTTAGATGACGATAGTACATGAAACACAAACGTTCTTCATACAATTCACCACGGTTGTTCGCTACGCTAAAGTTTCTTCGTAATGTAGGCACATTACTTTCAAAGAAATCAGGAGAATCGAGCCCTCCATGCTGACCACTCCTTGCATTAAAGAAACTAAATTCAAAACCATGTAACGGTAAGGTTCGTTCACCGTCCTTGTAAACGCCGTCCTGCCGCATTTTGATATTAAGCTCGTGTCCGTCAGTTCCTTCATTACGGTATAATCCCAGAGCATTCGAGCGCAAATAATCGACCCATAGCTGTTTCGCAGAATCTACAGGAGACATGGTCTTTAAACCAAAGAGCTGACCTCCACCAATACCCGTGAGTATGGTCAAGTCGGTTCTAGGTGAACTCGCACTGTGATAATTAGGCATCTTTAGGTAAGATCTTGAAAACTGATGCCAACCGTCTAGTGCTGGAGATAGGTACGGATTTAGTGCATCGTACTGTAAACCTCCTATGGCTGAATTTTCTCGTAACGTCCACTCCCAAGGGTTAGTCCTCCAAATTTCAGATTCGGCCTTGTCATTCATTAGAAGCGAAAGACTATCTACTGGCTCATTATCAAAACTTACGTAATAACCCTGTTTATAGTCCACTGTTCTAAAACCCCCGTTTCTGAAGGTATGTAATTCAAGATCTGTGGAATCCTGTTCTTGATACTCACTTACAGATGTATCAAGAACATTGCTTAAGTCACTATAAGCACTTGTATCGGTTTGCCCTAAAACGCAAAGCGAAAGAAATAAGAATATAGATGTCAATAAGAAGGGCCTCATACAGGCGTAAACTTAATCAATAATGGTTCAATAACGCTTAAAGCCAAACTTTAGCGCATAAAAAAACCCAACCTAGTAAAACTAGATTGGGTCTGAAAAATGGCGGCGACCTACTCTCCCGGAAACCCAGTACCATCGGCGCTAATGTGCTTAACTTCTCTGTTCGGAATGGGAAGAGGTGATCCACACTGCGATAACCACCATAAACTTTAAATAAGTTTAAATGCGTTAACACATTGGTATATGAACATATAAAGTTTTCGTCTTAGAAAGCCACGGGTAATTAGTACTTCTCGGCTATGACATTACTGCCTTTACACCTGAAGCCTATCAACGTCCTCATCTCGAACGACCCTTAAGGGAAATCTCATCTTGAGGTGGGCTTCGCACTTATATGCTTTCAGTGCTTATCCCAACCAGCCGTAGCTACCCTGCAATGCTTCTGGCGAAACAACAGGTACACTAGAGGGCTGTCCAACTCGGTCCTCTCGTACTAAAGTCAGCTCCTCTCAAATTTCCAACGCCCACAGCAGATAGAGACCGAACTGTCTCGCGACGTTCTGAACCCAGCTCGCGTGCCACTTTAATGGGCGAACAGCCCAACCCTTGGGACCTTCTCCAGCCCCAGGATGTGACGAGCCGACATCGAGGTGCCAAACCCCCCCGTCGATGTGAGCTCTTGGGGGAGATCAGCCTGTTATCCCCGGAGTACCTTTTATCCTTTGAGCGATGGCCCTTCCATGCGGAACCACCGGATCACTATGTCCTACTTTCGTACCTGCTCGACTTGTTAGTCTCACAGTCAAGCATCCTTGTGCCATTGCACTCTACGTACGGTTACCAAGCGTACTGAGGATACCTTTGAAAGCCTCCGTTACTCTTTTGGAGGCGACCACCCCAGTCAAACTACCCACCATGCACTGTCCCCCTTGCGGGGTTAGGCATCAAACAAGCGAAGGGTGGTATTTCAAGGTTGACTCCACGCTGCCTAGCGACAACGCTTCAAAGTCTCCCACCTATCCTACACATCTCTTGTCCAATGTCAATACAAAGTTGTAGTGAAGGTTCACGGGGTCTTTTCGTCCCGCTGCGGGTAATCGGCATCTTCACCGATACTACAATTTCACCGAGCTCATGGCTGAGACAGTGCCCAGATCGTTACACCATTCGTGCAGGTCGGAACTTACCCGACAAGGAATTTCGCTACCTTAGGACCGTTATAGTTACGGCCGCCGTTTACTGGGGCTTCAATTCAATGCTTCGCCGAAGCTAACATCTCCTCTTAACCTTCCAGCACCGGGCAGGTGTCAGACCCTATACATCATCTTTCGATTTAGCAGAGTCCTGTG